>JGI24770J26754_10003248_pt1 | contig 10901 bp, 8 predicted proteins | sample LakOneMetagenome_FD_26754 | JGI IMG/M metagenome (IMG submission 26754) | reverse complement strand
CGATATTCGGGAAACGCTAGCGGCCGCGGCGTCTGCCGATCCAAANCCCGCCGCGCCGCGTTTCGACCGGCTGGAGATTGCGGGCCTTGCGATGGCGATCCCGGAGGGTCCCGTGTCGCTGGCCCGCGCTGTCGTCGAGGCGCGCGACTGGCTGGAGATCGCGCCGACCAAACTCTCCGCACGATTCGAACGTGCCGTCGTATCGCTGGCCGGCGCCGGCGCCGCGCGCAATGCCCCCTTGGCGGCGCTCGGCTACGACAAGCTCGATCTGTCCGGCGCGCTGGAAGCAAAATACGACTCTCAGAAAGGCGAGCTGACGCTCGACAAATTGGAAGCCGATGGCGCGGGCATGGGCACGGCGCGGCTCGCGTTGATGCTATCGCGTGTGCCGGCGGCCATCTTCTCCGGTGACGCGCAGGCAGCGCAGCTCGCCCTGCCCGCGATCACCTTCTGGCGCGCCGACATCGGCCTCACGGACCGCGGCCTCTTGTCGCGCTACGCAAGGGCGCGTGCGAAGGACGAACGCAAGACAGAGGCCCAGATCCGCAGCGAGTTCGCCGCCATGGGCGTCCTTATGACGCGCACGCTCTTTTCTGCGCAGCCCAACGCAAATCCTGCCGTTGAAGCGGTGGCGAACGCCGTCTCGGCCTTCGCCAAGGGCGCGCCCAATCTCGACATTCGCGCGCATGCGCCCGACGGCATGGGCCTGCTCGACCTGTCGCTGGCCGCGCAGATGGGCTCGCTCGCCGAGCGCCTGAAGATTGACGCAAAGGCGCATTAAGCGTGATCTTGACGCTGCGCGCGCCCGTTCTGGCCAAGAAATGCGGGCTGAGCTAGCCTGCGCAGCGATGTTCCACGCGACCGTCGATTACGACGGCGCTGACCGGGGGTAGCGATATGCAAAAGATCATCGGGGCCGGCGCTCTTCTCGCGCTCATCAGCATTGCGCCCGTCGAGACGGCCTCTGCGCAGCAGGGCGGGCTCATCGGCGGCCTAATCGGCGCCGGCGCAGGCGCGGCCATCGGCGGCGCGGTCGGCGGCAGCGCGGGCGCAGCGATCGCGGGCGGCATCATTGGCGGCGCGACGGGGGCGATCATCGGCCAGCAGGCCGAGCGGCGCGGGCGCTACTACTACTACGACACCGGCTGCTACGCCCGCGTCGGCAAGGGCCGCTACCGCACGGTCTCGGCCCGCTACTGCTACTGAGTGCCGCGCGGCACTGCGCCGCCGCCTGAACACGTCCATGGAAACGGCAGGAGGTTCGTTTCCATGGACGCATCATTTCTGAGGGTCTTTTTCGCCGCCGCCGCGCTGTTTGCGGGCTGCGCCGTTGGGCGCGCGCAGAATTACGAGCCTTCGCCGATCGGCGCGACATTCGTCATCACGGATTCGCAGAAGGCGCCGTGGGCGACCAACGCGTTCGGCGAGGCCGATGCGCGCTCGCGCGGTCTGCAGGGCAAGACAATCATCTTTGCACCACAAGCGATCCGCGGCCCGCAGCCAATGGCGTGCAGGAAGCCGAACTACGAGCGCGTCGCCGTCGAGCCGGACGGCCTGTTCCAGGGCGGGCTGAAGGCGCCGGACAAGGATGCGGCGGCGCTGGGCCTGAAGCCCGGCAAGACGCCCTCGTTGCTGACCGGATGCGAGGTCGACTATCACTTTATCGACGCCGACCATGCGCTGTTTGCGCTCGACAACCGGATTTACCGGATCGAGCGGATGAAGAAATAACGCCGCAGCCGCAAGCCGCATGGAAACGCTGTTCGAGCTTCTTCTTCAGTTTCTGTTCGAAGTGCTGCTTCAAGGCGTGTTCGAACTGCTGGCCGAGGCGGGATTCCACGCTGTCTCGGCGCCCCTTTCGAAGCAGCGACCGGCCTGGGTCAAGGCGATCGGCCAGTCGATCCTGGGCCTGATCGCGGGCGGGATCAGCCTCTATTTTTTCCCAGAGGCCTTCCTGCGTGCGCCCGGCCTGCGGCTCGCCAATCTCGTGGTCACGCCCCTGATCGCCGGGCTGGCGATGGCGCAGATCGGCCGCTGGCGCGACCGGCGAGGCGACGATGTTCTGCCGCTGGATCGCTTCGGCTACGCCTTCCTGTTCGCGCTCGCCATGGCGCTGACGCGCTACATCGGGGCGAAATGAAAAAGCCGCCCGGAGGCGGCTTTTCCCGATCCGTCAGGCCTTCTCCGGCGGGTTCAACCGCAGATGCAGTTCGCGCAGCTGCTTGTTGCTCGCTTCCGAGGGCGCGCCCATCAGCAGGTCTTCGGCGCGCTGGTTCATCGGGAACAGCGCCACTTCGCGCAGGTTCTGCTCGCCGGCCAGCAGCATGATAATGCGGTCCACGCCCGCCGCCATGCCGCCGTGCGGCGGGGCGCCGTAGTGGAAGGCGCGGAACATGCCGCCGAAGCGCTCTTCCACGGTCTCGCGGCCATAGCCCGCGATCTCGAACGCCTTCACCATGGCTTCCGGCCTGTGGTTGCGGATGCCGCCCGAGGCCAGCTCGTAGCCGTTGCAGGCCACGTCGTACTGGAAGGCGTTGATGGTCAGCGGGTCCTGCCCGTTGAGCGCATCCAGCCCGCCCTGCGGCATGGAGAAGGGATTGTGCGAGAAGTCGACCTTCTTCTCCTCCTCGTTCCACTCGTACATCGGGAAGTCGACGATCCACGCGAATTCGAAGCGCGTCTCGTCGATCAGCTTCAGCTCCGTTCCGAGCTTGGCTCTCGCCGAGCCGGCGAATTTCACGAAGGCCGCCGGATCGCCCGCGACGAAGAAGGCGGCGTCGCCGGCCGTCAAACCCAGTTGCGTGCGAATGGCTTCGGCGCGCTCCGGGCCGATGTTGTTGGCGAGCGGTCCGCGCGCGCCGACGCCGGTGGCGCCCGGCTGTTCCTTCTGGACCGTCTCGTCCTTGGCGCGATCGAAGAACAGGATGTAGCCCAGCCCCGGCTGGCCCTCGCCCTGCGCCCATGAGTTCATGCGATCGGCAAACGTGCGCTGGCCGCCGCCCGGCGCCGGGATCGCCCAAACCTGGTTCTTCGGCTGCTCCAGCAGTCGCGCGAAAACCTTGAAGTTCGAGCCGCGGAAATGCTCGGACACATCCTGCATGACGAGCGGGTTGCGCAGGTCCGGCTTGTCGGAACCGTATTTGCGCATGGAGTCCGCGTAGGGAATGCGCGCCCACGGGCTCGGCGTCACCTTGTCGTCGCCCGCGAATTCCGCGAACACGCCGCGCATGACCGGCTCCATCGCCGCGAAGACGTCCTCCTGCTCGACGAAGCTCATCTCGATGTCGAGCTGGTAGAATTCGCCCGGCAGACGGTCGGCGCGCGGGTCCTCGTCGCGGAAGCACGGCGCGATCTGGAAGTAGCGGTCGAAGCCCGCCATCATCAGCAGTTGCTTGTACTGCTGCGGCGCCTGCGGCAGCGCGTAGAACTTGCCGGGATGGATGCGCGAGGGCACGAGGAAGTCGCGCGCGCCTTCCGGCGAGGAGGCCGTCAGGATCGGCGTCTGGAACTCGTTGAAGCCCTTCTCCTTCATGCGGCGGCGCAGGCTGTCGACGACGGCGCCGCGCAGCATGATGTTGCGGTGGAGCTTTTCCTTGCGCAGATCGAGGAAGCGGTACTTGAGGCGCGTCTCTTCCGGGTACGGCTGGTCGCCGAAGACGTTGAGCGGCAATTCCGCCGCCGGGCCCAGAACCTCGGCCTCGGTGATGTAGAGCTCGACCGCGCCGGTGGGCATGTCGGCATTCTCGGTGCCGGCGGGGCGAATGCGCACCTTGCCGTCGAGCCGCACGACCCATTCCGAGCGGAAGGTCTCGACCAGCTTGAAGGCGGGCGAATCCGGGTCCGCCACGCATTGCGTCATGCCGTAATGGTCGCGCAGGTCGATGAACAGCACGCCGCCATGGTCGCGGATGCGGTGGCACCAGCCGGAGAGACGGGCGACCTGCCCGTCATCGCTGGCGCGAAGATCGCCGCAGGTGTGGGAACGATAGCGGTGCATGGGCCTGCCTGTGGGAGGAATTTGTTGCGGCAGGGTTTAGGCGGGAGGGGGGGCGGATGCAAGGTGGAGGGTGCGGGGTGCCGCCACGTACGTTGCTGGACCGCACGAGTTCTACGCCCGGCCTAATCTTCAAACATCAATTTCCCGTTGTTCTGCCGAATTCTTCACTCATGAAATTTCCTTGAATTGAAATGTAGATCGGCTAGTTTCATTGCCCAGTTCTAGCCTGAGTATTGTTCTGGCGCTGGGTAGGTCCGCCGACATTCTGGATGAAATGGGGAAGCGCCCTTGCTTTGGGAAGCGAACAACACCAGAGTAAAGCCGGTCGCAATTCTCAATCGGGGATGCGCCGAGCGGATTTCGGCGCTGTAATGCGACGCTGGTTCCTCAGCTACAATACGCACGACCTCCCGCTGATGCAGGCGTTGGAGGGGGCCGTCCGCGCGAAAGAGAGCGACGCCCACCTGTTCTTCGCGCCCAAAAGTCTGCGCGCTGGCGGGTTCTGGATGCCGGAGCTCGCAAAGGCAATCCGCGAGGCCGATGTATTCGTCTTGCTCGTCGGACAAAATGGAATCGGCCCCTGGCAGACGCTCGAATATTACGAGGCTTTCGATCGCCGGGCCAACGAGCCCACCTTTCCGGTGATCCTGTTGCTGCTTGAAGGCCAGAGCGCCCCGGGGCTCCCTTTCCTTCGGCAATTGCACTGGATTTTGACGGCCGATCCCGCGTCGGAAATGAGCCTCGCCCAGTTATTTGCGGCAGCGGACGGCAGCGCGGCGGAGGCCCATGATGGATTGTGGAAGCACACAGCGCCCTATCGCGGCCTGTCGGCCATGGCCGAATCCGACGCCGACTTCTTTTTCGGCCGCGGTCGCGAGACGGTTGAAGCTCTGAATGCCCTGGCTCACTCGCCAGAAAAGATCTCCGTGCTGCTCGGCAATTCGGGCGTAGGGAAATCATCGCTCGCGCAAGCCGGCGTTCTGGCGGCCCTCGCGCGCCAGGCCTGGCCGGCGGAAGCCGAAGAGGCAGGAGCGTGGCCGCAAGCGTTCGCCGATAGTCGGAACTGGTGCATCCTAAAGTTCGCGCCCGGCGAAGAGCCGATGCGCGCGCTCGTCGAGCAATTTCTCAGAACTTGGCAACTCGAGGCGACCGGGCCGCAACGCGCGGAATTGCTGGCGCTGTGGGTAAGTAAACTGGTCGATGGCGCCGTCACCCTGCGCGATCTGCTCGACGCGACGACCCATCGCTATCGCGACGAATTGCGCCAACCCGAACCGCCGGCCTTCCTCATCTATATCGATCAGGGCGAGGAATTGTATCTCCGCGCCGACGCAGGTCAGCGGTCACGCTTTTCAGAGGTGCTGGGGGTCGGGCTGCGGGACTCACGGCTGCGGGTCATCATCAGTCTTCGTGCGGATTTCTTCGGCGAATTCCAGAAAGACGAACCGCTTTTCTCGGCGCACCGTCAGGTAAATGTGCCGCCGCTGCGCGAGGAAGAACTACACAAGGTCGTGTCGAGCCCGGTCGCATTGCTTGGCGCCCGTTTCGAGCATGAGAACGACGCCGCCTTCATCACGCACCGCGTGTTCGAGCAATCCACGCGCGAGTCGGGCGCGCTGCCTTTGCTGTCCTACATGCTGGACGACATGTGGTCACGGATGGTTGCGCGCGGCGACGGCGTGCTGCGCCTGCCGAGCGCCGCATTCGATCTAAGTGGAGTTCTGGTCAGCCGCGCCAACGCGTTTCTCGCAAAACATGCGAGTTCGGAAACATCGCTGCAGCGCATATTCACGATCAAGTTGGCGAATGTCAGGGAAGACAGCGAGCCGACGCGGCGCCGAGCGCTTCGGTCCGAATTCTCGGACGAGGAATGGAAACTCGCCAGCGAACTCGCCGATCACCCCAATCGGCTGCTTGTCATTTCTAACGCGGCAAACGGCGAAAGCCAGGCGGAAGTCGCGCATGAAGCCATCTTCCGTGGGTGGGATACGCTGCGCGAATGGATAGCGTCAGCGCGCGAATTTCTGGTTTGGCGCAGCAGCTTTGAATCGTCTCTGCAAGGCTGGAAAGCCGCTGAAGGCAACGCCAAGACCGAAGCGCTGCTGATGGGAAAATCGCTGTACGACGCGACGAGCTGGCTCGAGCGGCGAGGCGCGGATCTGAGGCGCGAGGACAAGCAGTTTATCCAGGCCAGCATCAATCTGAGGAAAAGGTCGAAGAGGCGTTGGTATTACGGAATTGCGCTGTTGAACGTCATTCTGATCGCTGCAGGCTATAGCCAGCATCCAGACGTGCGTTCCGTCGTCCTCGATCAATACAACTGGTTTGTATTTGGGCGGCCTTACATGATGAATATGGTCCGCCCCCGGGTTCTCTCGGCGCAGGCTGAACAAGCGCTGGCGCCACTCGGAAAATTTCAAGAATGCGCCAATTGTCCGAAGATGATCGTCATTCCCGCAGGCAAATTTCTGATGGGCTCCCCTGCAGATGAGCCCGACAGAGAGGATTCGGAGGCCGAACGCGAAGTGACGATCGGCCGACCGTTTGCCGTAGGCCAGTTTCCCGTGACGATTGCGGAGTACAAAGCGTGCGCAGCCGTAGGAGGTTGCCCGGCGCCGCGAGGCGACCAATGGGACGACGGAAAACCCCCGCCCCCGGGGGAGAACGCAAGGCCCATCGTCAACGTCAATTGGTTCGAAGCGAAGCAATATGCAAATTGGCTATCGACGATGACCGGGAAGGAATACCGCCTGCTCACGGAGGCGGAGTGGGAATATGCGGCGCGGGGCGGTCGCTCGCCGAAGACGGCCTATCCTTGGGGGCGCGAGATCGGGGTTCTCAACGCCAACTGCCGTCGCGACTGCGGCAGCGTCTGGGACGGCCAAAAGACCTCGCCCGTCGGCAAGTTCAAGAAAAACGATTTTCAATTGTTCGATATGGCCGGCAATGTCTTTCAATGGGTCGAGGATTGTTTCGCGGAAGGCAAGACGCCTGTCGATGGAACCCCGCACCTCGAAAAGGATTGCCCCAACGGTCTGGCTCGCGGCGGCTCCTGGTACACATTCGGCGTAGACTTGCGCTCGGCCTATCGCTTCAAGAACGCCTTCGCGAATCTCAGCGACGACCTTGGTTTCCGTGTCGCCAGAACTCTATCGCAACCGCCGAACAACCAAGTGCGGCCCTAGACTGCGTTGTCGCTCGCTGCACATCGTCGGGCTCATAGTTTCGCAACGCGATGAGCGCCGCTCGCCATGCCAGAGCGCTCTTGCAAGCAGGCTGATCTTCTTGCAGCTTGACCGCCGCAAGAAGCCCGAAATGGGAAGATCAGGCTGAGGAAACCCGTGCCCACACGCAGCGAAGTCCTCCAGCGCTCCGCCGCCCTCGCCGCCGCCGCGGCGACCGGTAGCGCCGCGCGGGCGCAGAGCGCCCCCGCCCCACATGGGATTCCGGCGAGGTCGTGCATTTCCTGCCGACCGTCAGTCACGAGTGGCTGCTCATTTAGAGAAATTGAGGCCGGCGAGATGCGATTGCTGCTAACTGTTCCAGCACTAGTCTTTGCAGCGAATTGCGCTCTCGCCGCCGACAATCTCGAATGCCAGGGCCCGTTCGGAGAGCTCGCCGACACTCCAAAATTCACCATCCCCGCAGGCCATCTCGACCCGAAACAGGACGGCATGACCTGCCCGCCGATCCCGAGCGACCGCGCCGTCGCGGCGGTGGAATGTCTGGTGCGCGTGACGGCTCCGCCGAAACCTGAGGCGGTTTTTCGTTGCCCGCTCAACGCGCCCTGCCCCGGCGTCGGGACGTTCAAGGAGGTCGAGCGGGTCCGGGGGCCGATGGGGCTCGACCAGCTCTGCGCGACCTTCACGAACGAGAGCGGACATGCCGTGACTTTCGGAATCCGCGCCACGCTGACGCGCTAGCAGCCGTCGCGGAGCTTTCGCTCGACACAACCTCAATAGTCACGATCCACGCTGGCGAATGGCTCTCTACCACCGGCGAGCATCGAAGGCCTTCCCTGACCGCCGACAGCCCCGCAACAGGCTGGACATTGCGCAGACGATCTATACTAGCGTTTGCAATGGGTTCTGGCTGAGGCAGAGGGCGACGCGTTGGTATCTGAACTGTTCGCGGCGCCCTCAGCCGCACGCCCCTTTGCGCAAGGCAAAAAGCCCGTCATCCGCTGGATCAAGGGCGACGGGCTGGATGATCCGGTCACGCGCGCCGCGATTGCGCAGGCGACCCGTCTGTTCGGCGACAGCGTCGATTATTGCCTGTGCACTGCCGGCCTGCCGGCGCAGCGCGTGCGGCATATCCTGTCCTGGGCGGCGCAGCCGGTCGACTGGATGCCGGTCGGGCCGCGCGACAACGCGGCGCTCGCCTCGCGGCTCATGGCCGCGGGATGCCCGCCGGATCGCTTCGGCTATTGGTGGAAGTGGTTTCCGGAGCGCGTGCGGCCCGATGCGCCGGAATGGATTCTCGATGGCGACATGGTCGTGACGGCCGCGCCCGACTGGTTCGCGGCATGGCTGGGCGGGACGGATCCACTGCGCGTGTCGCAGGACGACCGTTGGCCAGCCGAGGGCATGTACGGCGCCTATGTCGATCAGGTCGATCTCGACCGGCGGCTCTACTCCGGCCTGATCTCGCTGCCGCCGGGGCTGCGCTACATGGACGAGATCTGCACGGTGCTCGCGCGCCAGCCGCTCGCGCCCGGACATGACGGATGCGTGCAAATGGACGAGCAAGGCGTCGTCGCGGCGGCCTTCGGCAACCTCGCGCCGGAGATCATTCCACTCTCGGAATTTCCGTTCGGCCGCGCCTTCGAGGATCATATCGACTACGGCCTTCGCGGCCCGGCCGAGAAGGTGTGGGGCTATCATTTCGGTCATGCGTTTCGCCGGGAAAATCCGCATTTTGTGCGGCTTGCCAGCGAGGGCGTGATCTTCAGCGCGCCCGAGCTGCCGGTCGAGCAACGTTTCGCGTGGCTGCGGAACTACGGACCGTGGGGGCGGCCCGGATGGTCGATGCATCCGGAATGCGCGGTGCGGATCGGCGAGCTTGCGGCGCGCCATGCCGGGCGGCCGGCGCTGGAGATCGGCACATCGCGCGGGCATCTCTCGGCCATTCTCGCCTGCCGTGGCCTGCTGCTGACGACAATCGACCGCGAGGATCGCGGCGCTGCGCAGAACCTCGACGGGCTGGGCGTCGAGATCGTGCGCAACGACGCGCTCGCGCATCTCCAGGGCGAGACGCGGGCGTTCGACTTCATCGTCGTCGACCTGCACGGCAATGACGAGGCGACCTGGCGCGCCCTGTGGCCCGTGCTGAAGCCGCGTCTTGCGGTGGGTGGCACGATGGTGCTCTACAACAGCCATCTCTGGAAGATCGACGAGTTTCGTGGCGAGACCGGCCTGCGCTGGATCGCCGAAAATGCGCTCGGCGATTTCGTGGTGGAGACGCACGAGGAGCCGCCGCCGGGCATGCTGGTGTGCCGTCATGCCTGACCTTCTGCCGCTCAACGATCTCACGCGCATTCACGCGCCAATCCGGGGCGAGATCGACCGCGCCGTCGCGCGCGTGCTCGACAGCGGCTGGTTTTTGCGCGGGCGTGAAGTGGCAGCCTTCGAGGAGGAATGGGCCGACTTCTGCGGCCAGGCCTATTGCGTGGCCTGCAACAGCGGCACGGACGCGCTGACGCTCGCCGCCATCGGCCTGCAGCTGCGCGCGGCTGATGTGCAGGCCAATACGCTGGCGCTGACGGCAGTCGGGCTTCATCGCGGCGGCGTGGCGGTCAATGTCGTCGATGTCGATGGCGACGGTCGCCTGCGCGAAGGCGAAGGCGAAGCCGAGACTGTGCCGGTGCTGCTGTTCGGGCGCCAGCCGACGCCGGCGGAAGCGCGGCATCGGTTGTTCGACGCAGCCCACGCGCATGGCTGGCGACCGCCTAAGCATGCCACGGCCTGCTGGAGCTTCTATCCCACCAAGACGCTCGGCGCGGCCGGCGATGGCGGCGCTGCGACGACCAACGACATCGGCCTTCGCGACGCCATGCGCGAACTGTCCGGCCGCGACGACCGGCTGCGCGACGCGCGGCAGATCACCTCGCGGATGGATGAAATTCAGGCCGCGATCCTGCGCGTGAAACTCAAGCATCTGCCGGCATGGATCGCCGAGCGGCAGGCGATCGGCGCATGGTATCGCGCTCATCTGCCGCCGGGCGTAGACATGGTCGCGACCGACCCGCGCGACCTGCACCATCTGGCGGTCGTCCGGCTCGCCGACCGCGATGCCGTCGCAGCGGCGCTGAAGGCTCGGGGTATCGAAACCAAGGTGCATTTCCCGATCCCGCTGCATCGGCAGAATGCGCCATGGGGCGATGCGTCACGGCAACTGCCGGCCGCCATGGCGTGGTGCGGCTCGATCCTCACCCTGCCCTGCTTTCCCGGCATGCGTGAAGCCGAACTCGCACTCGTTGCGGCGGCGCTCGAACAAGCGATGGCGGCGACGGCTGGCTGACCGGACGCGCTGGCGCCGATCAGTGGCAATCCAGACAAAATGCCCCCCTGACGAGCGGCACAGTTCGTGCTTGTTATCGCCTCATGCCAAGCTCAATCCATTCTTCAGCCGCAACGCCGTCGCCAGGGCTCTGGAGCGTAGGCTCCGGAACTCTCAGGGATTTCGGCATTTCCCCAATCGGTCTCGTGCGTCGAATCCTCGAGCTCGAAGGCCGAATCTATTCCGTCGAAGCGCATGGGCATGTCGGCTCCGCGATCGACTGGGCGCCTGTTTTCGAAGCAAATCCCGATTCCTGGGGCGCGCTGACAAACGAAGACGAGCAGGTCGTCGCCTATTGGCGGATTGCGTCGCTCGAGCCACTGGCGTTCGATCGCGCGCAAGCGGG
>JGI24770J26754_10003240_pt1 | contig 10924 bp, 12 predicted proteins | sample LakOneMetagenome_FD_26754 | JGI IMG/M metagenome (IMG submission 26754) | reverse complement strand
GGAGATCGGCCCGGCGACCACCCGCATCAGGGAACCGACCAGCGGCCCGATGAACGCGTAGGTGAGCGGGTCCGGAGCGTTCGCGAAGTCCCCGAAGCGTTTCTCGATCAGCAGTGGGAACGCCGCGGCGAGGCCGGAGAACGTGCCGAAGGTCATGATGTACAGACCGGTCATCTGGTAGGTCTTGTGCTCACGGAAGATGTCCATCTGCTCACGCATGCTGGCCTTCACCGGCACACTGCGCAGCATCGTCCAGGCAAGGACCGCGCCGATCAGTACCAGCGGAATCCACAGCAGCACCGCGTTCTGCAGGTAGATGTCCTTCGGCGGCAGGTCGGGCTTCTTCTTGAAGCTCTGCGTCCCACCGACGACGCCGATGCCGATTACGACCGGGGTGATGAACTGCACGAGGCTGACGCCGAAGTTGCCGATGCCGGCCTGCACCGCGAGCGCCGTACCGAGCTTCTTCTTCGGGTAGAAAAGGCTCGTCGAGGGCATGAAGGACGAAAAGTTGCCGCCACCGAGACCAGCGAGGAATGCCAACGCGAGGAACACGCCGTACGACGTCGCTTCGTTCTGCACCGCGAAGTACCAGCCGATCAGCGGGATCAGCAGGCTCAGGGTCGAGAACGTCACGACCTTACGCGTGCCGAACATCGGCGTCAGGAACATGTGGACGAGACGCAGCGTGCCTGCCGCGAGACCCGGCATCGCCACGAGCCAGTAGAGCTGCGAGGTCGAGAAGTCGTAGCCGATCTTGCCCAGGCGCGAGATCATCGCGCTCACGACGAACCACACGGCAAAGGCCAGCAAGAGGTTGAACGTGGTCACCCACAGCGTGCGATTGGCAAGCTGTTTGCCACCGCCCTCCCACTGTGCCTCGTTCTCAGGGTCCCACTCGGACAGGGTGTCGCCCTTCAAATCGAGGGCGGGCGCTGATGATTCAGACATGGCTTACATCTCTCCGTGGTGAGCGTCCGCGTGGATTCGCGAAACGGCGATGGCGAGGAACAGCGCGCTCACAGCGGCGAGCGCGGTCATGACGTAGAAGGTGCTTTCCGGGTGGTGCGTCTGGGTCTTGGCCCACGCGAAAATCAGCGGCAGGGCGAAGCCGCCCATACCGCCAACAGCGCCGACCAGGCCACCCACCGCACCGACGTCCTTCGGGAAGTACTGCGGGACGTAGGTGTAGACCGAGGCCTTGCCGATCCCCATAGACACCCCGAGGCAGAAGATCAGGATCACGAACGGCACGATGCTCATCGAGAGGCAGAGCACGGCCGAGAACAGGCCGACCCCGCTGAACGAGACCGCCGTGATCCTGCGCGCGCCGTACTTGTCCGACAGCCAGCCGCCAAACGGGCGCAGCAGGCTGGCCGGGAAGATGAACAGTGCGGTGACCAGTCCGGCCTTCGTCAAGGTCAGTCCGTAGACGTCGACGTAGTACTTCGGCAGCCACAGCGCCAGCGCCACGTAGGCGCCGAACACGGTCACGTAGTAGAAGCCGAAGCGCCAGACGCGCGGGATCAGCAGCGGCCGGCTCATCTCGGCGAAGCCGCGCCCGTGCGACGGCCGGCGATCCTGCCGCGGGGCGACGAACGGCAACACGATTGCTGCGGTCACCAGGGCGAACGAGAAGACGGTCGGCACGAGCCGCCAGCCGCCCGGGATGAATCCGCCGAGCAGGCCGGCTGAACCCACGGCCGTCACCAGCGTCGGCGCCAGCAGTTTGGTGATCGACGCGCCAACGTTGCCCGCGCCGAAGACGCCGAGCGCGAAGCCCTGCTGCCGCGCCGGGTACCAGGCCGACACCCAGGCGATGCCGGCCGCGAACGAGGTGCCCGCCATGCCGATGCCGAGCGCCAGCCACAGCGCGCCGTTGTAGGTGTCGACGCGACCGAGCATGAAGGTCGGAATGGCCGTGACGATCAACAGGCCCATCATCATGTTCCGGCCACCGATCCGGTCGGTGACAATGCCGACCGGCACGCGCAGGAATGAGCCGGTGAGGATCGGAACCGCCGCCAGAAGCGCGAACTCCGAATCGCTGAGCCCGAACTCCTTGCGCATCGGGATCCCGATGATCGCGAACATCACCCAGACGGCGAAGAAGATCGTGAACAGCGTCGTCGCGATAACCAGGACACGGACGGCCTCTGGGCTAACGGGCGCGTCACTGGCGGCGCGCGTGGCGCGCGGATGGATCGGCTCGGTGGTTTCGAGGACTTCAGGACTGAGCGTTTGAGCGGACATGATGTGCGAAAACTCCGGTACTACGCCGAACAACTGTTGTGCAGGCAAGATACTACTTGTGCAGGACAGTACCAAACGCAATCGGCGGACCGCGCGTCCCTGGACGGCTCTCCTAGGAGTCGCCGTCTCGGGCGCGTGCGGCAGCGAGATCGGCAAGGTCGTCCACGTCGCCGACAAGATGCCTCGCAGCACCGAACGCCGTCATCTCGGCCTCGCCGACGATCCCCACCCGGTCACCCATCGCGCGGAGCGTGCCGGTGGCCGAAGCACCCGTCAGCGCGGCCTCGTGCAGATCGCCGGCCACCTCCGGCGCGTACCGGGCGAGCAGCGGCTGGAGGATGCCGTCAACCTCGCACGCCACCACCGTCCCGATCCGCTCGCTCGCCAAGAGCCCCAGCAACCCCGCAGTCACGAACGGCATGTCGGCAGCACAAACGACGATCGGCCGCTGCAACGCAGACAGCGCGAACGCGATTCCGAACAGCGGATGCACCGGCTCGTCGGGCTCGGTCAGCCACGCGCAACCGGCCGCCTCGACCACGGACCGCACCGCGCCGTCGCCGTGCTTGCCGACAACCGTCGGCGTCAGGCCCGCGGTCCGCATCGCCGCCACAGGATGCATCACCAGCGGCGTGCCGTTCAGGTCGACAAGCGGCTTCCCGGGGAGGCGCGTCGCGCGCCCACCGGCCAGGACGACGCCATCTACTGCTCGGCCGGTCGCCACCACAGCCTCCGCGCAATCAGAAGGACCACGCCGACCAGCGCGCCCCAAGCGAGGTTGCCGAAGGCCAACGTTGCGACGCCGGTGGCGATCACGATCACCAGCGCCCCGCGGTCCGGCACCTGCATGGCGAGGCGGCCATGCTCGATCGCGACGTACGCGAGCATGCCGGCCAGCGCGCCCGGAAGCACGACATGCAGCAACGCAGGCAGGCTGTCGCCGAACGTCACAGCCAGCGTCAACAGCGCGCCGCCGACCATCAGCGTCGACCCGGCCGTGCGTGCACCGAGCCGGTAGTGGGCCGTGACGCCGCCCGCGCCGTGACAGATCGGCAGGCCGTGGAACAGACCACTGACAAGATTCGAGCCGGCGATCGACCACGCGATCCGGTTCTCCGTGACCCGGTGCGCTGTCGCCCCGAAGTACTCGTGCTCAGCGTCCACGGTCGCGACGATCGAGTTGCCGAACGTCAGCGGCAACTGGGCGATCACGAGTGAGGTGAGCGCCACCCAGAGGTCATGACCCTGTGGCAGTGCTGGGTCCAACGGCGCCGGACCCAGAGTGAGAGTGTCCGGCGCGGAGCCGACGACAAGTCCGCCAGCGATACCTATGCCGAGCACCACCAGCACGCCAGGCACACGAGGAGCCCGCAGCAAGAGCAGCAGCAGCAAACATGACCCGGCGGCGAGGGCGACGCCGACGATCGGCTCGATCGCGGGCAGGCCCTTCCAGTTGCCCTTGGTCGCCAGCGTCCATGCAGCCTTGCCGAGCAACAGCGCGACGCTGGCCTGAATGCCGCGCGTGAGGATCAGCGGGAAGCGCGCCGCCAGCCAGCCGGCAAGCCCGGTGACAGCGAGGACCGCCATCGCGGCGCTCATCACCAGCGCCCCGGCCGCGATCACCTCGGCGCTGAGCTTCAGCGCAATTGCCGCGGCCGCGAAGGCCTTCAGCGGCTGCACGGGCACAGGCACGCGGAAGACCAGCGCCGTCGCCATGTACGCGAGTCCGGCCACACCGAACACCGCCGTGGCGCTCAGCCCATTAATTGTGATCAGCGCAATCGCCAGCGGGATCAAGAGGCCAAGGTCACCCGCGCCGCCGGCGAACTCATTCACGGTGAAACGCATCGGCTCCAGATCAGAACGCCGCTCAAACGTCGTGCGAGCCGCCACGTCCGCCATCGCCTACCCCCCGATCTGGGACATCGTCCGCAGCGGTGAGCGGAAGCCCGGCTCACCGACGTGGTGCTTGAGCTCCTTCTGCCACACGGCGTCGCGGATCACCTGCTGCAACTCGGCGTCGGTTGCGCCGTCTCGCAGCGGCGCACGCAGGTCGGTCTCATGGTGACTGAAGAGGCATGTGCGCAGCTTGCCCTCAGCGGTGATCCTGATGCGGTTGCAGTCTCCGCAGAACGGCTCGGTGATCGGGTTGATGAAGCCGACCTCGCCGCCGCCGTCGGTGAAGCGGTAGATCCGGGCGGTGGCATGGGCCTCGCGCTCGACCGCTTCCAGCGGGTACGCGGCGTGGATGATCGCCCGAATCTCATCGCCGGTCAGAAGCTCCTCGCGGTTCCAGTCCTGGTCGGCGCCGAGCGGCATCGCCTCGATGAAGCGGACCTCGAACCGATGTGCGCGCGCGAACTCCGCAAAGGCCACGGCCTCGTGTTCTGTCACACCGCGCAGCGCCACCGCGTTGACCTTGACCGTGAGCTCCGGGAAGGCCTCGAGCGCCGTGAGCCCGTCGAGAACCTTATGCAGTGCATCGCGGCGCGTCACCTGCAGAAAGCGCTCACGCTGCAGCGCGTCGAGGCTGACGTTGAACCGACGGATCCCCGCAGCGACCAGCTGCTCGGCATCGCGCGCGAGGTACAGCCCGTTGGTGGTCACAGACAAATCCTCGATCCCGTCGATCTGCCCGAGCATCCCGGCGAGCTGCGGAAAGCCCTTGCGGACGAGCGGCTCGCCACCGGTCAGTCGGACGTCGGTGACCCCGAGGGCCGCCATGACCCGCACGACCCGCGTGATCTCTTCGAAGCTGAGGATCTGGTCCTTGGCGAGCCACTGCATGCCATCCGCGGGCATGCAGTAGTGGCAGCGCAGGNTGCAGAGGTCCGTGACCGACACCCGCAGGTCGTTGATGCGCCGTCCGTGCCCGTCGAATAGAGGTTCGATCATGTGCGCCCCTGCATCGGCGTGCCCGACACCCATTGGCCGCCAGCCTCATCATGCTCCTGCTTCCAGATCGGAAGCTCGACCTTGATCCGATCAATCGCCTCCCGTGCGCCGGCGAACGCCTCAGGACGGTGGGCGGCGCTGGCGGCGATGACGACGCTGCTCTCGCCCAGTGGAACGGTGCCGACGCGGTGCTCGGCAGCGATGGCGAGCAGACCGTGGGTGGCCGCCACCTCGGCGAGGAGCGTCTCGAGGAGCGGCATTGCCATCTCGACGTAGGCGTCGTACTCCAGGCGAGGCACGTCGCGAGTGACACCCTCGAAGGTGACGATCGCGCCCGCGCCGTCATCGGCGACCGCGGCGCGCAGGCGATCGGCGGACAGCGAGTCGATGACAACCGCCGCGTGGACGCGCGGAGTCGGCGCGCCACCGCTCACGGGCGGCAGCACGGCCACCTCATCGCCATCGGACACGATGGCGTCCGGACCGACCTGCTCGCGATTGACGGCAAGCACGACCGGGATGCTACGCGCCCTGACCGAGAGGCCCACCTGGTCGCTCGCCGCCGCGACGGCGTCCGCGGCCGAAGAGGCTGCGGGCAGCTCGACCTCGCAGGAGCCCTGCCCGGCCTCCTCTCGCAACATCGCAAACCACCGAACAGTGACCGTCATCGCAGTGCATGCTAGCCGGTACCTGCCTGCACAAGTTTCTGCCGCCCGTGTAGGTTCCGTCCATGTCCGAGGACGAAGCCCAGCTCACCCACCTCGACGCCGCCGGCAACGCGCGGATGGTCGATGTCGGCGGCAAGGCCGTCACCGATCGGCGCGCCATCGCGCGCTGCATCGTGGCCATGGCCCCCACGACCGCAGACGCGGTCGCGGCCGGCGACGCACCCAAAGGCGACGTGGTCGGCACGGCGCGGCTCGCCGGAATCATGGCCGCCAAGCGCACGGCCGAGCTGATCCCCCTCTGCCACCCGCTCGCGCTCTCGATGGTCGACGTCACGATCACGATCGACGCCACTGCAGGCACCGCCACGATCACCGGTGAAGCACGGACCACCGGGCCGACCGGCGTCGAGATGGAGGCCATGACCGCCTGCTCGGTGGCAGCGCTGACCGTCTACGACATGGTCAAAGGGATCGAGCGCGGCGTGCGGATTGAGCGCCTGGAGCTGCTGGAGAAGTCCGGCGGCAAGCACGACTGGCGCGCCCCCGAGGTCGGCTGAGGTGCGCGCCGCGATCGTCACGATCTCCACCAGCAAGGCCGCCGGGCAGGGCGAGGACGGCGGAACCCCGGCGTTGGCGGCGTACGCCGAGAGCGTGGGCGCGGAGGTCGTGGAGCAGCGCCTGATCGCCGACGACCAAGCACTGATCTCTCAAACGCTGAGCACCCTCGCCGACGGCAGCGCCGTCCACCTGATCCTCACCAGCGGCGGCACAGGCCTCGCGCGCAGCGACGTCACGCCAGAGGCGACCCGCGCTGTGATCGACCGAGAAGCACCCGGCATCGCCGAGGCACTCAGGCTCGCCTCCAAGGACCACACCAAGTACTGGATGATGTCCCGCGGCGTCGCCGGACTCCGCGGCGACACGCTGATCATCAACTTCCCCGGCAACCCACGCGCGATCGCCGAGGCCGGCGCACCGCTGGTCGACACCTTGCGGCATGCGATGGCGCTGCTGCTGGACGACGAGACCGGGCACTGAGCGATGAACGCGCCGACGACGCTGGCTCGCGCGATGGAAATCGTGCTCGGCGACGTGACGCTGCTGCCTTCCGAGACCGCGACGCTCGCCGACGCGCGCCTTCGCGTGCTGGCCGACACGCTGAAGTCCCCGTTAGATCTCCCGCCGTTCGACAACTCAGCAATGGACGGATACGCGTTGATCGCCGCCGATACCACCGGGGCTACAGCGGCCGCCCCCGTGCGGCTTACCGTCCGTGATGACGCCCGCGCGGGTGCACCGGCGGAAACCGTGCTGCACTCCGGTGATGCCGTCCGGATCGCCACCGGCGCGATGATGCCCGCGGACACTGACGCGGCACTGCGGGTCGAGGACGCGGTGCGCGACGGCAACCACCTCCTGGTTTCCGCACCACTGGCCCCAGGCACCGACGTACGGCCCGCGGGCGACGACCTGCACTCGGGAGCGACCGTCCTGCATGCGGGCACCGTGCTGCGCGCAGGCGAACTCGCGATGCTCGCCTCGATCGGCTCGGCCGACGTCCGTGTGGTCCGCCGCCCACGGGTCGCGATCGTCGGCACCGGCGATGAGTTGGTGGCGCCGGGCACGCCGCTGGGCCCAGGCCAGATCTACGACTCAAACGTGCCGATGCTCGCAGCGCTCGTGACCGGGGTGGGCGGCGAAGTCGCCTCCGCCGCGATCCGCGTGGCCGACACGCTGACGGCCACCGTGGCGGCGCTGGAGGCCGCACTCGTCGACGCCGACCTGGTGCTGATCTCCGGCGGTGTTTCGAAGGGCGCACATGACCACGTCAAGCCGGCGCTGAAGCAGCTCGGCGCCGAGCAGCGCTTCTGGCAGCTCGCGGTCCGCCCCGGACATCCAACGTGGTTCGGCATGAGCAGCGCGCACCCGCGTGTGCCGATTTTCGGTCTCCCAGGCAACCCCGCCTCGAGCTACGTCGTGTTCCACATGCTGGCTGCACCCGCGATCCGTGCGATGCTCGGCATCGCCGCGCCGCCCTTGGAGACCGAGGCGACGTACCGCGGGGCGACCCAGCACAAGCGTGCAGGATTCATCCAGGTGGTGCGCTGCACGGTGAGCAACGAAGGCGGCAAACTCGTCGCGAGACCCACGGGCCAACACCAGCGCTCACACGCCGTCTCTTCCCTCACCGGAACGAACGGCCTCGTGCTGCTCAGCTCAACAACCGTGGCACTGGCTGACGGAGACGCTGTGACCGTTCGACTTCTCGACCATTGACGTCGGCGCCCGCCGCGGCGGTCAATGACAGCCGTGCTGAACCGATTCGAGATCGCCTTCCGGGGGTGATGGCAGAAGTTCGGCGTTCGCGGCGGTGGCACGTGGGAAGAGCACGCTGTTCTCAAGGTGCACGTGCGTGCGCATGTCCGCCTCAAACTGCTCCAGCACACCCAGCATCGCGCCGTGCGTCCGGCAGCGGGCCACGTTTTGGTCATATCCATCACAGAGCGTTCGCATGACCCCAAGAGCCGAGCCGATATCGCGGTGGTCATCACGCAGCTGCGCCAGCAGATCGACGTCAAGCGGCTCGGCGTCCGAACCGGCATCGAGTTGGGCAATCGCGGGAAACACCGACTGCTCCTCGGCCAGCATGTGTTCTTCAAGGTTGCCCCGCAGGCCGGTGAACCCTGCTTGTAGCTCCACCAGCCTCGGGTCCTCGGCTCCGTGCACGCGAGCAACCGTGTCGACCAGTTTCTGAAGCCGCACAAGGGTGACGCGCAGCGGCCCGTGATGGCGGACCACGATGTTCTGACACAAGTCACCGAGTCGGGCGGCTGCCATCTCCTGCGCCTCGGGCAGCCCCTCCGTGAGCTCACCACTCAAGGCGTTGATGGTCGTAAGCACCTCGTCTGCGTTGAGGGCGTGCTCACGGCAAGCGTCCTCAATGTTCTGGTCCCCGCCGCAGCAGTAGTCGAGGTCCAGCCGCTCGAAGATCGCTGCAGCACCGGGCTTCGCGGTGACCGCATCGCCGAGCGTTGTGGTCGTGGTCACATCCGTCATTCGGCCTTCTCCTTGTAATACGCAGCATTGATCTCGATGTACTGCTTCCACTCACCGGGCACCTGGTCCTCTGAGGTGATCGCATCGACCGGGCAGGCCTCAACACAAGCATCGCAGTCGATGCACTCCTCTGGGTCGATGTAGAGCTGCTCGGCAGAGTCGAAGTCGGATTCACCGGGGGTCGGGTGAATGCAATCGACAGGACAGACCTCGACGCAGGAGGTGTCCTTGGTCGCGATGCACGGCTCGTTGATGACGTAGGCCACGGGAAGCTCCTTTTTCACAGTCTGTATGTACAAACTACACCACGTCGTCTGGTTCTTACAACTCTCTTGTGCAAATATTCGGGCACCTCATGGATACCCCGGGTGATCCAACCGCCGTTCTGAACCAGCCGACGCGAGCCAGGCTTTTCAACGCACTCGTCACGCTCCGCCGGCCCGTACCCACCAAGGAGCTGGCCGACAGCGTCGGCCTCCATCCCAACGGCGTACGGCTCCACCTCGAACGACTGCTCAGCGCCGGGCTCGTGGAGCGCAAACGGCCAGTCCAAGGCGTTGGACGGCCACGTGACGTGTGGTCCGTCGCCCCCGGGGCCCGGCCGGGCGGGGGGGCACCAACCGCCTACGCCGACATCGCTCGGTGGCTCGCCGCAGTCACGACCTCCGGTAGGACAAGCGAACGGGCCGTTGAGCAAACCGGACGCGAGATCGGGCGACGACTGGCACCCGCGCCCCATGCGGCACCGGTTGCTGAGCAGCTGCAAAGCACGCTCTCTTCGCTCGGGTTTGCGCCCGAGCTCGAGGAATCCACAACCTCAGTGACGATCCGGCTCTGTAACTGTCCGTATCGCGAGGTTGCAGTCGGAAACCAGGAGGTTGTCTGCACCCTTCACCGTGGTTTGACACGCGGCCTACTCGACGAGATCTCCCCCGCCGTCGAGCTCCGAACGTTCGATATTCGGGATCCGGTGACGGCCGGGTGCACGATCGAGATCGAGCTATGAAACGCAGCACCGCCCTGACGGCCCTCGCGCGTGACCACCACCAGACGTTGGTGGTCGCCCAGATCCTGCGCCGCGCGACGGACCAAACCGCACAGGACGCCCGCGCCCGCTTCCTCGCCCACTGGGATGACGACGCCCGCGAACACTTTCGACTGGAAGAGGAGATTCTGCTTCCTGCGTTCGCCGTTCATGGAGATCCGTTTGACCCTCTCGTGGCCCGCACCCTCTGCGAGCACGTCGACATCCGCCGCCGCGCAGAACAGCTACGCACCGACTCGTCGTTGCAACTTAAGACGCTCCACGAACTCGGGCACGCCTTGAACCGCCACGTGCGCGGCGAAGATCGGGAGCTGTTTCAGCTGATTGAAGCAACAATGCCGCCGGCCGAGCTTGAGGTGTTGGCCCAGGCTCTCTCGCACGAGTGACCGCAGCACCATCCGACTTCGGGTCGTGTATCGGGGAGACAGGACGCGGACCTGCCTCCAACCGTCCCCACCCTGCGAACAGCTGCTGAGACCGAGGGGACAGGCCTACGGGCACCAAACTGGTACTCCCTGGTGGTACTCCCCGCCATAACGCTTTCGTACAGGTTGCCCATAGAACGACAAAAGCCCCGCTAATGCGAGGCTTTTGAGAGCGCGCCCGAGAGGATTCGAACCTCTGACCTTCGGTTCCGTAGACCGACGCTCTATCCAGCTGAGCTACGGGCGCAGACGCGGCAGTCTAGCGACGACGGGCGGTCGCGCGGCGGCCGGGCCGAGAAGGTCTCCGCAGGAGATCGCACCCGTAGCCCCCGGACGCTCAGCCCCTCACGCGCAACGCACCCTCGACCCAGGCGATGATCAGCTCGCCGGCGTCCGAGGATCCGGCGGTCAGCCCCCGCGCGTAGGCGCCGAGGGATACGCCGAACGGCTGCTGCCACGTGCCGGCCGTCTGCCGCACGGCGGCGATGCCGTAGTCGGTGCCGAGCCCGAAGCGGCTCATGCAGCTCGACTGAAACGCGACAGCCGCACCGGCGGTGCTCAGCGCCGGCACCGGGTAGACG
>JGI24770J26754_10003237_pt1 | contig 10930 bp, 6 predicted proteins | sample LakOneMetagenome_FD_26754 | JGI IMG/M metagenome (IMG submission 26754) | reverse complement strand
TACAGGCCCAGTGGAAGAGGTTACTCTGTTGCCAGGTAAACTGGTCGTAAATACTGACCAGCAAGCCCATGTATCGCCGAGTTTCAGTGGTCATGTTGAGCAAGTAAAGGTGTCTTTAGGGCAAAGTGTTCAAAAAGGACAAACTCTAGCCGTGCTTTTGGTTCCTGAACTGATTGATCAGCAGGCAAATTTACGTATGGCACAGGCAACTCTTCAGCTTGCCAAACAAGACTATCAACGTGAACAGCAACTCTGGACACAGGGTATTTCAGCCAAACAGGATTATCAGCGTGCTGAAAATGCGTACCGTCAGGCACAGCTTGCTGTACAAGCCTCACAGGCACGCTTAAACGCTTTGGGGGCAAGTAGTAATACTCATGGGCGTTTTGTTATTCGGGCACCGATTTCTGGTGTCATCAGTCAGAAAGATATTGTAGTAGGTGAAAATGTCCAGTTAGCTGATCAAATTTTTGTCATTGAACAGCTCAATAATTTATGGCTTGAGTTTACTTTACCCGCTCAATACGCAGGACCCATACAAGCCGGACAGAAAGTTTTATTTAAACTAATGGGTACAGAGCAGACCTACACCGCACGAATACAAAGTTTAACCTCGCAGGCAGACAGTCAGACAGGGCGGCTAATAGTCCGTGCCAAGCTTGATATGCAGTCTGCCAGTTTACGTCCTAATGTATTAGTAAGTGTTTTGATGGCCAAACCTGCTGCTAAAACATCTCTTCGGGTAAAAAAAGCAGCCGTACAACGTATTGAAGGTGAAGATACCGTTTTTATTGTGCAGTCTGAAGAAAAAGGACAGGTCCATCTAAAGGCTCAACAGGTGAAATTGGGCCAAGCATCAGGTGACGGGGAGTGGCTTGAGGTAATTTCCGGACTTGCTGACGGCGAGAAGTATATTAGTGAAGGTAGTTTTCTGCTGAAGTCTGAACTGGAAAAAGATGAGGCCGGTCATGAACACTAACTCTGAACTGCCAAGAGCAGAAGGCCTGTTTGAACGTATTATCCAGTTCTCTATTCAACATGCTATATGGGTCATGCTGTTTGCCTGTATCTGGATTGCAGTTGGAATTTACAGTTATCAAAAATTACCTATTGATGCAGTACCAGATATTACGAACACCCAAGTACAGATTAATACCCAGGCAAATGGGTTTACTGCACTCGAAGTAGAACAACGTATTACTTATCCCATTGAAAATGCAATGGCCGGAATTCCTGACCTTGAATTAACCCGTTCTATTTCCCGCTATGGACTGTCTCAAGTCACCATTGTATTTAAAGATGGTATCGATATTTATTGGGCACGTCAGCAGATTAACCAGCGGATACAAGAGATTCAGGCAGAGTTACCGGCACAAACCAGCCCAATCATGTCACCTATTTCTACAGGGCTTGGAGAAATTTATCAATGGGTACTAAGAGCAGAGCCAAAGGCGAAAAAATCTGATGGAACTGCTTATACCGCTATGGATTTACGTGAAATTCAGGATTGGGTAGTTCGGCCTCAGTTGCAGCGTGTACAAGGTGTGGCTGAAGTGAACAGTATTGGNGGTTTTGAAAAAAACTATGTGGTATCACCTGACTTCANCTACATGCAACAGCTTAATATCTCTTTAGAACAGCTACAGCAGGCTCTAAACCAAAATAATGAAAATAGAGGAGCAGGATTTATTGAAGATAATGGACAGCAACTTACAGTCCGTATTCCTNGCACACTCAACAACATTTCAGATATTGAGAATACTTTAGTCACCAGTTCCAGTGGTCGTGCCATTCGGGTCAGTNANATTGCGCAAGTTTCCATAGGACATGATCTAAGAACAGGTGGNGCAACCTATAATGGTGAAGAAACTGTTCTGGGAATTGCCATGATGGCAATGGGAGAAAATAGCCGGACTGTTTCTAAAGCGGTAGATGCCAAAATCCGGGATATTCAAAACAGTTTACCCAATGGAGTATTTATAGAAACGGTCTATGACCGTACGTCTCTGGTTGAAAAAGCGATTAAAACTGTACAGAAAAATCTGGTTGAGGGAGCGGTACTTGTTATTGTTATACTATTCTTATTTTTGGGAAACATACGGGCAGCTCTGATTACCGCCTGCGTTATTCCGCTCTCCATGCTATTTACCTTAACAGGAATGGCACAAAAAAATATTAGTGCTAATTTGATGAGTCTGGGGGCACTAGATTTTGGAATTATTGTTGATGGTGCAGTGGTAATTGTTGAAAACTGTATACGCCGTCTGGCCCATGCACAGCATTTACTTAAACGTCCATTAACGCAAAGCGAGCGATTTAAAGAGGTATTTTTAGCTGCTCGACAGGCACGACGTCCCCTGATTTTCGGGCAGCTTATTATTTTAGTGGTGTATTTACCAATTTTTGCTTTAAGTGGTATAGAAGCGAAAATGTTTCCATCCGATGGCTTTGACTGTAGTTCTGGCACTTATCGCTGCAATGATTCTGTCTATAACTTTTGTCCCTGCTGCAGTCGCTTTATGGGTTAAAGGAGATATTCGCGAAACTGAAAGTGGCTGGATGACTTCGCTCAAGAAATCTTATGAAAAGACTTTAAATGTTGCTTATGAATATAAAGCAGTAGTCTTAACATTTGCTATTTGTCTTCTGGTGGTTACAGGTGTTTTAACTACTAAACTTGGGAGCGAGTTTGCGCCACAGCTTGGTGAAGGTGATTTTGCCGTACAACAATTACGTTCTCCTAGTACAGGATTAGAAGAATCTTTACGTATGCAGGAAAACACAGAAAAGCTTTTATTAAAGAATTTTCCTGAAATTAAAGCAGTATTTGCACGTACCGGCACCGCTGAAGTCGCAACAGATGTCATGCCACCTAATATTTCTGATGGCTATATCATGCTTAAACCANATGAAAAATGGCCTNACCCTAAAGAGAGCATTGATGAGCTCCGATCCCGGATGGAAAGTTACCTTGCAACAATTCCGGGGAATAACAGTGAATTTTCTCAACCGATTGAGCTGCGTTTTAATGAGTTAATTTCAGGGGTACGTAGCGATGTAGGAGTCAAGATTTTTGGTGATGATATGCAAGTTCTCAATGGCGAGGCTGCTAAAATTGCCAAAATTATTCAGCAGGTCNCAGGAAGCAGTGCGGTAAAGGTTGAGCAAACCTCAGGTTTGCCTTTACTCAATGTTGAGGTTGATAAGTTTTTAGCTTCGCAATATGGCTTAAGTGTTAAATCTATTCAAGATGTGGTAGCTACAGCCATTGGCGGACAGCAGGTTGGAGAAATTCTGGAAGGAGACCGCCGTTTTGATTTCGTTATTCGTTTAAGAGATCAGGACAGAAATGTGGCTGATGTGTCCCAATTGCCAATACGACTCCCAAATGGCGGCAGTATTATATTGTCTGATGTCGCAAAAGTTGCCAGTATTGAAGGTATCAATCAGGTAAGTCGTGAGAACGGTAAACGCCGTATAGTTATCACTGCCAACGTTGAAGGGCGAGACTTGGGCTCATTTATTAGTGACTTGCAGACACAGCTTAAAACCTATGATTTACCAAGTGGCTACTGGATAGAATATGGTGGCCAGTTTGAAAATCTGGCTTCAGCTAAAACCCGTATGCAAATTGTTATTCCATTGGCTCTAATTACGATTTTTATTTTATTGATNGCAGTTTTTCATAATATGAAAGACAGTNTTCTGGTATTNACAGGNGTTCCTTTTGCATTGACGGGAGGAGTTCTNTTTCTCTGGCTGAGAGATATTCCATTATCCATGTCAGCAGGGATTGGATTTATTGCTTTATCTGGTGTGGCTGTACTGAATGGTCTGGTAATGCTGACGTTTATTAAAGAGTTACGCTTGAAGTACAACTTGCATGAAGCAGTATGGCAGGGGGCGATTTTACGATTGCGTCCTGTATTAATGACGGCTTGCGTGGCATCACTGGGCTTTGTTCCTATGGCGCTTGCTACAGGTACAGGTGCTGAAGTACAAAGGCCCCTTGCAACTGTAGTCATCGGTGGAATTATATCGTCTACCTTGCTCACACTTGTACTGTTGCCTATTCTCTATAGATGGGTGAATAGTCCTCAGAGGTAAAATGAGTCTTATGAAAGCCTTTGACTGTTCAAAGGCTTTCTTTTAAAGGTAATTTTATAGTAGAAAAATTTCAAAAGTGTAAATATATAATAAGTGACTTCAGGAGAAGTAGGTCTAAGCTTTAATTACTATTCAGAATAATAATCCTCAGAGAGTAGAACGAATTCACATGAAAAGACTTATATATAAAAAAATGCTGAATGGTGAAATAGGGGCTATGTATTAAATAAGCCATGAGATTTATTTCTGTATAGCTTAATTAAGTAGCTGGACAGGTACAGCAAGATTTAAGTCTGGGTTTAATCCTGTTTCAGCTACTATATACACTGATCCTGTTTATTGATCAGCTCTATGAAGACTTAATGAAAGCTCATCCCAACGTTGTATTGCTGTTTCCATTGCTTGCATTTTGACAGGGCCAAAACCCCGTACATCTGCAGGTAAATTAGCGATTTGCTGAGCAACAGATAAATCATAATTTTCAGGTGCAGAAGTAATGGATTTCACAAATGTGATATAACGATCACGCCAAGCCTGTTCTTTTTGTCGTTCTTGCTGTAACGCAAAGGGATCAAGGAACGTTTCCCGAAGCCACTGCAGTCGTCCAAGAATCATCATTGGAATGCGCATCCAATATCCGAAAGCACGTTTGCGTATAGTACCATGAGCCCCCAAAGCTGGAGGTGCTAAATGATAAGTTAAACGTAGACCTTGACCAAACTGCGCTTCAATAGACTGTTTAAAACTTTTTCCTGTGAGTAAGCGCGCAACTTCGTATTCATCTTTATATGCCATGACTCTATATAGCTGAGTCGCTATTGTTTCAGCCAGGTCTTCTGGTAAGACTTTGGCAGCCTGTTCCACAAGTGCTCGATACTGGGCTGCATAATCCTGATTCCAGTACTCGACAAGGCGAGAAGAGCGGTTTTCAATTAATTCGGCCAATGTAGCTGGTTTATTCGTTACTTTTATTGTTGCAATAATGCGTTTTGCTAAGTCAGGGTCACTCATTAGATGACAACCGATGCGGAAAGCTTCAAGATTTTTTTCAGCTGCAGTGGCATTAAGATGGATGGCCTTTTCAATACTTTCACGATTTAACGGGATCTGACCTGATTGCCAGGCCATTCCAAGTAGTATCTGATTTGCAAAGATTGCATCACCCAGCACTAGTGTAGCAATACGTGTTACGGGCAAAGATACGAGTTTTCCTTGTGTAGTGCGATTACGCAGCCGATTAATCAAGTCAGTAATGGGAGCATACCAGTCACGAGACTCAAGGAAATCAGATGTAGGGGAACTATCTTCATTGACTATTACCATAGCCTCGGCCTTTAAGCGAGAAAGTGCTGCATTGCTACCTGCGACAATAGGATCTGCACCGATTAAAAGATTACATTGACCAGCAGGGATCTTGGTAGCAGAGATTTGATCATCTTCTGTAGCGAGCTGTACGTAGGAATAAACCGTACCACCTTTCTGAGCCAGTCCAGCCATATCCATAATACGTGCAGCTTTACCCTCCAAATGAGCAGCCATTCCAAGTAAAGCACCTGCTGTAACCACACCTGTACCACCAACACCACCGACCATTATACGGACTGGTCGTTGATCGAGTTCAGGAAGAATTGGCTTTTCGGGCCAGCCACCTTGTATACCTTTGAATATTTCCGGGTGTTTCATATCGCGAGTATGGACTGTCACAAAACTTGGACAGAAACCTTCTACACAGGAGAAGTCTTTATTACAGCTACTCTGATTGATTTGTCGTTTCGTTCCTAACGCTGTTTCAACGGGTTCAACAGATAAACAGTTAGATTTTCTGGAACAGTCACCACAGCCTTCGCAAATATCAGTGTTGATAAAGACTCGCTCTGCAATATCCGGATAAGCGTTGCGTTTACGGCGGCGGCGTTTTTCACTGGCACAAGTTTGAACATAAATTAGCGCCGTAACGCCTGAAATTTCACGTAATTTGCGTTGAACATCATTCAACTCATTTCTGTGGTAAATCTCTACGTGAGGCGCAATACCTTCTTCTGTATGAATCAGCTCAGGTTCATCTGTAACAATCACTTGTTTTTTGATTCCCTCAGCATCAAGTTGTCGTGTTAACTGCGCCACGCTGAGATGACCATCGACATGCTGCCCGCCAGTCATTGCTACTGCATCGTTATAGAGAATCTTGTAGGTAATATTGAGTTTTGCAGCAATAGCTTGACGTATTGCAAGATAACCTGAATGGAAATAAGTTCCATCTCCCAGATTAGCAAAAATATGCTTTTCATGGGTAAAATGAGAGGTACCAGCCCAACTCACACCTTCACCACCCATCTGCGAGAATGTTTCTGTACCACGATCCAGTGAAACAGCAATAAAATGACAACCGATTCCCCCTAACGCACGGCTACCTTCTGGTAATGCGGTTGATGAATTATGAGGGCAGCCACTACAGAAGAAAGGTTTGCGTTCTGCAATATCAAGAACACGGCGTGATTCCTGTTCTGCTTTTTTTAACAGCTCAACTCTGTTTTGGATTTGTGTTTTTAAGCTTTCTGGAATCTCCAGTTTCAAGAATCGAGCTGCCAGCATTTTGGCAATAGGTTCAGGCTGAAATTCATAATGACCAATCAAAGGTGCTTCATCAATAGATGTACTCCATTCACCCTTTCCATCGCAGGCTTTACCAATGACACGAGGGCGTTTGGCATCTGGAAGTGCATATAGCTCGTCTTTAATTTGTGCTTCCAGAATAGGGCGTTTTTCTTCTACAACGATAAGTTCCTCTAAACCTTCGGCAAATTCACGAAGACCTTGGGGCTCCAGGGGCCAAATCAGCGCAACTTGGTATACTCTCAGTCCGAGCTGTTGGGCTGTCTGACCTTCAATTCCTAGAATACGTAATGCTTCAATTGTATCTAAATAACCTTTACCACTTGCTACAATACCAATACGGGCATCAGGACAATGCCATGTCACCTGATTCAGTTCATTTTCACGCGCATAAGCCAACACAGCGGGTAAGCGATATTTATAAAGACGTTCTTCTTGCTGAATGCCGTGATCTGGCCAACGAATATTTANGCCATCTTCNGGCATTTGAANATTTTTGGGTAATACAGGAATGACCCGATCTAAATTAACATGAACAGAAGCAGAGGTTTCGACGATTTCACTGACTAATTTCATCGAAGTCCATACACCAGCAAAGCGTGACATTGCTACCGCATGAGTACCTAAATCAAGAATATGTTGTATTGAAGTAGGATAAAAAATTGGAATGCCACAACCAATCATGACATGTTCTGACTGGTGTGGAATACTAGAAGATTTACAAGAGTGATCATCTCCAAAGAAGGCAACCACGCCACCTTGCTTTGATGTTCCTGCAAGATTGGCATGACGGAGTACATCTCCAGAACGATCTACACCAGGGCCTTTGCCATACCACCAGGCGGTTACCCCGTCATATTTACCTTGACCTGCGAGATTGGCTTGTTGCGTACCCCAAATTGCAGTAGCAGCTAGATCTTCATTTACACCAGGCTGAAAAACAACATGATGGTCTTTAAGTATATTTTCAGCCTGCCAGAGAAAATTGTCATAATTCCCTAAAGGGGAACCACGATAACCAGATATAAAACCAGCAGTATGATAACCGTTTAAAGTATCCCGCCGTATTTGCACGAGTGGTAAACGCACCAATGCCTGGATACCTGTCATGTAAGCAGTACCGTTATCACTTAGATATTTGTCTTCAAGTGATACGTCCTTAGTTAAAATCTTATTTGGAGTAAATTTTGTAGATATATTCATTTATGTCTCCTTAGAATCTTGTAGTTCAAGCTACTTTATGTTCAACATCCGGTTGAATATTTGGAGTAAATGACATACTTAAAAAAGGATTGATCAGTTTAATTAAAAATAATGGAACTGATTAATGTATGTACATTAATGTCATTGTGGTTGATCCATACTGGTGCAACAATGCGTAATTAAGAAAAAGATATTTACGTTATGCGCAAAAATCTTGATGGTGGATTGCTACATGCAATGCATGCTTTTCTAAAAGTCATTGATAGTGGGAGTTTTACGGCTGCTGCAGAGCAGATGGAGCTTACAACAGCGCAAGTGTCCCGACTTATTAGCGAGTTAGAAGGGCGTTTAGGCACAAAATTACTACAGAGATCTACGAGGCAGCACGCATTAACCGATATTGGTGCAAGTTATGCAGAGCAGTGCCGGCAAGTACTTGCGATGGTAGAAGAAGCTGAAACTCAGGCAATGGGAATGGCAACCGAACCGCAGGGGAGGTTACGTGTTTTGAGCATGGGAAGCTTCGGACATCATTATGTATCACCAGTAATGGCGGAGTTCTGTCAAAACCATCCAAAGCTTACGGTTGAGTACCGTACTTCACAGAATGTGCCAGACCTGTTAGGTAAAGGAATTGATGTAAGTTTATATCTTACGGAATCATTGACTGACTCAAGATTTGTTGCTCGTCAAATTGGGACAATATTTTCATTACTTTGTGCATCACCAGCCTATTTAAAAAAATACGGTGAACCAGAATCATTAGATGACCTGCAAAAGCATGCCTGCTTAAGATTGGTGAACCCATCTATTACACCACAATGGCATCTCATCAGTAAAAATAGTTGTTCGTACCAAGTCGATATTACAGGACCATTAATTGCAGACACACCAGAATTATTACTGGATATGGTACAGCAAGACATGGGTATTGCTTTGCTTCCAACTTTTACTGTTATCGAAGCTGTACGTACTGGACGATTATGTCGCGTTTTAGCAGACTGGAGATCACCTGATATTGGTGTTTATACCTTATTACCATCACGTCATTTTATTGATGCTAAAACAAGAGCATGGTTAAGGTGGGTCGATCAGCATATTTCGCCTAAGATTCAGAATGATACAGAATATTTTTTATAACTCTGATTCACTGTCAAAATTATTAAGATATAAAATCAGAAGGGTTCTGTGATAAACAATTTATAAAACAGTCAGCTATCTTTATAAATGTACGAAATACTATGGACCATGCTATAACATTTGCGAAATTTCGTATTAGGTAATTATGCATTAGGATACTTATCAATGTGAATTAGATGCAGGTATTCACGTTGCTGAGCTATAGCAACAAACAGTGTTGTGCAGGCTACAGTCTCAGATATCCTATTTAACTTATGTTTACCTAAAGGTTAGTTCACATTTAAAATCAAATTTAATTTTCAATAATTTTAATGATTTAGATGATTAAATTGATAATTTATAAAATTTTTGGTTCATGAACCTCGTTAAATAAATATTTTTTCCGACTACAAATGTCTTAAGAATAGAATAAATTTGTCTAGGAGAGTGGTGGCAGTCCACTACTAATTAAAAGGTGTCTACAAAATCAGTGGCTATTCAAAATTGAAATAAAAAAATTAAATTAAATAACTTAGAAATATATTTTATGATAAAATTCAATCAGCTATATTGATTTCTACACTTATGTCTGCACTACAAAAAATTAATGAAGATATGATAGTGAATCTTCCTAAGGGTGATTTACACGTTCATTTAAATGGAGCTATTCCAACAAATTTAGTTAAGGAATTATTAGCAAAAAATACAAATGGCATTCCCTTAAATTTTGACATTCATAAAGATTTAAATATTCTCGAACCACAAAAAAATCTGCAAGATTATTTAAAACCATGGAAAGTTTTGAATTTAATACCTAGATCGCAGAGTGATTTAAATAAAATAGTATTACAAACATTTTTTAGTTTAAAACTATCAAATATTAAATTTGTTGAAGTAAGAAATACTATTTTTTATATCGCAAATTTAAACTCAATTTCAGTAGAAGAAGCTATAATTTGGATGTTAGATGCTTTACAAAATGCCTTTAAGATAACAAAAATAAATTAAGGCCTAATAATTACAGTAAGAAGATCTGATCAAGCTTGTAAGGATGCAGCAACTATCATTTCAGCAATAAAAAATTTAGGATGTCCCAAAAATATAGTTGGGTTAGATCTTGCCGGAAATGAAGATATACCACTGCCTGAAAACTTATCATTTTTTTTTAAAGAGGCAAAACATGATTTAAATTTAGGTATAACTATACATGCTGGTGAAACTGGTAATCTTAGTAACATATTGAATGCTATTAACTTATTTGAAGCTGACCGTATAGGACATGGAACTGCGGCAATGAATTGTATAGATACCATGAATTTACTTCGAGAAAAAGATATTGCTGTAGAAGTATGTCCTATATCTAATAGGCGGACAAACTCATTAAAAGAAGATGATGGCTATACTTTCCATCAATTCCTTAAATATGAAGTACCCTTCGTTCTATGCTCAGATAATCCAGCGATACATAATTTAAATTTAGTTGAAGATTATAAGATATTTCTTCGAGAAACAAATAATGAGAAATTTCTTATAAACCATTACGAACAGCAAAAAAAATATTCTTTTATCAAAGGAGATGCTTTATGAAGATAATAGTTACAACAGGCAACCCTCATAAATTAAGGGAGTTAGACTATTACATGGGAGGTACAGGCGTTACTTTTGAATCTAGGAAAACAAAAATTGAGGAGCTACAGACTTTTGATGAGAATGAATTATTAAAAGATAAATTAGAGAAAGCATTTGCAGATTTAAAGAGCCAGTATTGGTTGAACACGCTAGCTTATATCTTGAAATAATGAATGGATTCCCAGGAGGATTAACAGAAGTTTTTTGGGAAACATTACAAGCAGATAAATTTTGTGATCTTTTTAAAAATACTAAAATA
>JGI24770J26754_10003232_pt1 | contig 10940 bp, 11 predicted proteins | sample LakOneMetagenome_FD_26754 | JGI IMG/M metagenome (IMG submission 26754) | reverse complement strand
GCGCGAACTGTCCTGCCGATATCCTCCCGCCGAGGCGTAAACCAGTCGGGGGTTCTTGCTTGAAAGCGCCTGATAATCGACGCCCAACCGTTTAGCCGCCTTGGGCCGCATAGAATGAACGAATACATCGGCCGTCTCGATCAGCCGATGCAACGTTTGGCGTGCTTCGGCCTCTTTGAGATCGAGTAGGACCGAGCGCTTGTTGCGATTAATGTTCAGAAAAAAAACACCCATGCCGTCACTTCGAGATGGCCCGAGGTGTCGCATATAGTCACCGCCGGGCGCCTCGATCTTGATGACGTCGGCGCCCATATCACCCAAAATCTGGGTGCCGACGGGACCTAGGACATTGATCGTCAGATCAATGACCCGTAATCCCGCGAGCGGACCAGTCTTTTCCTGCAGCTCGAAATTACTTGCAGTCAGCACTCGCATTCCTCAACCGTTTGTGCGCGCCTTCATCATGCGAAGCGGCGTGTATTCCAGAACCACCGAACCGTCCTGCTTGCACACGAGATTCCTTGTCCTTACCAGACCACGGTTCGGACGGCTCTTGCTTCGCCGGGCTTCCACGACCTCGCACTCGACATGAACGGTGTCGCCCACAACGACCGGTGCCTTGATATCGAACTGCATATTCAGGAACGCGAAGCCAGTATGCTGCATGGTGGCCTGAACAAGCAGACCTTCCGCAAAGCAGAAAACCAACGCGCCGGGTGCTGGGCGGCCCTTTAGGTCAGATTCGCTCTTCAGAAACTCGATGTTCGTAAAGAGAACCTCGGTCATCCCAGTGCAATTGATGAAGTTGACGATATCCGACTCGGTGATGGTCCGGCCGATAGTCTTGAACTTACGGCCGATAGTGGCGTCTTCGAAGTGTAGTCCAATCCCAAGTGTTTCCATATTCTTTCCATTCGCCCGTTTAGCTGGCGGATCTAGTGAAGAAGCGACCTCGCGACAATGTTCCGCTGGATCTGATTTGTACCTTCGATGATCTGAAGTACCTTGGCGTCGCGAAAATATCGATTGATCGGGTATTCATTTGATATGCCGGCCGCGCCGAATAGTTGGACCGCGTCGGTCGCAACTTTCATTGCGGTATCAGTCGCAAAGCATTTCGCAATAGCGGCCAACGGGGCCAAACTTGCACCGCGAATGCCGCGATCCACCGCCGTCGCCGCTTCATAAGTGAGATTTCGCGCCGCCGCGATCTGGATCGCCATGTCCGCGATCATCCAGCGGACGCCTTGGAAATCGGAAATCGACTGACCGAATGCGCGCCTGTTGGCGATAAATTCGATGGCATGATCCATGGCGCCCTGCGCCAATCCGACGCCGCGCGCTGCCATAATCGGGCGAGAGTCGTTGAGCGCGGCCATGACTACCTTGAATCCCGTCTCTTCGTCGCCCAATCTATTTGCTTCCGGGACGTAGGCATTGTCAAAAAATAGCGCGTGGGCGCCAACGCCTCGTGCGCCCATTTTATCCTCTTTTCTTCCCACCTCGAAACCCGGCGTGTCCTTCTCAACGATGAACAGATTGATCTTCCCGCGGGAATCGCTGTCGCCGGTCTTGGCCGCGACCAGTACGAAATCGGCATTGCCGGAATTGGTGCACCAGATTTTCGAACCATTGATCCGATAGCCCTTGCCGTCGCGTTTCGCGCGGGTCTTAATTCCAGCAACGTCGGAGCCGCTTTGAGGCTCGGTCAGGGATAGAGCGGATTTCAAAGATCCACTTGAGAGCCCCGGGAGATACTTCGCCTTCTGATCGTCGGAACCACCGGCAAGGATAGCGCCGATCGGCACCCACTGCAGCACCAGCAGATAGGCCGTGTTGTAGCAGACGCGTCCTAGTTCCTCCACCGCGACGCACGCCGACAGAAGGCTGTTGGCTCCGCCATATTCCTCAGGGAATGGGAGCGTGAACAACCCCAACTCCTTCAACTGCGCGAACATGTCGTGGGGATACTCAGCCTGCCGATCGATCTCCTGGGCGCGCGGCGCGACACGTTCCCGCGCAAATCGGCGCGTCAATTCCTGGACTTGCAATTGGTCCGCATTCAGCCACTGGCTCACCTGCTGTGGTCTCCTGCCTAACTTGAACTATTCGCAACGCCGGCAGCGATCTTGGGATCGCCGCGTCGGGCGGCTGCGACATTGAGAGCGTATCAACGTTCGTATAGGTGGACGCCCCTTTTCGCGGCGTCAACGATTGAATGTGCATTTCTGAGCCGGACCAAATGGACAACACATCCATGTTCATAGCGGGCGGTTTGTCCGCCTTCGGTCGTCCCCGATTCGGGGTCGCTCCCGGCTGGCCCCTTACGCCATAAGCCTTTGACAACACGTCAAAACAGCTAACGGAACAGGACCGCCAATCTCGCCATTGACAGCGGCTCGCCTGTCCGTTCACAATACCGAACGACGTTCATAAAATGGTCAGTCGTCAGAATTGACTGTCATATTAGGGAGAGTGCCCATGAAGGCGCAGGAACTGGGCCCATGTCCGAAAGAAGCCGGCGTCGTCAAATCGGCGATCCGAACGCTCGCAATACTGGAATATTTTGACGAGGTTCAGCAGCCTCTCAACATCGTCGCCGTGGCGACGGCATTAGATTATCCGCAATCGAGCACCGCGGCATTGCTGCGAAGCCTGACGGCGATGGGCTATGTGCATTACAACTCGCGTAAGCGAACCTATGTGCCGACCGACCGCGTTCCCTTTCTTGGAAGCTGGATCAATCCTGCGCTATTTCAGGAAGCCGGCCTGCCGAGGCTGATGCGCGCCATCAGCCGGCGAACCGGACAGCTTGTGGTGCTCGCAGCGCGTAACAACGATATGGCGCAGTACATCCATGTGCTGAACGAACCAAAGGCGGTGTCACACCATATTCGAATTGGACAGACGCGCGCCCTCGCCCCGTCGGGGGTAGGCCAGATCCTGCTGAGTGCCATGACCGAGAAGGACGTCAAACGGCTCTATCATCGAATGAACGCCTATACGGCCAACACCGAACAACGCATCGATATAACAGCGCTATTGTCTCAGCTCGCCTCAGTCCGAAAATGCGGCTACGCGTTCTCCCGCAATCTCGTGGTCGAGGGATACGGAGTGATCGCACTTCCAATACCATTGTCTTGTACGAGTCGGCCGCTGGCATTGGGCGTTGGCGGTCAATGCGAGGCACTGGAAGCACGCGAAGCCGAGATCGTCGAGGTCATTCGTGAAGAAATGAGAGCTCACCTCAAGATGAGCGCGACGGAAGAGGCCGCGTCTCCGCCCCTAAAGCATTCGATCAATCTGCCGGCCAGGACATCAATCAACTCATTAGCGATGAGCGAACTCGAGCAGCGCGTCGCCTAGACGAGAAGGCCTTTTGGCATGGGACCGTTGTCCGGAATAAGAGTAATCGAAATGGCCGGCATCGGGCCGGGTCCGATGGCGGCGATGATGCTGTCCGACATGGGCGCGACGGTTCTGCGCATTGAAAGGCAATCCGATTCGGGTCTCGGTATTCGGCGGCCGACCAAATACGATCTGCTGCTGCGCGGCCGCAAGGCGTTCGCGCTCGATCTCAAAAGGCCCGAAGCGATCGAGGTAGTGCTCGGACTGATCGAAAAATCGGACGGCATGATCGAAGGCTTCCGTCCGGGCGTGATGGAACGGCTCGGCTTGGGCCAGATATCTGCCATCAACGCAACCAGAAACTGGTGTTTGGCCGAATGACCGGATGGGGGCAGCAAGGCCCGCTGTCGCAGGCCGCGGGGCACGACCTGAACTACATCGCCTTGACGGGGGCGCTCAATGCGTTCGGCCGCAAGGGCCAGATGCCTACACCGCCATTGAACGTGCTTGGCGATTTCGCCGGCGGTGCTGCCTATCTCGCATTCGGCATGGTCTGCGCGCTGCTGGAAGCACAGCGCTCCGGCAAGGGCCAGGTCATCGATGCCGCCATCGTTGATGGCACGGCCCATCTCATGACGAGCATATTTGGAACCTATCGCGCTGGATTGATGGGTCTCAAACGTGGCGAGAACATCACCGACTCCGGCGCGTTCTTCTACGAGATCTATGCCTGCTCCGATGACAAACTGATTTCGATCGCGCCGATTGAAACGAAATTCTACAACCAACTTCTTGAGAAACTTGGCGTCGACCCCGGCGCCATGCCCCCACAATCCGACAGGAGCCGCTGGGAGGAAGGCAAGGCGGTGCTGGCTCAAGTCTTCGCCAGCAAGACGCGTGACGAATGGTGCGCCATCCTGGAAGGAAGCGATGTCTGCTTTGCACCGGTGCTGGACATGAATGAAGCACCACACCACCCGCATATGGATGAGCGCAAAGTTTTCATCGATATCGACGGAGTGGTGCAGCCTGCCCCGGCACCACGCTCCAGCAGGACGATCCCGCAAACCCCCTCGGCACCAAAAAAGGCCTTGGACACACCACTTTCGGAAGCTCTGGACGGCTGGATGGATCACGATCAAATCGACAAGCTTCGCGCCTTGGGGCTGACAATTCAGCCGTAGCCCTATCGTCTCCGAACAGCCCTCTTCTCGCGGACGATCTAAAGCTGCTGCCAGAACGGCGTTGCGACGTGCGTACGCGTCAATGGACGAAATAATGCTGCCTGCAGGACTCGAATGGGTGAATACGCGATTGAAGCGCAATCACTTTGCCAAGTGGATGGGACCGTCCGTCGTCAGCGCCGCCGACGGCGAGGTCGAGATCGATGCGCCCTGGCGCGAGGAAGTCATCTCGAACCCCGATATTCGTTTCATCCATGGCGGGATATTGGCCACCCTGGTGGGATACGGCTGCGTGCTTTGCGATTGCGACACGTCTTGGACGCCCTCCCTAAACCATCGACAGGCATGTCGACTATCACAGCACCGCAAAACCGGGTGACCTGTCCGCCCATGGCAAGATCATTCGTTTGGGGCGCACGATCGCAACCGCCGAGGCAAGTATCTTCGGCGCCAACCGCAAGCTGGTGACAAGCGGCCGCGCGGCTTTTCTTATCGGTGATGAAGCGGCGGCGAAGATGTCCGGACTGCACGACGGCCCGTGCTATAGGCCCAGATAGTGGTCCTTGATGTGCGCGTTCTCGCGCAGTTCCGACCCTGGTCCCTGCAGCACGACGCGTCCGTTTTCAAGCACATAAGCGCGCTTTGCCGCCTTCAAGGCGAGATTAATATCCTGCTCGACGAGCAATACGGTCAGCCCGATTTCGACCAGCCTTCGGATCGCTTCGTACAACTCCCGGATCACGAGCGGGGCTAACCCAAGTGAGGGTTCATCCAGCATTAGCAATTTGGGACGGCCCATCAGGGCCCGCCCGATCGCCAGCATCTGTTGCTGCCCCCCCGACATCGAGCCCGCAATCTGTTGCTGCCGCTCTGCCAGTATCGGGAATAGGGCAAAGACCTCGCCCAGCACCTTGAGCCTTTTGCTGCCGTCAGGCAAAGGCGTACCCCCGACCAGAAGATTTTCCCGCACCGTCAGCCCGGAGAAAACACGGCGGGCCTCGGGAACCTAGATCAGGCCGCTTCGAACGATCATATGCGGCGAAACATCGCGAACGGATTGGCCAAGGAATTCAATCTCGCCCGCAAAGGGCTGAAGGCCGGACAAACACCGCAGCAACGTCGACTTCCCCGCGCCATTCGAGCCGAGAATAGCCACCACTTCCCCTTCGTGAACTTCAAGGTCGATACCATGAAGAACCTGTAGCGCCCCGTAGCCTGCATAAACGTCGGATATTCTGAGCATCGCCGTCATTCGGACCCACCGAGATAGGCTGCGATCACCAGCGGATCGCGACTCACTTCCAGCGGCGTCCCGAGGCTGATGGCTTCTCCGGCATCCAGCACCAGAATCCGGTCGCATAACGCCATCATCGCCCGCATCATGTGTTCGATGACGACGACCGTAACCCCTGAATCCCGAATTCGACGGATGTTGTCAATCGCATCATCGGCCTCGCGAGGGGTTAATCCGCCCAGAATTTCGTCCAGCAGGATCAGACGCGGGCGCGTTGCCAGTGCGCGAGCTATCTCCAGACGGCGCTGTTCGGCAAGCGTGAGGTCGCCCGATTTCACATCCTGACGTGCCGAAAGCGCCATATCGCCGAGAATTCCATCGGCGAGGCGCGATGCCTGTTCGGGCGAGTTGCGAACCAAGGCTGCAGCGACGACGACTTCACGCGCGCTCAACGACGGGAACGCTTGCGTGATCTGGAATGTTCGCGCAATGCCGCGGGAACAGACCTCGTAAGGCGCCAGCGACTGTATCTCGCCGCCGTTGAACATGATGGCGCCGGAAGTTGGCCTGACAAATCCTCCGAGCATGGAGAACATGGTCGTCTTGCCCGCGCCATTCGGCCCGATGACGCCAAATATCTCGCCGCTCTTTACACCAAAGGAAACTTTATTGACCGCGGTCAGGCCACCGAAGGTCTTGGTGAGTAGCTTGGTTTCGAGCATCGTCGAACCGACCGGTACGCGCGGCGCCATCGTTTCTTTGACACGCGCTCCGGGCGCCGGTCGGGCTATTCGCAGCCGTCCTCGCGATAGTCCGAACCGGGACAGGGCTGCGACGATTCCACCGGGCCAGAGCAAGATGACGGCGACCAGGGCAACGCCGTAAACCATGTGATGAAGCGCGCCGCCACCATGCTCGGCCAAATAGACTCGCACGAATTCGCCAAGCGGCATCAGCACCAGCGGCCCCAACAGCGGTCCGATCAGCGTTCCGGCACCGCCGACAACCGTAAACAGCAGAATATAGATCGTAATCTCGATCCCGAACATCGACATCGGATCGATAAATCCCACGAACTGCGCCTGCAGGCTGCCGGCGAGTGCCGTTGCAAATGCGCTGATTGCGAAGGCACTCTGCTTGATCCTGAAGGGATTCACTCCCATGGCGGCCGCCGCAGATTCATTGTCGTGCACCGCACGCCAGAAGAACCCAGCACGCCCGGTATAGAGGATGGACACCACAATAAGCAGACTGCACACCATCCCTGCGATGACGAACATAAATGAGGATGGGCTCTCGAAGCGAAAATCCCAGAAGGACTTCCCGGCGATTTGGGTATAGAGGCCGTTGGTACCGCCGAGTTCGCGGATTCCGCTTACGCCAAACTCAACAACATATGAGAACGCGAGAGTCAGAAGTGAGAACACCAGCGGACTGAGGCCCCAGCGAAACGGAAGATAGCCTAGCGCGATCGCAGCCCCGGCTGCCGCCATTCCGCCCGCGAGCATGCCGATCCAGGGACTTACGCCATAGGCCAGCGCCAGATAGGTGGAGACATAGCCTCCGATCCCGAAGAACGCGGCATGGCCAAACGAGATCTGGCCGACGAACCCGCCAATGATGTTCCAGGCGACGCACAAATACATCCACATCAACAGGCCAACGGCGATGCTGACGACGTAAGAGCCGGCAAATTGCGCCAACAGCACAACGACAATGACAATTGTGGCAATGCCGACGGCAATTTGCCGATCAATACGAGCAAGCAACGTTCTCATGCGTTGCTTCCACGCCCGAACAATCCTCTCGGGCGAAATAGAAGCGCGAGGCCGAATACAGCATATGTCAGTGACGGCGCCGCGGCGCTATTAAGCAGTGCACTTGAGAGCGATTCAATCACGCCGATGATGAGAGCGCCGAAGAATGCGCCTCTCAGGTCTCCCAACCCGCCGAGAACGACAACAAGCAACGATAGAAGGCTGAATCGAATGCCCACGGAGGGCGTCGCATAAGAGAACGTCATCAGGCATCCGGCGGGGATCGCCAAAAGAGCGATGCAGGCGGCAAAGACCAGCATCTGCGAGCGCTCGATATTGACGCCGCAGAGCCACGCCGTAGTCGGGTCCTGCGCGGTCGCCCGAATTCGATGACCGGTATCGGTCCGGGTCAGGAACAGTGAAAGCGCCGCGCAAACCAGCAGCGAGAGCACAAAGCCGGCCAGCTGCGGGGCACCGACAACGATGCCGCCGATTCGGTAGGCAGTATCGGCAAATTCCGAACGGGTGTTGAGCAGATCGGCGCCAAAAATCATCAGCACCGCGCTTTGAATGACGAATGACAGACCGATCGTGAGCTGGGCCTGCATCAGCGGGCTGGCCCCGAGGACCGGGCGGATGATGAACCGAAAAAGAACCAAACCGAGCGCCGCCATCCCCGGCAGGAGCACGATGACCGCAACATAGGGGTGCAAGCCGAAATACTGATTTAAAGTGACGATGCCGTACATGGCGATCATCAGGAGGTCGCCATGCGCAAAGTTCAGCACACGCATTACACCAAAGATCAGCGCCAGCGACATGGCAATCAGCGCATAGATGCCGCCCAGCAAGATGCCGGATACTACGGCCTGTATCAGAAGATTAGTACTCGGCATGCAGGCAGCGCCTACTTCAAAGGCGTGGGTTTGTCGGTCGCAATGTCTGCTGGAAAGACCGTCGCCTTGCGGGTCGCCCCGTCTTTCCATTGCGTAACAAGCGCTCGGGCACCGAGATTTCGTCCATCCTTGTCAAATTTGATGAACTCTCCCGGTATGGCTGTTTGCTCGCCGGGGATGTTGAGTTCACGCATGACGCTCTGTATATCGGCGCGCGTTGGATTTGCTGATTTCTTGTACGCCGCTTCCAGGATCGGCTTCAGCGTCATCCCGCCGGCGTAGCACATGCCAACATAACTCGACGGTGGGGCGTTGTATCTTGTACGATACTCATCCACGAGCGCTGCCGCTCTCTTGAAGTCCGAACTGAAATAATCGATGTTCGACAGCTTGAGGCGGTCTAAGAATTTCGGGTCAAGAAGTGTGGGCAATCTTGGATCCCCAGCCCCGCCCCCGACGCCAACGACGTAAGGTGTAAAGTTGAGTTGCTGCATCGCCTTGATTCCGGCGACCACGTCCTCCGTATATCCCGCCCAAACGAGTACGTTCGCTTCGGTCTCCTGAAGTTTTTTCATGAATGGCAATAGATTTCGCTCGGAGCGATTATAGGATACTTCGGCTGTTGGCTTAACACCTTCCCCGTCAAGTAGCTTGCGTACGAGTTCGCCCGTTCCGGCGCCACGTGGGCTGTCCTCATATAGTATGGCAATCTTTAGACCCCTCAGATCACCCGAAAGCGTTTTGAGGAACGCGAGAACGGAGTCCGCCTCATTGTTGTTGGTGATCTGTTGCGTATAATACCAATGGTAGTGGCGATCCAATATTTCGCTCGATACAGCGCTGGCATTGAAAAGAACAACCTGCGAGGCCTCTGCGAATTGAGCTGCACTGGCGGTCGCGGCGCTGATATCGCAACCTAAAACCATCGGCGCGCTCTGCAGCCTGACGAGTCGCTCCATCTCACGTCGCGCGGTATCTGGTTTTCCCTGGGAGTCGGTGAGTTCGACAACGAGCTTGCGACCCACAATACCGCCGGCTTTGTTGATCTGATCTACCGCAATTTCGATGCCTTTTTTGCCGTCCTGTCCAAGGATTGCCAACGGCCCGGTCATGGAGGTCAAGGCCGGTATCTTGATCGGATCAGTCGATTGCGCCCGTGGTTCATGTGAATCGAACGCGAACGCGATTACCGCAACGATCCCCATCAAACGAAATGTCGCCATATTGGATCCGCCCCGAGAGATGGTTGTAATGAGTTGCCTTGGACCGGCGTTCTTAAGTCACCGCTGCGGTCGCGGTTAGTCAATAGAATTCACTGAAAGAACACATCCATGCGTTTGCCATTCAACAAATCTCGTCCTGATACAAAAAGTATGCCTCGCTGTTGCCTTGTCCGATCGTTGAACCGAGCCAACGACAAGCTCCGGCTACCCCCGGGCCGCGAGGATAGTCACCTGAGGCAATTTCGAGAGGCTTGCAGCGAAACCCGCCTTGACAGTTTTCTTCGCCACCGTGCGCCACCGCACGATCCGATCGAAAGGCTGTCTGTCGAACAGGACCGCGCTCGCCTTCAAATTGCTAGAAGGAGCGCAGAAAAGCTGGCGTCGTCTCGATGGCCACAACCAGTTGCCAAAACTCGTTTTCGGTGTGACATTCAACGACGGGATCGAGGTCATCGCCAAGCGACCGACCGTCAGCCCATTACAGCCGCCGCCTGACCGGCCCCGCCGTCACAAAATTTGGCGATAGCTCGTCTCGCTCCGCGCGTCACAATTGAGAGACTGGCGGCAACTCCCGTAGCTTCGACAAATACGCTGATGCGTCCGGCGCCTGCGCGGCCCTGCAGATTGCCGTTTATTTTTCGGCTGGCCTCCCCCCATGTCCCGGTCAATGTCCCGGCCGGGCTCGTAACATTGCTGCTCAGGTCAAATTTATAGCTGTCACTTGCGCATCGAAACGTCTGCTTCAAGTGGTCGCCTTCGGCGTCAGTCCTGTAGCTCGCCCTGAACCTAATTCTTTCCGTGAATCCGTCGGAAAGCGAAACAGTACCTGTCCCTGACCACGCTCCCTCGAATCCCTTGAATTTCCTGACTGCGCAAAGCTTGTGGCTTCCGACAACGTCAGGGCCACAATGTGAAAAGTTCCATTTTGGGTGACCTCAAACAAAGCTAGTTTCTAATCTCCGGAACTTAAGAGAATTGAGTCTCTCCAGTTCCAGGCGGCAGAGTAAATCGCACACCTCGCGCACGAGAACAAAGCCACCGGAATTGGCGCCTGCCCCAAGAAGAAGTTGACCTGGGTTCGACTGCCTTGACCGCATCTTAAGCCATGCTTACAATAAGCATGCTTATTAATCGGGCGCAAGCTTACTAACGGGATGTAAATGGAAGCTAAATCGCCAACGCTTGGTTTTCTCGTGCACGACGTTGCGCGGCTGTTGCGTCGTCGATTTGAGCAGAATGCACGCGGGTCTGGCCTGACTAGGTCGCAATGGCAGGTGCTGGCCTACCTGGCCCAGAAC
>JGI24770J26754_10003228_pt1 | contig 10945 bp, 7 predicted proteins | sample LakOneMetagenome_FD_26754 | JGI IMG/M metagenome (IMG submission 26754) | reverse complement strand
GTCGTGTTCGGCTGGTGCTACAACCGCTGGGGCCGCACCATGCCGCTGGTGATCACTCACTGGCTGCTCGACATTCTCTCCTTTGTGGGGTATCCCCTCGCCCTGGCGTGGTGGCCGGCGTTGCTGGCCCCCGCCGCATAAAACCGGCCCGGGCCCGCACCGAAATCGCTCCCGCGGAGTATGGTGTGGGCACGATCGGGAGGTGAGTGGGCAGTGCCGAGTTCGCAGACGCCGCACACCGATCCGCCCCACTCGGACGCCGTGTTATTCGATGCCGTTCTCTTCGACCTCGACGGCGTCGTCACCGACACCGCCACCGCGCACGCCCGGGCTTGGCAGATTCTTTTCGGCGAAGTACTGTCCAACGTCAGCGGCGAAGCGGGGCGTGCCTTCGATCCGAGGACCGACTACCTGCTGCACATCGACGGTCGCCGCCGCGAAGACGGCATTCGGGCATTTCTCGAGTCACGGGAAATTCCTTATGCCGAGGATGGGCCGGAAGGCGCCGGCGGCCCGCCCAGCATCACGGGGCTCTCCCTGCGCAAGCAGACCATCTTCGAGGGCATCCTCGCCGCCGACGGCGTCACGGTCTTCGACGACGCGCTCGTTCTGGCTCGGCGGCTTCGGCGGGGACACATTGCCACCGCCATCGTGACGTCGAGCCGCAATGGAACCCAGATTCTGCGGGCAGCGGGCATCATCGACGATTTCGACATCATCGTCGACGGCACGGATGCCGTACGGCTCGCCCTGCCCGGAAAACCCGACCCGGCTTTGTTTCTTGAAGCGGCCCGGCTGCTCGGAGTGAACCCGGCCCGCACCGCCGTGCTGGAGGACGCCGTGATCGGGGTGCAAGCGGGTCGGCGAGGCGGCTTCGGGCTTGTCGTGGGAGTGGACCGCGCGGCATCGGCCGATCGGCTGCACGCGGCCGGCGCCGACATTGTGATGGCACACCTCGGCGAGCTCAATCTTTCCACCCGAGGCGATGGCCACAATCCCTGGCTTCTGCGATTCGACGGATTCGACCCGGCGACGGAGGGCGCGCGGGAGGCGCTCTGCACCCTGGGCAATGGGTTCTGGGGCACTCGCGGGGCAGTCCCGGAATGCGACGCTGATGACGTGCACTACCCGGGTACGTATCTCGCCGGCGTCTACAACCGGCTGAGCACGGTCATCGGTTCCGAAACCCGCGAAGACGAGCACATGGTGAATGCGCCGAATTGGCTACCGCTCCGATTCCGGCTCGACGGCGGCGAGTGGTTAACCCCGAGCAGCGACGAGCTCACGGACTATCGCCAGGAACTCGACCTCAAACGTGCCACGCTCACCCGGCACATGCAGTTCCGCAATCGGAACGGCCGCACCACCCGCGTGTCGTCGCGTCGATTCGTCTCCCAGGCCTCGCCGCACAGTGCCGTGCTCGAGACAACCTTCGAGGCCGTGAATTGGTCGGGCACGCTCGAAATTCGCTCCGCCCTGGACGGTCGGGTTAGCAACCGCAACGTGGCAGCCGACCGGGCGTTGGCCGGACAGCATCTCGTGCAGCGAGGAGCTTTCGGCGTGGGGGACGACACCATCATGCTCGAGGCGGAAACCAGCCAGTCCGGAGTCCACATCTCGCTCGCGGCCCGAACGCGGGTGTTCGACGGCGGGCAGCTGAGCAAACCGATTCGGGAGACCCTGATCGAGCCCGGCTGGATCGAGCAGTCCTTTACGCTGGACCTGCAACGGAGCCGTCCGATTCGGGTGGAGAAACTCGCGGTGGTCAGCACGTCTCGGGACCGGGCCATCGCCTCCCCCACCTCGGCGGTGCTGACCTGGCTGGAACGGCTTCCGGAACCGGCAGAACTGCTCTCAGCCCATGAGCGGGAATGGCACGTGCTGTGGGAAGAGTTCGCCGTGCGACTCGACGCCGGCCACCGGTCGTCGCTGGCGCTCAACCTCAATACCTTCCACGTACTCCAGACGGTGGCTGCGGTGGATGCCGACCTCGACGCCGGCGTGCCGGCCCGCGGGCTGCACGGCGAGGGCTACCGAGGTCACGTCTTCTGGGACGAGATGTTCGTTTATCCCATTCTCACCCTGCGTCGCCCGGACCTGAGCCGGGCCATGTTGGGCTACCGCTACCGTCGTCTGAGCGAGGCACGCACTGCTGCTCGGCAGCTCGGGTACGCCGGGGCGATGTACCCGTGGCAGAGCGGCATCGATGGTCGAGAAGTCACGCCCAGGTCGCTCTTCAACCCCCGCAATGGCCAGTGGATGCCCGACAACTCACACCTGCAGCGGCACGTGGGCCTGGCGATTGCGTACAGCGTCTGGCGCTACTACCAAGCCACGGGAGACATCGACTTTCTGATCAGTCAGGGTGCCGAGATACTGCTCGAGGTCGCGCGGTTCTTCTCCGACCTCGCCGTATTGGATGAAACAAGCGACCGTTACGACGTGTCGGGAGTCATGGGCCCGGATGAATTCCACGACGGCCCGCCGGGCAGACCGGGTGCGGGCCTGCGGAACAACACCTACACCAATGTGATGGCGGCGTGGACCCTGGCCCGCGCGGTCGAGGCCGTGGCGCTGCTGAAGACCCGCAACTGCGGCCCGCTTTGGAACCGGCTGCGGCTGCGCCCCGGCGAGGTGGACCGGTGGAACCGTGTGCGGCATCGCCTCCGCGTGGTCCTTCACGCCGATGGGGTTCTGAGCCAGTTCGACGGCTACGAAGCCTTGCCTGAATTCGACTGGACCGCCTATCGCTCCCGCTACGAATCCCTCGCTCGCCTCGACCTCATCCTCAACGCCGAGGGAGACAGCACCAACAACTATCGGGTGGCCAAACAGCCCGATGTATTGATGCTTTTGTACCTGTTCTCCGCCGAGGAGCTTCGCGGCCAGCTGCACGACATGGGCTACGCCTTTCCCCCGGAGGCCGTGGTTCGCACCGTCGACTTCTACAGAGACAGGTCCACGCACGGCTCCACCCTGAGTAATGTCGTGCATTCCTGGGTGGAAGCCCGCGGAAACCGGGCAGATTCCTGGAGTTTCCTGCTGCGAGCCCTCGATTGCGACTTCGGAGCCGTGCCGGGCGCGGGCACGCAGGAAGGGATCCACCTCGGCGCCATGGCCGGTTCGATCGACATGATCGTTCGGTGCTACAGCGGGCTCGAGATCCGGGACGACAAGTTGTGGCTGCACCCGGTGCTGCCCGAGGAACTGAAGTCGGTTGACTTCAAGATCAACTACCGGCAACAACCCATCCGGGTGCACCTCACCCCCGAGAGCCTGCGACTCCAGCTTCTTCCCGGTGGCGCAACGCCCATCCGGGTGAGGGTCGATGGCCAGGAGACCACACTCTCACCCGGACAGGCCCGGAGCTTCGCCCTGCTCTGAGGCCTAGTCCTCGAAGGCCTCGGGCGGCGGGCAGGAACACATGAGGTTGCGGTCACCGAACGCGTTGTCGATGCGCCGGACCGGCGGCCAGTACTTGTGACTCACCAGCGTGCGCAGCGGATACACAGCGGTCGCCCGGTCGTAGGCGTGCTCCCACTCCCCCTCGATCACCGACTGTGCGGTGTGCGGGGCGTTGTGCAGCGGGTTGTCGTCGGCCGGCCAGACACCGGCGGCAACGGCATCCGCTTCGGCCCGGATCGCCATCATGGCGTCGATGAAGCGATCGATCTCCACGAGGTCTTCGCTCTCGGTGGGTTCGACCATGAGCGTGCCGCCCACTGGGAAGCTCATGGTGGGCGAGTGGAAGCCGTAATCGATCAGGCGCTTGGCCACGTCATCCACGGTCACCCCGGTCGCTGCGGTGAGCGGGCGCAGGTCGAGGATACACTCGTGGGCCACGAGCCCGTTTTCACCCGAGTACAGCAGCGGGAACGCCCCCGCGAGGCGCTTGGCCACGTAGTTGGCGGCCAGAACGGCAGCGCCGGTGGCCTGCTTGAGGCCCTCAGCGCCCATCATGCGCACGTAAGCCCAGGAGATCGGCAGGATGCTGGGGCTGCCGTAGGGCGCGGCCGAAACCGGCCCGCCCTCGTGCCGCACGGTGCCCGCCGTGCCGTCGGCGCCAAGCAGGTAGTGCTCATCGCTCTGGGCCATCGGATGCCCGGGCAGGAACGGCGCGAGGTGCGCCTTGGCCGCGACCGGACCCACGCCCGGTCCACCGCCGCCGTGCGGGATGCAGAACGTCTTGTGCAGGTTGAGGTGCGACACGTCGCCGCCGAAGTCGCCGTAGCGGGCGAAACCGAGCAGGGCGTTCAGGTTGGCGCCGTCCACGTACACCTGTCCGCCCGCGTCGTGCACGGCGCGGCAGATGGTCGATACCTCATGCTCGTACACACCGTGGGTGGAGGGGTAAGTGATCATGAGTGCAGAGAGGTCGTCGGCGTGCTCGGCGATCTTGGCGGTCAGGTCGTCAAGATCGACGTTGCCGAGGTCGTCGCAGGCCACCACGACCACGCGCATGCCGGCGAGGGCGGCGGAGGCTGCATTCGTGCCGTGGGCACTCGACGGAATCAGGCACACGGTGCGATTTTCCTCGCCACGGGAGCGGTGGTAACCGGTGATGGCCAGCAGGCCGGCGAGCTCACCCTGGCTACCGGCGTTGGGCTGCAGGGACACCGAGTCATACCCGGTCACATCGCACATCCAGGTTTCGAGCTGGCGCACGAGCTCGAGGTATCCCTCCACGTCGGCGCGCGGTGCNAAGGGGTGCAGGCCGCCGAATTCCGGCCAGCTCACCGCCTCCATCTCGCTCGCGGCGTTGAGCTTCATGGTGCAGGAGCCGAGCGGGATCATGCCGCGGTCGAGGGCGTAGTCGGCGTCCGAGAGGCGCTTGAGGTACCGCATCATGCTCGTCTCCGAGCGGTGCGTGTTGAAGACCGGGTGAGTGAGGAAGTCGCTCGTGCGGGTGAGCTCGGCCGGCAGTCCCGCCTGCGAGTCGTCGAGGTTCACGTGGCCGAATGCGTCCAGGCCGCCGAACGCACCGACGACGGCGGTCAGATCGGCCGCCGTGGTGGTCTCGTCCACCGAGACGGCAACGGTGGTCGCATCGACCAGGAGCAAGTTGTAGCCCTTCTCGGCGGCACGCTCCACAACGGCCGCGGCACCGGCGGGGACCGAAACCCGCACGGTGTCAAAGAACGTGCTGTAGATCACGTCGGCACCGATCGAACGCAGCGCCACCACGAGCGCACCGGCGCGTTCCTGCACCTGGGCGGCGATCGCCGTGAGCCCAGCCGGGCCGTGGTAGACGGCGTACATTCCCGCCATCACCGCGAGCAGAACCTGAGCCGTACAGATATTGGATGTGGCCTTGTCGCGTCGGATATGCTGCTCGCGCACCTGCAGGGCGAGGCGGTAGGCCGGGTTGCCGGCGGCGTCGACACTCACGCCCACCAGACGACCGGGAAGCTGCCGTTCGAGTCCCTTGCGCACGGCCATGTAGCCGGCGTGCGGGCCACCGAAGCCCATCGGCACGCCGAAACGCTGGCTCGTGCCCACGGCGACATCAGCGCCGAGCTCGCCGGGCGATTTCAGGAGCGTGAGGGCAAGCAGGTCCGCCGCCACGATGGCGAGGGCCCTTTGCTCGTGCGCGAGAGCGATCACGCCGGTTGGGTCCCAGACCCGACCGGATGCCGCGGGGTACTGCACGAAGACGCCGAAGTACTCCCCCAGCTCCGCCGCGGTGGTGTCTTCGGTCAACGGCAGCACAACAAGTTCGATTCCGAGCGCGTGCGCACGGTTCTTCAGCAGTGCCTGGGTCTGCGGAAGGGCATCCGCGTCCACGATGAACCGCTGGCTAATAGCCTTCGAGGTGCGCCGGGCAAGCAGCATGCCCTCGACGACGGCGGTGGACTCATCCAGCATGGATGCGTTCGCGGTGGTCAGCCCGGTGAGATCGGCAATCATGGTTTGGAAGTTGATCAGGGCTTCGAGGCGACCCTGGGAGATTTCGGGCTGGTAGGGCGTATACGCGGTATACCAGCTGGGGTTCTCAAAGACGTTGCGCTTGATCACGGCGGGCGTGAAGGTGTCGTAGTAACCCAGACCGATCATGGAACGCTTCACGGTGTTGCGGCCGGCGATCACGCGCAGTTCCGCGATCGCCTCCGGCTCCGTCGCGGCGGGTGGGAGCGCGTTGTCCCCGTCGGTGCGGAAGAGTTCGGAGTGGATCGAGCCCGGCATGGCCGCCGCCACGAGGGACTCCAGGGAGTCGTAGCCGAGGGTGGCCAGCATGTGGGACTGGGCGTCGGCATCCGTGCCGATGTGGCGGGTGCTGAAAGCCGTCGATCCCTGAGTCTGTTTCGTGGTGTTGAGGTTCACGCTTGTCGTCTCCCTGGATTATTCGCCGATGAGGGCGGAGTACTCGGTGAAGCTGAGGAGTTCGGGCAGCTCGGTGAAGGCCACCTTGATGAGCCATCCTTCGCCGAACGGGTCGGAGTTGACGAGTTCGGGGCTGTCGACGACGGCCGAGTTGACGGCGGTGACGGTGCCGTCGACCGGGGCGAAGAGTTCACCGACGGACTTGGTGGATTCGATCTCACCCACCACGGTTCCGCCGGCCACGGTGCTGCCCACCTCGGGCAGTTCGACGAAGACCACATCACCGAGTTTCTCGGCGGCGTAGGCGCTGATGCCGACGGTGGCAATGTCGCCGTCCACGAGCACCCACTCGTGCTCGGCCGTGTACTGGAGTTCAGATTTNTCAGTCATGGAAGAACCTTTCGAAGAGGGAGAAGCTACTTCTTGCGCGAGTAGAAGGGAAGGGATGCGACGGTGGCGGGAATACGGGTTCCGCGAACGTCCATGAANACCTCGGTGCCGAGCCGGGCNAGTGGCGGCGTGACGTAGGCCATGGCGATCGGGTATCCCAGGGTCGGCGAGAGCGCGCCGCTGGTGATCTCACCGCCGGGTTCGGTCGACGTGGCACTGGAGTAGATGCCGTATCCGGCCCGACCAGCGCGCTTGCCCTGCGCGATGAGACCCACAAGCACCGGTGCCGTGGCGCTCGGGCCTTCCTCGCTGGCGGCGCGGCCGATGAAGTCGGTGTCCTTGGCGAGGTTGACCACCCGCCCCAGACCGGCCTGGGCCGGATACGTGGTGAGGTTGAGCTCATGCCCNTAGAGNGGCATGCCGGCTTCNAGGCGAAGCGTGTCGCGNCTGGCGAGACCCGCAGGCACGAGGTCGTACGCTTTTCCGGCCGACATGATCGCCTCCCACAGGGCGAGCGCCTGCGCCACGGGAACGTACACCTCNAAACCGTCTTCGCCGGTGTAGCCGGTGCGCGCNATGAACAGCGGGGTTCCATTGAAGGCCCCGTTCATGGCCCGGTAGTAGCGCAGGCTGATCATGTCGCCGCCGGCCGCNAAGCCGGCGGTCTCGTTGAGGATGCTGCGTGAATTCGGGCCCTGCACGGCGATGAGGGCGACNTCGTCACTCTCATCAACGACGGCCACGTCGAAGCGCGCGGAGCGTGCCTGCATCGCCTCGACCGCGGGAAATCGATTGCCGGCATTGGCCACCACGAGGAACTCGGCGTCGCCGAGGCGGTAGACCACGACGTCATCGATAATGCCGCCCGCTTCGTTGAGCAGCAGGCTGTACTTGGCCTGCAGGAGAGCGATCGCCGAGAGTTGACCCGCGAAGGCGAAATCCAGATAGGCGCCGGCATCCGCACCGGTGACGCGGATCTCGGCCATGTGGGAGAGATCGAAGATTCCCGCGTTGGTGCGCACGGCGTGGTGCTCGGCGAGGTCACTCGAATAGCGCACGGGCATCTGCCAGCCGGCGAAATCGGTGAAGCTCGCACCGAGTTCGACGTGTGCCTGATGCAGGGGTGAGAATCGCGCTTCCGCGTGGGGATCGACCGAGGTCATGAGTTCTCCGGGACAAGCCGGCCGAGGCCGAACGAGGTGGCCGAGGCTCGGTTGAGCCCCGTGGGAACTCCCCCTCTGTCGTGGCTGCCTGAGAGCTTCNCCACACCCTNCGGGGCGTGACTTTCACCTTGGGCGAGTCGCGTTCGTACCGAGACTTCTTTTCAGAGTGGCCAGTTCGATGCGGTACGCGTACCTGAGAGATTGTCGGGGAGGATTGCTCCTTCGGTGTCCGCTCGTCTTGCGACGTCGAACTCTCCCGCATCGACCTTGATGGCCCAGTATTCAGTTCTGGTTGATGTCGGCAATTCTAGACCCCACGCCCTCACCGTCGCGAACAGCCCCGACAGCCCGGCCTCACAGCTGCATTACCTCACGCCGTAACCGACTAATTCGGGCACGNGCGGGCACTCCGGAATATGCTGTCAGCGACAACATCGACCGGCCCGCCTGAAGGTGCGAGAACACATGCTGATGGCACCATCTGCTTCTCGTGCGCCACACGGACCGTCGACCCGGTGCGTGGGCGCAACGGTGAATTCCGGCGGCCATCGTGCCTGAGTTGTCGCCGCGTCGCTGGCGGGCGATCCTGCAGCCGTCCTCACTCATCATCACCGCGCTCGCACTCGCGGTGGTCGTTTCGGGCACGCTGATCCGCGATCCCCTGGGGGTCATCCTGATCGGCCTCGGTGCCTGCGTGCTGCTCGCTGCCGTGGCGCTCCCCCTCATTCGCGAAGTCGAGTTCGGGTTTGCCACCGGCATGAGAGTCTCCACCGCCCTGCGCGAGCGCGATCAGGAACTGCGCGTCGCCTTCCAGNACCAGAAAGGGGACCTGGGCTTGTATTCCCAACTCATGTGCGACGACCCGGCTTTTGCCACNCAGCTGCTGGAGTCGGCCTGGGCTCGAACGGCATCCTCNTGGCGGGGCCCGGTGACCCCGAGCTTGAGAACCACCGTGCTCGCCGAGTTCGTGCAGCTGCTCACAACGCATTCTCGCTGGAAGCGGTTCGCCTCNCCGNCCACCGGGGTTCCGGCGGCTCCTCCTCTCTCTTCTGCGCTGTCGGTGCTGCCGGTCACCGCCAGGATCGTGATGGTTCTGCGCGAGTTCGCTGACCTGCCGCTGGCCCAGATCGCCAGCCTCACGAAGCGGCCCCTTGCCGAGGTTGCCAGNGACCTGCGCACGGCATACGCCGTCCTCGCCGAACAGGGCACGGGAACCTGACCATGGATGCCCAGCTGAGGCATCGACTTCTCACCGACGCCGTCGTTGCCGCCCACGATCATCCGGCGAACGTCGACCGTGCCGTGGCACTGGGTCGGCAGCAGATTCGGCGCCGAGTGATTCGGGTGTACGCCGCTGCGATCACGGTGTGGGCGCTGCTCGTATTGGGTCTGGTNGCGACGCATGCGCCGCTGCCGCCCACGGTCACATCCNAGGGCGCCGTTGCACCGTCGACCTCGGACGGGATCGGCACCACGCGGTGACCAGCCGGAGGAGGGCNCGATGACATCCCACGAGACGCACCCCGGCCAGCCCGGCGCTGACGACGCACGTGTCCGGGATGCGGATTCCCGGGACGCGGATGCCCGGGACGCGGCCATCGACGTGGTCAACGTCACCAAGCGGTTCGGCACGCATCCGGCCCTGAACGGCGTGAGCTTTCAGGTGCAGCGCGGCAGCGTGTTCGGCGTGATCGGTCCCAACGGCGCGGGCAAGACCACGATCATGNGGGCGCTGCTGGACATCATCCGCCCCACGTCGGGTCACGCCACCGTGCTCGGCACGGACTCGCGGCATGCCGGGCCCGATTTGCGCCGCCGAATCGGTTACCTGCCGGGTGAACTGATTTTGGACGGCCGGGTNAGCGGCCGGCGCCTGCTCAAGCACTACGTCGACATTTCCGGCCCGGTCCCCGACGGGCGCATCGACCAGCTCGCCGAACGACTGGGCGTCGACCTCGACCGTGCCGTGCGCACTCTNTCCAAGGGAAACAAGCAGAAATTGGGTGTCATCCAGGCTTTCATGCACAGTCCGGAATTGCTCGTGCTCGACGAACCCACCAGTGGCCTGGACCCGCTGATCCAACAGGAGTTCCTGAGCATGGTGAAAGAGGCCAGCGCGGCCGGCCAGACCATATTCCTCTCCTCGCATATGATCAGCCAGATCGAACAGGCGGCCGACGATGTCGCGATTCTGCGGGATGGTCGAATCCTCACGATTGCCAGCGTCGAGGAGCTCCGTACCTCCGCCATCCGCCACCTGCGAGTCACGGTCAGCGACCTGACGCCCGCCGAGCTGAGCGCCCGGCTGAACACACTGGGCGGAATGGCAGAGCTGCAATGTTCCGTCACCGCCCGGGGGGACACCGAGGCTACCGGCGTGCTGCAGGGCGGCATCCAACCATTCGTGCAGGCGTTGGCCACCCTGCAGCTGACCGACCTCGTGCTGGAGGAGCCGGACCTGGAGGAATCTGTGCTCACGCTGTACTCCGCTCCCGATGCACGCGGCACGAAGCCGGCGTCCGAATGAGCGTCCGACCGGTGGGCCCAGGAGCGACGCTCACACCGCCCATGCTGCGGCGCGCTCACCTTCCCCTGCTCGGAAAGGTCTTCACGGACAGTTGGCGATCGATGATCGGGTGGAGCCTGGGCCTGGTCGCCGTCACTGCGCTGTACCTGCCGATCTATCCGAGCATGGGCGGGAGTTCGCAGATGCAGGACCTCATCGACACCCTGCCCACAGAACTCACCCGGTCCCTGAACTACGACCAGATCGGCACCGGCGCCGGTTACACCCAGGCCACCATCTTCGGGCTGATCGGCTTTCTCCTGCTCGGCATCGCGGCCATCGGTTGGGGTGCGTCCGCCCTCGGCGGTGATGAGGAGTCCGGCCGGTTGGAGCTGACCCTCGCCCACGGCGTCACCCGTGTGCAGGTGGCCGTGTCGCGATTCACGGCGATGGCGATCAGAATCCTGGTGCTGTCCGGGCTGACCTGTGCGCTCGTGCTGTTCTGGAACGAACCCGCCACACTCGATCTGGAGGTGGGGAACGTGATCGGCATGGGCCTGCTCTT
>JGI24770J26754_10003221_pt1 | contig 10956 bp, 6 predicted proteins | sample LakOneMetagenome_FD_26754 | JGI IMG/M metagenome (IMG submission 26754) | reverse complement strand
GGACAGGAGCGCCGTCATCCTTGCCGCGGCGGGCATCGCTGTCCTGTGGGCATTCGTACTGCTTCTTCCGTCGCGACCGGTGGATTCCGCATCCACGCAGGACGCGCACGCCGCGACAGTCCCCGGCGCTTCCGTAGCGCCGCAGACAGCCGCGACCCATGGCGCCGTCCCGCCTGCGCCGCCCGTGCCAGCGCGCGCAGGTCGCCTTACCGCGGCTGCGCAACCCATCATGCGGGCAAGCAGCCAGTTCCTGCGCGAAGCCAGCGTCCCCGACGTCACGCGCCCCGTCGACCACGAAGCCGCACGCATGGCCGCGAAAGCCGTGCCGGGTGTGCGCACCGCGCTGTGGCTCGACCGCGAGAACTTCGTCGTCATGGTCGACGGCAGCCAATACCGCTCGATGGCGATGATCGACCAGGTCTGCGTCGCACTGGAGCCGCTCGGCGACACACTCGCCGTCGTCGTCCACGTCCAGGACGTCACCGCGCAGCACGCAGACGGCGCCACGACGCTGTCACGCAATTGCCAGTTGCCGGAAGGGCAGCGCGCGTTCCTGCAGAGGAAGCGGCAGGTGGATGTGGTGGCGCCGGAGGTGAGGGCGCGGTTCAAGGATCAGCAGGTTGGGAAATGAACCTGCTCCCTTTTTTTCTCCGGCGCGATCTCGACGCCTCTAGATTCCATCGTCGTCGATATGCCGTCCCGGCTGCGTCGCGAGGGTGCTTTTAGTCAAGTTCACGTCGATTGGCGCGGGCATCGAAGACGAAAACGATCGCATCAAGAAGAAGCTACGCCTTGCATCGGCGAACAATTCAGGGGGACCCAATGACGAATGAGCCAGTCGGTTCGACTTGGAAAAAGTGGGACCTACACGTCCACACTCCATCGTCGGTCGTCCACAACTACCCTGGAGCCAGCCAGGAAGATGCTTGGGAAGCTTTCCTTCTAGACCTCGAGACCTTGCCGCCGGAGTTCAAGGCCATCGGCATCAACGACTACATATTCATTGATGGTTACGAGCGGGTACGCAAAGCCAAGCTCGAGCAAGGTCGACTCAAAAACATCGACCTGCTGCTCCCCGTCATCGAGCTGCGCTTGGACAAGTTTGCTGGAGTTGTTAAGAAGGAGAAGGATGGCACCTACTCGCAGTCCGGCTGGAACCGCATCAACCTGCACGTCATCTTCGACGCGATGGACCCTGAGATCATCCGCCAGCAATTTCTCAATTCGCTGACCCCGAGCTACCAACTTATCCCCGACTCCAGTGACTGGAACGGCAAATGGAAAGGCGTCATCACCCGCGACAGCTTATCCGAACTCGGAAAGATGATCGTTGAGTCGGCGCCTGCTGAGAAACGAGGGGATTACGCACCGCATCTGCAGGAGGGCTTCAACAATTTGTGCGTTAGCCTGGAGAAGGTGATTGAGGCGCTGAACAAACACTACTTAGCAGGGAAATATCTGATCGCGGTAGGAAAAACGGAATGGGACAATCTCAAATGGGATGATCAGTCCATTGCCGAGAAGCGTAACATCATCAATCAGGCCGATTTGGTCTTCACTGCTTCCGCCAATCCGGCTGCATACGACGCGGCCCGTAAGAAGCTCTCTGAGTCCAACGTGAAGGCCACGCTCCTGGACTGCTCCGACGCCCACGCGCCAAGCACGTCTGAGAACAAGGACCGCGTAGGCAATTGCTTCACCTGGATCAAGGCCGACGCAACCTTCGACGGCCTTGTTCAAGCTATCACTGAGTTCGAGGGCCGCGTGTTCATCGGTGACGCGCCGCCAAAGCGTCTGCTGGTGGAGGCTAATCGGACCAAATACGCCTCAAAAATCCGCATCGGCCGTAAGGTCGGCTCCACGCTTGCAGATACTTGGTTCAACGTGGACCTGCCGCTGAGCTACGATTTGGTCGCTATTATCGGCAATAAGGGAAGCGGTAAGAGCGCAATGGCCGACATCGCCGCATTGGCCGGCGACACCAAGAACTTCAAGAGCTTCTCATTCCTCAAGGACACGCGCTTTCGAAATCCTAGGAACAAACTCGCGCAGCATTTCGTCGGCGCGCTGGGCTGGCACGACGGTACCGAATCCGAGCGTCCTCTCGACCTAGATCCTTCCGAGACCAGCGTAGAGCGGGTGAAGTATTTGCCACAGAGCTACATTGAGACGCTTTGCAATGAGCTGGGCGAAGGCGGCTCGGCGACGTTCGACGCCGAGTTGCGCAAAATCATCTACACGCACGTCCCGGAAGAAGCCCGCCTGGGCTATACGTCCATGGACGAACTGATTGATTTCAAGGTCGCCGAGATCGACAGCGCGCGGGAGCATGTGGTCAAGGAAATCTCGAAAGTCAATGCTGAAATCTTGCAGACCGAGCGTCGGCTCACGTTGGAATTTAAACAGTCGTTACAAGAGCAGCTCGACGCTAAAGTCGCCGAATTCAATTCCCTTGCGGCCTCGAAGCCCGCCTCGGTGGAAGATCCGACCGCGTCGGAAGCAGCGCAGGCAGAATCGAAGGCCACCACCGAGAAGATTCAGGCGCTCGAGGACGAACTCAGACAGCTGCGAGAAGAAGAGAAGCTGCTTCGGGAAAGGAAGGCCGCCGCCGCCAAGCGCCAAGCCGTTCTTAGCCGGATCGCCCAGGCCGTCACCAACCACAAGAAGGCACACGATCAATTTTTAGTGGAGCTGGTCGCAATGCTGGCCGAGGCCGGTGCGGACTTGAGGTCGTCCGAGCTGATTGAGTTGAAGGTCGACACCACGAAACTCGACGCACTGGCGAAGGCCGCTAGAGAGTCAATTGCTGGCGTGGACGCTGCACTCGCGAACCAAGAGCCAATGGGCCTCTCCAAGCGTGGCGAGGCAGCCGAGGCAGCGATGGCTGAAATCAAAAGCAAGCTCGGCGAGAAACAACGCTTGTTCATCATCTTCAAGGATCAGGTCGCGAAGTGGGAGCGAGCCAAGGAAGCGCTTGTCGGAAGCAAGGACAAGCCACAGTCGATTGAGTGGTTCAAAGCAGAGATCGAGTCGCTAGGTGCCCTGCCCGCCAAGCTCGAAGCTTTACGCGCGAAACGGGTGGAGCTGGCCAGGGCGGTACATGAGCAGATCGGCAAGACAGTCGAGGAGTACCGCCGCCTTTACGAGCCGGTACAGCAGTTCGTCAAGTCCGCTGCCCAAATGGAGATGCACCTGCCGCTGGACTTCGACGTGCGTATTGAAGAGTCGAACTTCCAGGAGCAATTCTTTCCGCGTATCAATCGCCAGTCGCGCGGTAGCTTTTCCGGTGTGGACGAAAGCAGCCAGCTCATGCGCGGGCTGCTCAAAGAGACCAACTTCGGGGTCGTTGACTCGACCTTGAGATTCCTCGAAGCAATAGACGACATGATGCACTTCGATCGACGCGAATCCGGTGCTGGCCGCGAGACCCGGATCGTCGATCAACTCCGCAAGGGCGGTGAGCCCCAAGACCTCCTCGACTACCTCTACGGCATGAGCTATCTGGCACCGAGGTATTCGTTGACGTTCGATCGGCAAGAGATCAGCCAGCTCTCGCCTGGCGAGCGCGGCCTGCTCTTGCTCGTCTTTTACTTGCTCGTAGACAAGGATGACATCCCGATCATCATCGACCAGCCCGAGGAGAACCTGGATAACCAGACAATCTTCAAAGTACTGGTTAAGTGCATTAAGGCGGCTAAGCAGCGACGCCAAGTCGTCATGGTGACGCACAATCCGAACTTGGCAGTTGTCTGCGACGCCGAGCAAATCATTTGCGCGACCTGCGACAAGGCGACTAATACTTTCAGCTACATCTCTGGCGGTATCGAGTCGCCAGTGATCAAGAGCACAGTCGTTGAAATTCTAGAGGGCACAGAGCCTGCCTTTAAGAACCGGAAGCGCAAGTACGGCCTTTGATGGCGATACGCCGGCAAAAAAAAAGGCTAGCGAAACAATGGGACGGAGGAATCATTCGTTTGAATCCACCCGGTCCTTTTCGATCTGTCTCGTGCCCTTGCAGCGAGGATAGGTGCTGCATCCCCAGAATGGGTCGCCATTGGTTCGATTGCGCCGCAAGACCATACTGGCCGCGCAGGTCGGGCAGTTGGGCACGGTAGCGGTGACGGTGCGGTGTGGCTGAGATGGGCGCACGACTTGAACTTCGCGAATGAGGCTGGCGAGGCGCGATCCATTGATGAGCTCGATCGGCTTGCCCCGCGCAAACGCTTCTGCGTCGGTAGTGAAGTTCCCCGCGCACACGATCTTGACGGCGTCGACGTGGTGATGCGCGGCGAGACCCCACATCTCGCGCACCACGGCGACATTGACCTGCGTCTTGCGCCACTGCTTGCACTGGACCAGTTCACGGCGACCGTCTTTGCGGAGTACGAGGTCCACACCTCCATCGGCGCCGCCGAGGCCCGTCTGCTCGACCGCATATCCTTGACGACGAAAGGCTTCGCCCACGAGCCCTTCGAACTGACGCCAGCTCATGGCACCCAGGCTTTCCACGCCCGTCTGCGCGTCGAGCAGCTGACTGCGCTTGCGTTGTGTGAGCCAGGAGAAGAACGCGCCGAGCCAGCAGATCGCTAGCAGCATCCAGGCGAAGAGGGTCAGCGCACCATTGGACAGGAACTGGCGCCCCATCGCCTGCGTGAGAGACGATGCACTCGCAGTGAAGTACCAGCCTATGCCGTAACGGACACCGAAGAACACGACGATGCCGAGGACGATTCCTACCGGCCACGGCAATGAGGCTAGCGAATCGAGAAGTCCCGCCTTGCGCCGAGCCATAGAGCCTCCTCTCAAGTTTGTGTGGACACATTACGCCGACGCGGAATTTCTGGACAAGCCTTCGAGTAGCGGAAGCGGTCGGCATGTACAAGCAAATGCTGTCGCGCGATGATGCGCAATGTCCAACGAAAAGGCTTCCCTTGATCAACGAATGCGCCAGGCGGCGTTCGATCATGTGTGGATGCTTTCAGCGACAAGAGATGCCCTAACGTCGCAAGACTTGCGTGCGGGCTTCGCGTTCGAGGGTGAGCGCTATCCGCTCGTGAATCCCCGTCGTGGAATTTTCAAGCCGCAGGGGATGACGCATCTCCTGTCAATCCGAACCGTCTACCCACGCTTTGGTGCAAAAGTCTGGTACGACGACCAGCGCAACGTCCACGAGAAGGTCTATGGCGGTGACCAGTTCGTGGAGTACGCCTTCATGGGCGATAACCCGGATGCCGCCGATAATCGATGGTTGCGCGAAGCGTGGGAACAACGTATTCCGATCCTGTATTTCATCGGAGAGTCGCCAGGTCGGTTCATTGCGACACGCGCATACATCGGCGGCTGGGATTCCAAAGGCCTAAAGGCACTGGTTGGTTTCGGCGACGCCCTTCGCGCGGAAACGGAGCGGATGTCAGACTCGGAGCCTGCGCGTCGATACGCATTGCGTGCGGTGAAGCAGCGACTGCATCAAGCGACGTTTCGCCAGGCAGTCATCACTGCATACGAGGGCCGCTGCGCGCTGTCGGGATTACCTGAGCCGATGCTGCTCGATGCCGCGCATATCATCGCGGACAGGGATGAAGACATGGGGCAACCTGTCGTCCCCAACGGGTTGCCGATGAGCAAGCTGCACCACGCCGCGTTCGATGCGCATTTGCTCGGCATCGACCCGGACTTCCGCCTGCACGTGTCCGACCGCCTGTTGGGACAACACGACGGCCCAATGCTTGAAGCGTTGAAGCAATTGGACAAGCGGATGATCCGGCTGCCTCGCAGAACCACGGACCAACCGAGTCGCGACCGCCTCGCGGCACGGTTCGATGTGTTCCTCGCGAGTCGATGAGCCGCGTGGGTGAACGCGCACCACCCGGAACCGGTCTCGCCGCTCCACCCATTCCGCCCGGCTTCCCGGTCCCGCTGCTCGAAACGCCGCCGATCGATCCCGGCGCGCCGAGCGAATTACCCGGCGTATCGAGCGATCTTGCGGAACACTCGGCCGTCGGGCTCGGAGGATCGGGCATGTTGCTCGAATCTTCGGCGCGGGTGCTCGGCAGTCCGGGCACATCGCTCGGCATTCCGCGCGCAGTGCTCGGCGTTTCGGGCACGTTGCTCGAATCGCCGGACTCGATGGGCGGAAGGTCGGGCTCGATCGGCCAACGGAGCGGCGGGTTTCCCGAACGGCGGGGATCGCGCGTCGACGTTTCGCGATGCGGGGCGGATCGTCGGGGCAGGCACGAAGTTGGTTCGGGCGCCTGCAATCGGCGGGCAAGAAAAAAGCCGCATCACTGCGGCTTGCTCCCAGGCGGGAAAGGCGGAGAGGAGCGGTCAGGCCGCTTTGGCTTCCGGCGTACGCGGTTTGCGCGCGAAGCGCTCGCCGACGGACTCGCGCAGGGCTTCCAGGCCCTGGTTGCGTCCGGTCACCTTGAGCAGCGCGTAGCCCTGCAACGCGGTCTGCATCACGGCGGAACCGACCGCCGTGTCGGTATCGGCGATGCGTTCGCCGAGTCGTTGCAGACGCTGCATGCGTGGACGCAGTTCATCCAGCGCTGCCAGCAGTTGCCGGGAATCGGCCAGGCGAACGCTCTCCGGAACCAGCTGGGGGTTCTGACCGAGCAGGGAGATGGTCTGTCGGCAGAACGCCTCGGACTTGTTGCCCATCTTGGTCAGCATCCTGCGCTGATCCGCGGTGAGGCCGACGAGGCCGGCGAACTGGGTCTCCAGTTCGGTGATGGCCGCATCGATCGCGGCGAGCTGGACATCGGTGAAGGACAGCGAAACACTGGCTTGAGACGACATGGCGACTCCTCTTGATTGCCCGACCGCCCCGATGGCGGCCGAACCCGTGCCCCTTGGCACGAGGAGGATTGGAACAGGGGCGCGTCCCGCCCGATGAGACGGAGCGAAATTTTTTTCGGACCCGTGACGGGGCAGGGTTCCGTCCCGGGCGCCGCCGCGACGGCGCGGCATGACCTTCGTCACCCCCCATTCACCCCGCCACACGGCATGATGGGGGTTGGGTACCGACTCGGGGAAAGGCTCATGAAGTCCGCATTGCTCGCGCTCACGATCGCTGCACTGGTGGCGGGTCCCGCCACGGCCCAGGTGCCGACCGGCAAGATGGGCGAGCTTCGCCCCGACCAGAAGAAGTTCCTCGACCTCTACAAGGAACTGGTCGAGACCGACACCTCGGTCACGTCGATTCCCAATCCCGACAACGGTGGCTGCACGCGCGCCGCGGCGCAGATCGCCGCGCGCCTGAAGATGGCGGGTTTCAGCGACGACCGCATCACGCTGTTCTCCGTGCCCGAGCATCCGAAGGAGGGCGGCATCGTCGCCGTGTATCCCGGCACGTCGAAGACGNTNAAGCCGATCCTGCTGCTCGCGCACATCGACGTCGTCGCGGCCAAGCGTGAGGACTGGGTGCGCGACCCGTTCAAGCTGGTCGAGGAAGGCGGTTACTACTACGCGCGCGGGATTTCCGACGACAAGTTCATGGCCGCGACCTGGGCGGACACGCTGATCCGCTTCCAGCAGTCCGGCTACAAGCCCGCGCGCACGGTGAAGATGGCGCTCACCTGCGGCGAGGAGACCGACACCGCATTCAACGGCGCGCAATACCTCGCCAACAACAAGCGCGACCTCATCGACGCGGCGTTCGCGCTCAACGAGGGCGGCGGCGGCGATACCGACGGCAAGGGCCACATCATCGACCAGTCGATCCAGGTCGGTGAGAAGATCTACCAGGACTACAAGCTGGTCGCGACCAATCCCGGCGGGCACAGCTCGCAGCCGGTGCGCGACAACGCGATGTACGCGATGAGCGAGGCGTTGTTGAAAGTCCGCGACCACGAATTCCCGCAGGAATTCAGCGACACCACGCGCGTGTTCTTCGAGCGCGCGGGCGCCGCGCGCAAGGATGCCTTGGGCGACGCGATGGTGGCGCTCGCAAAGGATCCGAATGACGCCAAGGCGGCTGCGCTGGTCAACACCGACAAGGGCTACCACTCGATGCTGCGCACCACCTGCGTGGGCACGATGATCGACGGCGGGCACGCGGTGAACGCGCTGCCGCAACGGGTCGAGGCCAACGTCAATTGCCGCATCTTCCCCGGGCATACGCCGGCCGAGATCGGCCAGCAACTGGCCGATGCGATCGGCAACAAGGCGATCTCCATCGACCTCGCACGCAAGGACAAGCCGCTGGCGAAAATGCCCGCGCTCGACCCGGCGATCATCGGCCCGATGGAAAAGCTCAGCGCGAAGTACTGGCCGGGCGTGCCGGTGGTGCCATCGATGTCGACGGGCGCGACCGATGGCCTGTACCTGTCGGCGGTGGACATCCCGACCTACGGCGTGCCGGGCGCGTGGGGCGATCCCGACGGCAACGGCGCGCATGGCCTCAACGAGCGGCTCGAGGTGCGTTCGGTCTACNTCGGCCGCGACTACCTCTACGACCTCGTGAAGGCNCTGGCGAAGTAGGCNCATCGCGGCGCTCCCACACGGGCCGATCCCACAAGGGCCACGCTCGCTTTTGTGGGAGCGCCGGCAGGCGCGATGCACTTCGCCGATTGAAGGAAAAAGCATCGCGGCTTCCGCCGCTCCCACAGGGGCCGCTCCCACAGGGGCTGCTCCAACAGGACCCGCGCGCACTTTTATGGGAGCGCCGGCAGGCGCGATGCACTTCGCCGATTGAAGGAAAAGCATCGCGGCTTCCGCCGCTCCTACAGGAGCCCGGTCCCACAGGGTCGCGCTCGCTTTTGTGGGAGCGCCGGAAGGCGCGATGCTCTTCATCGATTGAAGGAAAAGCATCGCGGCTTCCGCCGCTCCCACAGGGGCCACTGCCATTGTTACTGCTCCCACAGGGGCCGCGCTCGCTTTTGTGGGAGCGCCGGCAGGCGCGATGCTCTTAGTTGATCGAGTGAAAAGCATCGCGGCTTCCGCCGCTCCCACAGGGGCTGCTCCCACAGGGGCCGCTCCCACAGGAGCCCGCTCCCACAGGGTCGCGCTCGCTTTGGTGGGAGCGCCGGCAGGCGCGATGCTCTTCGCCGATTGAAGGAAAAGCATCGCGGCTTCCGCCGCTCCCACAGGAGCTGCTCCCACAGCGGCCGCTCCCACAGNGGCCGCTCCCAGGTGCTTCGCGTCGCTGCTGCGTCAAACCGACAACTGCGCGTCGCCTTCGAGCACGATCTGCCGCATGCGCGGTGGTTCGCCGGCACGCCACAGCGGCACTTCATGGCGCACGCGATAGCGCAGCGGTCCGCCGTCCTCGCTCGCGCTGCGCTCGATCGGGCGCGGGATGCAGACGAAATCGGTGGTCATCGTGTCGGCGTCGACGCGCACGGTGGCGTAGCCGTGGCCGCCCATGTCGACGAAGGACAGGTGCGGCGCCAGCTCCGGATTGCTGGCCGCGTGCGCCCTGGCGAGGTCGCCGCTGCGCGCGTACTCCAGTGCGGCACGCACGCCGTGGTGGAGCAGCAGGTTGGCGTTGCATTGCGGCGGGCCACCGCCGGCGTTGGCGAGGTAGAGCGGGCGCAGCGGATCGTCGGCCTTGATGTTGTGTTCGTTCGCTTCGGCCATGCCGGGGGAACACAGCGAGCCGCCGACGAAGGTGACGCCGACCGGTTCGAACGCGGCCGGTGGCAGCTCCTTGGCCGCGTAGCCGGCCCAGAAGCTGTGGCGGTCGCCGGACACGATCGCGAAGCCGGTGATGCCGGCGTCGCGCACGGCGTCGTAGATCTCGCCGCGTTCGTGGTACGTGCTGCCCCAGTCGCCGACGGACATCGTCGCGTAGCCCGCGCCTTCGGGGTATTTGCCGAGTGCNGGCGGCAGGTGTTGCGGATCGACGCGCCAGTCGGGCGTGCCGAGCGAATTGCCCCAGATCTTCCAGGTCGCGGTCGCGCCGCGCAGTTGTTCCAGGAACCATGCCTTCTGTCTGGCGCCGAGCACGGTCTGCGCGGCCTCGCCCGCGCGGTAGTTGGCGACGTGCTTGTCGCCGAATGACAAGGTCGCCGGCGGATGGCCGTTCGCGTAGTCACGGCCGGCGTCGACCTGTTTCCACAACTCCTCGGGGATGAAGCCGAGCGTGTCGCCTTCGAACAGCGGATTGATTTCTTCGCGGTCGCCGGGGTCGCGGGAGCGGAAGCTGTGCTGGTCGGTNAGGATGAGGTCGATGTGCCGGCCCCAGCGCAAGGCTCGATAGGCGATGAGGCTGTCGATCGCGGCGAGGTTGTTGGGTTCNGTTCCCANCCCGTTGTCGTCGAACGCCTTCACCGGCGTGTCGACGACNTGCGGTGCCTTGAACGCGTCCAGCGACGAACCCGGCGGCAGCACGCGTGCGGGCTGGTACTCGAACCAGACCTGGTTCGCCGCGACCTTGAGTGTCTGCGCCGGTACCAACCCGTCGGTGCCGGGGAACTGCTGGATCGACTGCCAGCCCTGCCACGAGAACTCGTGGTTGTCCCACATCGCGACGAACGGCCAGTGCGCGCGTGCATCCTGCAGGTCCGGGTTGCCGAGGTAGCCCTGGTACAGCGCGCGGTAATCCTCCAGCGAGTCCGGCACCCAGAAGCGGTCTTTGGCGACCTTCTTGCCCTTCGGATACTTCACCGGGAACGTGATGCGGCGGTCGTAGCGATGGCCGTCCTTGACCTGCTCGGGGTACTGCACGACCTCGTAGACGAAGTCGCCGAGGTGCAGCACGAAGCCGATGCGTTCCGCCGGCGCGGCGCGTTCGTCTTCGAAGATCATGCGGCGATAGCCGTTCAACGCGCCTTCGCAGATGTCCTGGCAACTGACGAACGCGAAGCGCGCCGGGCGCGGATCGTCGCGTCGCGGCGCCGTCAGCGTGCGCCCGATGCGACTGCCGTTGCCGTCGGCGTCGACGAAGCGGTACCAGTACTCGCCGGCCGGCTGCAGGTCGGCGACGAGCACGCGGCAGGTCCAGTCCGACTCGGCCGA
>JGI24770J26754_10003216_pt1 | contig 10964 bp, 7 predicted proteins | sample LakOneMetagenome_FD_26754 | JGI IMG/M metagenome (IMG submission 26754) | reverse complement strand
GCATAGGGGTCGATCAAGAACTTGGCGGGGTTGAAAAGGTGCCCGTCGGCCGGCGCCCAAGGACCGTGCGCGCGAAAGCCATACCGCTGGCCCACGGCGGCACCCCGCAGGAACCCGTGCCAGATGTCGCCGGTCCGGCCGGGCAGGAAGCGGCGCAGTTCGGTGCCGCCCTCGTCGAAAAGACAAAGTTCGATCGCGGTCGCGTGGGCGGAAAAGACGGCGAAATTCACACCGCCGTCGGCAAGTGTCGCGCCAAGCCGCCCTGGCGCCCCGATATGCAGGTCCGGCCAGTTCAACCGATCAGGCTCCTGTACAGGGCGCCGTAGCTTTCGGCCGCCCTGCCCCACCCCAGTTCGGCCTGCATGCCGCGCCTTTGCAGCGCGCGCCATGCAGGCTTGTCGGCGTGAAGCGTCACAAGCTGGCGCAACGCCTGCGCGAGAGCGAGGCCATCGACCGGATGAAAGGTGATGCCGGTCGCGGCCTTGGCGGCAAGGCTTGCCGGGCCTGCACCGATTACCGTATCGGCAAGGCCCCCGGTTGCTGCGACCACCGGCACGGCGCCGTAGCGCAAGCCATACATCTGCGTGAGGCCGCAGGGTTCGAACCGCGACGGCACCAAGACCGCGTCGGCCCCCTTGAACATCCGGTGCGACAGGCCTTCGTCGTACCCGATTCGGGCAGACACCCGGCCGGGAAAGCTGGTGGCAGCTTCGGTCATCGCCGCTTCCAGCAGGGGATCGCCCGTGCCCAGAACTGCAAGCCCGCCACCGGAGGCAATGAAATCGGGCAGAACACCGGGCAGAAGGTCTATCCCCTTCTGGCCGGTCAGCCGGCTGACGACGATGGCCAGTGGCCCCGGAACCTGTTCCAGCCCGAATTCGGCGGCAAGGACAGCGCGCGCCGCTGTCTTTCCGGTCATCCGCGCCGCATTGAAGGCGGGCCCTTCCGGGTCGGTCTCTGGGTTCCAGACATCGGTGTCGATGCCGTTCAGGATGCCGTGCAGGGCACTGGCCCGCTCGGCGATCACGCCTTGCAGGCCCATGCCGAATTCCGGGCGCATCAGCTCGTTCGCATAGGTCTGGCTGACGGTTGTCAGCGCATCAGCCGTGACAAGACCCGCCTTCAAGGCGCTGATACTGCCCCAGAATTCCACGCCATTCGTCTGATATGCCCCTGCCGGCAGGCGCAGCGCCGCCAGCCGCGTGGCCGGCGCGAGCCCCTGAAAGGCGATATTGTGGATGGTCTGGACTGTCGCCACTCGCGGCCCGTCGGCATAGCGAAGATAGGCCGGGGCAAGGCCAGCCTGCCAGTCATGGGCGTGCAGCACATCGGCGCGCCAGCCATCGGCCCCGGCGCCCCGCGCAAGGGCCGCCGCTGCCCAGCACAGGGCCGCGAACCGTTCGGGATTGTCGGGATAGTCCTTGCCCGCTACCGAATAGGGCCCGCCATCGCGCGCATAGAGATGCGGGGCGTCCAGAAGGGCGATCCGCACCGCGCCGACCCGGCCCAGAAGCACACGGCCTGGCCCACCGAAAAGATCAGGGTCGGACCAGATTTCACGGGCCTTGCCAAGGCGCGCCAGAAGGCCGGGATAGGCAGGCAGGATCGTCCGCACATCCCAGCCAAGGGCCCCGAGCGCGCCGGGCAAGGCGCCCGCCACATCGGCAAGGCCCCCCGTCTTGATCAGCGGCACACATTCGGAAGCAACCGAAAGCACCTGCCCTGCTTGGGTTTTTTCAACCATCGTCCCGTTCCTTGCAGCCCCCGGCCATTGCCCCGCCGGCGGCGGATCGTACCCCTTCAGCCAAGCTTGGCGGCGCGGGCGTTCAGCATTTCCTGTGTGATCAGCACGACGCCCGCGTCGGTGCGGCGGAACCAGCGCGCATCCTCGGCGGGGTCTTCGCCGACCACCAGCCCCTCGGGGACGATGACCCCCCGGTCGATCACGCAGTTCTTCAGGCTCGCGTTGCGGCCGACCGTGGCATAGGGCAGCACGACCGCATATTCCAGGCTTGAATAGGAATGGCTTCTAACCCCCGTGAACAAAAGGGAATTTCTAACCTCCGAGCCGGAAACGATGCAATCGCCCGACACCAGCGACGATACGGCCGAACCGCGCCGCCCGTCCTCGTCGTGGATGAACTTCGCCGGCGGCACGATTTCGGCATAGGTCCAGATCGGCCAGGAACTGTCGTAGAGGTCCAGCTTCGGCACAAAATCGGTCAGGTCGATATTCGCCTGCCAGAAAGCATCGATGGTGCCCACGTCGCGCCAGTAGGGCTCCACTTCCAGCCCGCTTTTCACGCAGCTTTCGGCGAACTGATGGGCGATCGCCTTGCCGTTCTTGACAATCTGCGGGATCAGGTCATTGCCAAAATCGTGGCTGGAATTGTCATCGTCGGCATCGCGGATCAGAAGGTCGCGCAGAAAGGCCCAGTCGAACACATATATCCCCATCGAGGCGAGCGTATGGTTCGGGTCGCCCGGCATGCCAGGCGGGTCCTTCGGCTTTTCGAGAAAGGCGGTGATGCGCCCGTCCGCGCCGATATCCATCACGCCAAAGGCCGAAGCCTCGGCCCGCGGCACGGTCAGGCAGCCGATGGTCACGTCGGCTCCGCTCTCCACATGGGCAGCCAGCATGATTTCGTAGTCCATCTTGTAGATATGGTCGCCGGCCAGAACGATGATGTACTTCACCCCGTAACTATCGACGATATCGATGTTTTGCGTCACCGCGTCGGCGGTGCCCAGATACCATTGGGTCTCGCTCACCCGCTGGCTCGCCGGCAGGATATCGAGATATTCGTTCCGCTCGGCCCGGAAAAAACCCCAGCCGCGTTGCATGTGGCGGATCAGGCTGTGGGCCTTGTACTGGGTGGCGATCGCCATCTTGCGGATGCCGGAATTCAGCGCGTTCGACAGGGCAAAGTCGATGATCCTAGTCTTGCCGCCAAAATAGACGGCGGGCTTGGCGCGCTTGTCGGTCAGTTCCTTCAGGCGGCTGCCGCGCCCTCCGGCCAGGACGAAGGCCATCGCCTGCGTTGAAAGCCGGGCGTTCGGTCTTGGCTGCATGTATCCCTCCCCTTAGGTTTCCTGAAAGACGATGGTCGTCAATCCGGGCAGATAGATTTCGGCCGAATGGGTCTGACCCTGCGCCGGTGCGGCCTGCGCCGTGACCTGGCCGAAGTTGCCGCCATTGCCGCCCCCGTAGGCGCCGGCATCGGTGTTCAGAACCTCGGCCCAGATGCCGTCGGCAGGCAGCCCCAGCCGGTAGCCGTGCCGTGCGACGGGTGTCATGTTGGCGACGATGACCAGGCGCTTGCCCCCGCCCCCCTGCCGCACGAAGGCATAGATCGACCGGTCCGAATCGTCGGCCTCAAGCCAGTAGAACCCGGTCGGGTCGGCGTCGGAGCCGTGCAGCGCCGGATTGTCGCGGTAAAGCGCGTTCAGATCGCGGATCAGCCATTGCACGCCGCCATGCAGCGGATGATCTACCTCGCCCCAGTCGAGCGCGCGGTCGTGGCTCCATTCGCGCCCCTGCGCGAATTCCTGCCCCATGAACAGAAGCTTCTTGCCCGGATGGCACCACATGAAGGCGTAAAAGGCGCGCAGGTTGGCGAATTTCTCCAGCCCCTCGCCCGGCATCCGGGTGATCATCGTGCCCTTGCCGTGCACCACCTCGTCATGGCTGATCGGCAGGATGAAGTTTTCCGACCAGGCATAGGTCAGCGCGAAGGTCATCTGGTTGTGGTGCCAGCGCCGGTGGATCGGGTCCTTGCCCATGTAAGACAGGGTGTCGTTCATCCAGCCCATGTTCCACTTGTAGCCAAAGCCGAGGCCGCCATGATCGGTGGGCTGGGTCACGCCCGGGAAGGCGGTCGATTCTTCGGCCACGGTCAGGATGCCGGGCATATGGCCGTATGCCAGCCGGTTCATTTCCTGCAGGAACCGGATCGCCTCGTAATTTTCGCGCCCGCCATCCTTGTTCGGCACCCATTCGCCCGCGGCCCGGCTATAGTCGCGATAGAGCATCGACGCGACGGCATCGACACGCAGCCCGTCCAGATGGAACTCCTCGAGCCAGTAGAGCGCGTTAGCGGTCAGGTAATTCGCCACCTCAGCCCGGCCGTAATTGTAGATGAGGGTGTTCCAGTCCTGGTGGAAGCCTTCCTTTGGGTCCTGATGTTCGTAAAGTGCGGTGCCGTCGAACCGGCCGAGCCCGTGCTGGTCGGTCGGAAAATGCCCCGGCACCCAGTCGAGGATCACGCCGATCCCGGCCCGGTGGGCGGCATCGACAAAGCCGGCAAAATCGGCCGGGCCGCCGTGGCGCACGGTCGGCGCGTAAAGCCCGATCGGCTGATACCCCCACGACCCGTCGAACGGAAACTCGGTGATCGGCAGAAGCTCGACATGGGTAAAGCCCAGACCCTTGACGTAAGGGATCAGCCGTTCGCCCAGTTCGCGGTAGGTCAGCATGCGCCCGCCTTCGCCCCGCTGCCACGACCCCAGATGCACCTCGTAGATCGACATCGCCGCGTCGGTCCGGTGGCGCGCGGCGCGCCCCGCCATCCAGTCGCCATCCTGCCAGTCGTGCCGCCCGAGAGCACGCACGACGGACCCGGTCGCGGGGGGATGTTCCGACCCGAAGCCGACCGGATCGGCCTTGAGCGGCATCAGACCCTGAGGCCCGAGGATTTCGTATTTGTAGATGGCGCCCTCGGACAAGGCGGGCAGAAAAATTTCCCACACGCCGGTGGCACCGCGCTTGCGCATCATCGCGCGCCGACCGTCCCACAGGTTGAAATCGCCCACCACCGAAACGCGGCGCGCCGCCGGGGCCCATACGGCAAAATGCACGCCCGACACCCCTTCATGGGTGATCGGATGGGCGCCGAGCGCCTGCCAGAGCCGCTGATGGCGCCCCTCGCCGATCAGATATTCGTCGATCTCGCCCAGCACCGGGCCGAAACGGTAGGGATCGTCCCAGTCCCATTCGCTGCCATCTTCGGCGGCGGCATGCAGCCGGTAGGCACCGGTCACCGGCCCCTGGAACAGGCCCGCCTCGGTCGGATGCGGGGCAAGCGGCCGGTCGGCCCCGGGGGTCGCCGCCCAGACGCGCACAGCCCCCGGGACCAGCGCCGCCACCTGGCCGTCATGCGGCCCGAGATGGGCGAAAGGGTCGCCATGAAGCCCCAGAGCCAGATCGCGTGCCACCTCGGCCCCGATCATCCCCGCCCGTTTTGCCTGCCGTGCCACCCGGTCCGCCTTTCCGCGCTAGAGTGCTGCATCCACCGTCCAGATATCCTTCATATACCCCCTGATCGCCCGATCAGACGAAAAGAATCCCATCCGAGCCGTATTCAGCGCCGCCATGCGGAACCAGCGTTGCGGGTCGCGATAGGCCTGGGCGACCTGATCCTGCGCGGCCTCGTAGCTGGCGAAGTCGCTGGCGACGAGATAGTAGTCGTGGTTCCACATCCGGTCCACGACCCCGTAGTAACGGTCGGGCTGTTCGGGGCTGAAGCGCCCTTCCGCCAGCATCTGCAACACATCGCGCAGGTTCTGGCTCGCCTCGATCGCCAAACGGGCGTGCAGCACGTTCTTGCGTCGCTCGACCACCTCGTCGGCGGTCATGCCGAACAGGAAAAAATTCTCGACCCCGACCCGGTCGCGGATTTCGACATTGGCGCCGTCGAGCGTGCCGATGGTCAGCGCACCGTTGAGCGACAGTTTCATGTTGCCGGTGCCCGACGCCTCCATCCCTGCGGTCGAGATCTGTTCCGACAGATCGGCAGCGGGAACAAGCCGCTCGGCCATCGAGACGTTGTAGTTCGGGGGATAGACCACCTTCAACAACCCGCGGACCTCGGGGTCATTGTTAACGACGCGCGCCACGTCATTGATAAGGTGAACGATTTCCTTGGCGACTGCATAGCCGGGCGCTGACTTTCCGGCGAATATCTTGACGCGCGGCACGAAATCCTGCGTCGGGTTCGACCGGATGCGGTGCCAGAGTGCGATCGTGTCGAGGATGTTCAGAAGCTGGCGTTTGTATTCATGGATGCGCTTGACCTGCACGTCGAAGATCGCGTCCGGGTCGAGCGTTATGCCCATGTCGGCGCCGATCCAGTTCGATACGTTCACCTTGTTCTGGCGCTTGGCCCCGGCGAAGTCCGTGCGAAAGGCGCTGTCGTCGGCCAATGGTTCCAGTGCCGCCAGACGGTCGAGGTCTGCCTCCCAGCCATCGCCGATGGACCTGGTGATCAGCCCGGCAAGGCCCGGATTGGCGAGTCGAAGCCAGCGGCGCGGGGTGATGCCGTTCGTCTCATTGACGATCCGGTCGGGGTGGAGCGCGTTCAGCTCGGGGAAAAGGCTGCGTTTGACCAAATCGGTATGAAGCGCCGAGACGCCATTGACCCTGTGCGACATGACAAAGGCCAGATCGCCCATGTTCACTTCGTTGTTGCGGATGATCGCCGCATTCGTCGGCCGCGACGGATTCTGGCGGGCATGCCAATCGTCGATGTCCTGGATGATTTCCATGTGCCGGGGCAGAATGCTGCCCATGGCCCAGGTCGACCAGCGCTCCAGCGCCTCGGGCAGAAGCGTGTGGTTGGTATATCCAAGGGTGGCGAGCGCCACCGGGGCGGCATCGTCGAAACTCAGGCCATGGTCGTCCATCATCAGGCGGATCAGTTCCGGCCCGGCAATCGCGGGGTGGGTATCGTTCATCTGGATCGCCACGCGCTTTGGCAGGCTTTTCAGATCGCCATGATTGCCGGTGAAACGGCGCATGATGTCCTGAAGAGCGGCTGAGGTCAGGAAATATTCCTGTTTCAGGCGCAATTCCTTGCCGGCCGGGGTCGTGTCGTCGGGGTAAAGCACGCGGCTGAGCGTCCGGGCCAGCGTTTCGGGCTCGGCGGCGGCGGCATAGTCGCCGCGGTTGAAGCGGTCGAGGTCGAAAAGCATGGTCGGCTTGGCGCCCCAAAGCCGCAGCGTGTTGGCCCATTTTCCCTGCCAGCCGATGACCGGCATGTCATGCGCCGAGGCGATCACGGTCTCGGCCGGAACCCAGCGGCGGCGGCCATCGACCGTTTCGACCTTGCCCTTGAAGCCGATCGTATAGGCTGCCTCAGGCCGCTCGAATTCCCATGGGTTGCGGGTGTTCAGCCAGTCTTCGGCTGCCTCGACCTGCTGGCCCGCCTCGAACCGCTGACGGAACAGGCCGTTTTCATAGCGGATACCATAGCCGTAGGCCGGGCAACCAAGCGTTGCCATGCTTTCCATGTAGCAGGCCGCAAGCCGCCCCAGCCCGCCATTGCCAAGTGCCGCGTCGGGCTCGTTGCGCTCGACCAGCTCGAGATTCAACCCAAGTTCGCCCGCCACCTCGGCCAGCGCCTCGCCCAGCCCCAGATTGATCGCGGCATCGGCAAGGATGCGGCCAATCAGAAATTCCATCGACAGATAATAGACCCGCTTGCGGTCTTCGGCCCAGGTGCGGCGCGTCGCGGTGAACCAGGGGCCGACGATCCGGTCGCGCAAGGCGAACGACAGCGCCATGCGCCAGTCGTAAATTGCGGCATGATCGGGGTCTTTGCCCAGCGTGAAGGTCAGATGGCGCAGAATATCGCTGCGCAGCGTCTCGGGGGTCAGGGTTTCAAGGTGCGGGTCACTGAGCATCGGCTGAAAAACTTCTCTCACTATTCCATGGCCCGACGCTGCCCAGAATTCGGCGCAACCGTCAAGACGGCCACGGGCCAACCGGCGCGGGCTGTTCACGTTATCGCTAACATGGCTGGGATAATCAAGGGCGGGGCTCGGCATTTTCCCGTCGGGTTGCGACCTTAGCCGAGCGCGTAGCCCGCGCCGCGCACTGTGCGCAGCGGATCGTCGCCACCATGGAAACAAAGCGCCTTGCGCAGGCGTCCGACATGCACGTCGACCGTGCGCGTATCGACATAGATGTCACGCCCCCAGACCCGGTCGAGCAATTGCTCGCGGCTCCACACCCGCCCCGGTTTTTCGAGGAAGGTCGCCAGCAGGCGGAATTCGGTTGGCCCGAGCTTCAGCACCTTTCCGTCGCGGTGCACCCGGTGGCTGGTCGCGTCAAGGACGATATCTTCATATTCCAGCACCTCGCCCTGGCTGGCCGGCCGGGTCCGGCGCAACTGGGTGCGCACCCGCGCCATCAGCTCGCCAATGGAATAGGGCTTGATGACGTAATCGTCTGCGCCGGTTTCGAGCCCCCGCACCCGGTCCATTTCTTCCGACCGGGCCGACAGCATTATGATTGGCACGCCCCTGGTTTCGGGGCGCGATTTCAGTCGCCGGCAGACCTCGATCCCCGAGACATTGGGCAGCATCCAGTCCAGCACGATCAGATCGGGCGTTTCCTCGGCAACCAGAAGCAGCGCGTCCTCGCCATTGTCGGCCTGTGCCACGCGAAAGCCTTGCGCCTCGAGGTTGTAGGTCAGCACTTCCCGCTGTGCCGGCTCGTCCTCGACCACCAGAACCGAAGGAATTGCGCGGTTCATCGTCAATGGCCCGCGCTGGGGGCAAGATCGGCAACGCTTTCAGCCTTGGGCCGGTCATCGTCGGGCAGGACGCCGGTGATCAGGTAGATGACCTGTTCGGCGATGGCGGTGGCGTGATCGCCCATCCGTTCGGTGTTCTTGGCGATGAAATGCAGATGCATGCAGGCGGTGATATTGCGCGGGTCTTCCATCATGTGGGTCAGGAATTCGCGGAAGAGTGCATTGTACATCTGATCAACATCGCGGTCGCGCGCCAGCACGTCCTGAGCGAGGTCGAGATGGCGGCCTGCATAGGCATCGAGCGCGTCCGACAGCATCTCGATCACGGTCTTGGCCATGCGCCGCAAGCTGCCCCCTGCCCCGGTTATGACGCCGAGCTGGCCAAGCGCCTGCGACCGTTTGGCCATGTTCTTGGCATAGTCGCCCACCCGCTCCAGCGACCCCGCGATCTTCATGACGCTCAGAACGACGCGCAGATCGGATGCCGTGGGCGCCCGCAGGGCGATCAGCCGGGCGGCTTCCTCGTTGATCTTCATTTCCAGTGCGTCGATGGCGCGGTCGTTGCGGCGCACCCCTTCGGCCAGTTCTTCGTTGCGGGTCTCAAGCGCCGTTGCGGCGTCCTGGATGGCGGTTTCGACCATGCCGCCCATTTTCATGACCAGCGCCTGAATGCCCTCCAGGTCGCGGTCGAAGGCTCTGGCTATATGCTGCTCGGCCATTTTTCGTTCTCCTTCAGCCGATACGGCCGGTGATGTAGCTTTCGGTGCGCGGATCATGCGGGTTGGTGAAAATCTGCGCCGTTTCGCCATATTCGACAAGGTTGCCCAGGTGGAAGAAAGCGGTTTTCTGGCTGACGCGGGCCGCCTGCTGCATCGAATGGGTGACGATCACCACCGAAAAGTTGGCGCGCAACTCGTCGATCAGTTCCTCGACCTGGGCGGTGGCGATCGGGTCGAGCGCCGAACAGGGTTCGTCCATCAGCAGAACCTCGGGCTCGGTCGCAACCGCGCGGGCGATGCACAGGCGCTGCTGCTGGCCACCCGACAGGCCGGTGCCGGGAGCCTGAAGCCGGTCCTTGACCTCGTTCCATAGTGCGGCGCGGCGCAGCGATTTTTCCACCATCTCGTCCAGTTCGACCTTGGACCGGGTCAGCCCATGGATGCGGGGGCCGTAGGCCACGTTGTCGTAGATGGATTTCGGGAACGGGTTCGGTTTCTGGAACACCATGCCGACCTTGGCGCGCAACTGCACCGGATCGACGCGGCGGTCATAGATATCTTCGCCCTCGAGCTCGATCTTGCCCTCGACCCGGCAGCCGGAGATCGTGTCGTTCATGCGGTTCAGGCACCTGAGAAAGGTCGATTTTCCACAGCCCGACGGGCCGATGAAGGCGGTGACCGTGCGGTCGAGAATATCGACATCGACATCCTTGAGCGCATGATTTTCACCGTAATGGACCTGCACGTTGCGGGCCGTCATCCGGGCGGTCTGAGTGTCCACATCTTTCTCCGTCAAACGCATGTCGTTCATGTCGATGCTCTCCTACCAGCGCCGCTCGAACCGGCGCCGCAGGACGATCGCCAGCGTGTTCATGATCAGAAGGAAGACCAACAGAACGATGATCGCCCCCGATGCCCGTTCGACAAAGGCCGGGTCGGCCCGCTGGGTCCAGTTGTAAATCTGCACCGGCAGCGCTGTGGCGGGGTCCAACAGCCCGTGCGGCGGGGCGCCGGGATAATCGCGCACGAAGGCGACCATGCCGATAAGCAACAGCGGCGCGGTTTCGCCAAGCGCCTGCGCCAGGCCGATGATCATGCCGGTCAGTATGCCGGGCGCGGCCAGGGGCAGCACATGGTGCAAGACCGACTGCATCTTCGACGCGCCGATGCCAAGGGCCGCATCGCGGATCGACGGGGGCACCGCCTTCAGCGCCGCGCGCGCCGGGATGATGATGCGTGGCAGGGTCATCAGCGTCAGCACCAGCCCCCCGACAAGCGGTGCCGACTGTGGCAGGCCGGCAAAGTTGATGAAGGCGGCAAGCCCGAGGATACCGAAGACTATCGACGGCACCGCGGCCAGATTGGCGATATTGACCTCGATGACATCGGTGAAGCGGTTCTTGGCGGCAAACTCTTCAAGATAGACCGCCGCCGCCACGCCGATCGGCAGGGACAGGAACAGAACCACCGCCATCATGTAGAGCGAGCCAAGGATGGCCACGCCAAGNCCGGCCGCCTCGGGCCGCTTTTCCGAGGCGTCGGGCGCGGTGACGAAGGCCCAGTTGAACCCGGTGTCGATCAGGCCCGCAGCTTTCAGCGCGTCGGCCAGCTTCAGTTGATCGGGCGATATCTTGCTGTCCTGTGCCGCCGATGCCGCCGTCACTCGGCCCTTGAAATAGCCGTCGATCCGACCGCTGACCAGCAGGCGCGC
>JGI24770J26754_10003207_pt1 | contig 10977 bp, 5 predicted proteins | sample LakOneMetagenome_FD_26754 | JGI IMG/M metagenome (IMG submission 26754) | reverse complement strand
CAGCCGCCGACCAGCGCGCACACGGCGCCCACCGCGACGCCCGCCAGCCACACCTGCGGTTCGAAGCGCCAGGCGAACTTGAACGCGTACTTGGCCAGGGCCCAGCCCATCGCCGCCGCGCCGGTCGCGGCCAGCACGCCGGACAGGCCGCCGACCAGCAGGAATTCGATGCGCTGCGCCTGGGCCAGCTGTCCCTTGGTGGCGCCCAGCGCCCGCAGCAGGCCGGCCTCGCGGGTGCGCTCGGCCTGCGACCCCATCAGGGCCGCGTACAGCACCAGCACGCCGGACGCCAGGGTGAAGGTGAACAGGAATTCGACGGCCACCACCACCTGGTCCAGCACGTCCTGCAGCTGGCGGATGATGCCGGAGACGTCGATCACGCTCAGGTTCGGGTAGTTGCGGCTCAGGGTGTTGGTCAGGTCGGCGCCGCCGCTTGCGGCTTCTCCCGGCAGGTGGAACGCCGTCATATAGCTCTTCGGCGCATCGGCCATGGCTTGCGGGTTGATGATGACGAAGAAGTTGGCGCGCATCGAGCCCCACTCCAGCTTGCGCAGGCTCGTCACCTTCGCCTCGACCGGGATGCCGCCCATGTCGAAGCGCATCACGTCGCCCAGCTTCAGGCCAAGCCGCGTGGCCAGGCTCTGCTCGACCGAGGCCTCGGCCACGCCGGGCGCGTCCCTGTACCAGCTGCCGGCGATGATCTGGTTCGTCTCCGGCATGTCCTTCATGGTCGACAGGTTGAATTCGCGCTCGGCCATGCGGCGCGCTTCGTCGTCCTGGTAGGTGTCGCGGGTGACCGGCTTGCCGTTCAGGGCGGTGAAGCGGCCGCGGATCATCGGATACAGCACGACGTTCTTCACGCCGGCGCCGGCAAGCTGGCGCTCGACGCCTTGCGCCTGCTCCGGCTGGATGTTGATGATGAAGCGGTTCGGCGCATCCGGCGGGGTCGCGGTGCGCCAGGCCGACATCAGGTCGCCGCGCACGACGGTGAGGATCAGGAGCGCCATCAGGCCGAGCGAGAGCGAGACCACCTGCACCAGGGTAGCGCCCGGGCGGCGCTGGAGCGAGGTGATGGCGAAGCGCCAGGCCTGGTGCCTGAACAGGCCGCGCAGGTGGCGCAGGGCGCGCAAGGCCAGCCAGGCGATCAGCGCGAACAGGCCCAGGCCGCCGAGGAAGCCGCCGGCCGTCATCAGGGCGATCTTCGTGTCCCCCGCCTGCCACAGCAGCAGGCCGAGGAACACGCCGATCCCGAGCCCATAGGTCGCCAGCGCCAGCGGCTGGGGCGCCGCGGCTTCGCGCCGGATCACGCGGTTGTGCGGCACGTTGCGTAATTGCAAGACCGGCGGCAGCGCGAAGCCGACCAGCANCAGCATGCCGGTCGCCACCCCCTGCAGGGCCGGCAGGATCGACACCGGCGGCAGGTCCGGCGGCAACAGGCTGCCGATCAGTTCGAGCAGGATGAAGTGGGCGCCGAAGCCCACCAGCACGCCGAGCAGGCTGCCCGCCAGGCCGACGATGGTGAACTCGATCAGGTACATGGCGCCGACCTGGTTCTGGGTCATGCCGAGGCAGCGCAGCATGGCGCAGGCGTCCAGGTGGCGCTGCATGAAGCGGCGCGCCGCCATCGCGACCGCCACCGCGGCCAGCATGGCCGAGAGCAGGCCGACCAGGGACAGGAAGCTGTCGGCGCGGTCGAGCGTCGCGCGCATCTCGGGACGGCCGTTTTCCAGGGTCTCGATGCGCACGCCGCGCACATTGTTGGTCTTGATGTCGCTGCGCAGCCAGGCTTCATATGCCTGCACGGCGGCCAGTTCGTTCTTCGAGGGCGAGGCCACCTGCAGGCGGTAGCTCACGCGCGAGAAAGCGTCGACCAGTTTCGTGGCGGGCAGGTCCTGCAGCGACAGCATCACGCGCGGCGCGAAGTTGGCGAAGGAGGCGCCCTTGTCCGGTTCGGCCGCGATCAGCTGGGCGATGCGGAAGGTTTTTTCGCCGAGCTGGATGCTGCCGCCCACCTGCGTGCGCAGGGCCGGCAGCAGGTTGGCGTCGACCCAGACCGTCCCGGGTTCCGGGATGGCGGCGGTTTTCGTGCCGAGCGCACGACTGGCGGCATCGGGGTCGGTGGTGACGGTGAGCTGGCCGCGCAGCGGGTAGCCGTTCGAGACCGCCTTGACGGCCGCCAGCTTGGCCTGCGTGTCCTCGCCCTCCCCTGCCTGGGCCATGCTCTGGAAGGCCGTGAATTCGGCCACCAGCAGGCCGCGCCGGCGCGCTTCCTCGCGCCAGCGCGGCGGCGCCGGGTCGTCGGTGTTGACCAGCAGGTCGGCGCCCAGCAGCTGGTGGGCGTCGCGCTCCAGGCCGGAGCTCATGCGGTCGATGAAGAAACCGACCGAAGACAGGGCCGAGACGGCGACGACCAGGGCCACCAGCAGGAAGCGCAGCTCACCGGCGCGCCAGTCGCGCGCGGTCATGCGGAGGGACTGCAGGAACATGCGAATCCTTAAACGTTGGCGTGAGCGAAGAAGTCGTCGACTTCGGCGAGGTAGGCGCGCTTGCGCTCCGGGTCGAGGAAGGAAGCGGCGAAGCTGTTGCGCGCCAGCTGGCGGGCATGGGTCACGTCCAGCGGCAGCGCGTCGAACGCCGCGATGAAGTTGTCGTTCATGTAGCCGCCAAAATACGCCGGATCGTCGGAATTCACGGTCGCCGCCAGGCCCTTGTCGAGCAGCTCGCGCAGGTTGTGGCTCCCCATGACGTCGAACACGCGCAGCTTGATGTTCGACAGCGGGCACACGGTCAGCGCCATCTGCTCGCGCACCAGTCGCTCCACCAGGGCCGGGCTTTCGAGGCTGCGCACGCCGTGGTCGATGCGCTCGACCCCGAGCACGTCGAGGGCGCTCTCGATATAGGCGGGCGGCCCCTCCTCCCCGGCATGCGCCACCAGGCGCAGGCCGAGCTGGCGGGCGCGCTCGAACACGCGCGCGAATTTTTCCGGTGGATGGCCCACTTCCGAGGAGTCGAGGCCCACGCCGATAAACTTGTCGCGGTAAGGGAGCGACTCTTCCAGCGTGGCCAGTGCCTCTTCCTCGGACAGGTGGCGCAGGAAGCACATGACCAGGCTCGCGCTGATCGGGCCTTCCTGGCAGGCGCGCCAGATGCCGTTGATGACGGTCGCGAAAGGCACGCCGCGCGCAGTGTGGGTCTGCGGGTCGAAGAAGATCTCGGCGTGGCGGACATTGTCCGCGGCGGCGCGCTGAAGATAGGCCGCGGTCATGTCGTAGAAGTCCTGCTCGGTGAGCAGGACACTGGCGCCGGCGTAATAGATGTCGAGGAAGGATTGCAGGTCCGTGAAAGCGTAGGCATCGCGCAACGCCTCGACCGAGGCATAGGGCAGCGATACGCTATTTCTTTGTGCCAGCGCAAAAATCAGCTCGGGCTCGAGCGAACCCTCAATGTGGATATGTAATTCTGCCTTCGGCATGTGTTGCAGGACGCTGCGCAGCTGCTCGTTCAGCATGATGTTTCTCCGCCGGTGAAACGATGTGGATGATCTGGCCGACAAGTGTAACGCATGGGCGCGCAGGCCTCGCCTCACAGGGGAAAATGCGCCAAAATCGGCGCGCCGTATTGACCGTACGCGTGCGCCACTGCTCCAGCATATCGTGCACTATCAGATCACAAAGTTGATATTTAGGCAGCCTCGGCCGGCATGAAAATCGACCGTCCGGGACCCGCGCAAACAGGCCTTGCAGCGCATGTTTACGGGCCTCGGATACGGGCTTTGAAACGACGTTTTTCTCATGCGATTCAAGTACTTGCTTATACAGTAAAGGTGCGCACGACACTGCTTTGACTTCAGGAACCAATAGGCACATAATAAATTTCACAAACGCAAAAAAGACGCTCTCCAAGCTGCGGGAGACCGGACCGGGCCCACCAGCACCGCCGGGACTAGAAGAAGAAAATCGCACCGTGTTTCCGCCGCCGGCCATCCCGGCGCCGCATGCGGGCGACCGATAAGGAGTACGCCAGACAAAGACCGGGGGGCTTGAGGCAGAGCCATCACACGGACTGCCGAGACAGTGATTGTTCGCACACGGAATGCGCATGCGGTTCTCTCCTGGACTCGCTACGAATTCCGCCCACTAAAGGACATTCGAAATGAGCATCTTTGACAACTACGCAGCCCGCTATGAGCGTACCCGGGAAGAGGAATACTCCATGTCGGAGTTCCTCCAGCTTTGCAAGAAAGACCCCCTGACCTATGCCAGCGCGCCGGAGCGCATGCTCGCCGCCATCGGCGACCCCACCCTGGTCGACACCCGCCTCGACCCGCGCCTGTCCCGCATCTTCGCCAACAAGGTGATCAAGGTCTATCCGGCCTTCCGCGAGTTCTACGGCATGGAGGAAGTGATCGAGCAGGTCGTCTCCTACTTCCGCCACGCGGCGCAAGGCCTGGAAGAACGCAAGCAGATCCTCTACCTGCTGGGCCCGGTGGGCGGCGGCAAGTCCTCGATCGCCGAGAAGCTCAAGAGCCTGATGGAACACGTGCCCTTCTATGCGATCAAGGGTTCGCCCGTGAACGAATCGCCGCTGGGCCTGTTCAACGAAGCCGAGGACGGCACCATCCTCGAAGAAGACTACGGCATCCCGCGCCGCTACCTGCGCGCCATCCCGAGCCCCTGGGCCGTGAAGCGCCTGCACGAGTTCGGCGGCGACATCAACAAGTTCCGCGTCGTCAAGCGCTATCCCTCGATCCTGAAGCAGATCGCGGTGTCCAAGACCGAGCCGGGCGACGAGAACAACCAGGACATTTCCTCACTGGTCGGCAAGGTCGACATCCGCAAGCTCGAGGACTACGCCCAGGACGATCCGGACGCCTACAGCTATTCCGGCGGCCTGTGCCTGGCGAACCAGGGCCTGATGGAATTCGTCGAGATGTTCAAGGCCCCGATCAAGGTGCTGCACCCGCTCCTGACCGCCACGCAGGAAGGCAACTACAAGGGCACCGAGGGCTTCGGCGCGATTCCCTTCGAAGGCATCGTGCTGGCGCACTCGAACGAGTCGGAGTGGAAGACCTTCCGCAACAACCGCAACAACGAGGCCTTCCTGGACCGTATCTACATCGTCAAGGTGCCCTACTGCTTGCGCGTATCGGACGAGATCAAGATCTACGACAAGCTGCTGTACAACTCCTCGCTCGACAAGGCGCCCTGCGCGCCCGGCACCCTGCGCATGATGGCGCAGTTCGCGATCCTGTCGCGCCTGAAGGACCCGGAGAATTCCAGCATCTATTCGAAGATGCTGGTCTACGACGGCGAGAACCTGAAGGACACCGACCCGAAGGCCAAGTCGATGCACGAATACGTCGACTATGCCGGCGTGGACGAAGGCATGAACGGCCTGTCCACCCGCTTCGCCTTCAAGATCCTGTCCAAGGTCTTCAACTTCGACAATACCGAAGTGGCGGCCAATCCGGTGCACCTGCTCTATGTGCTCGAACAGCAGATCGAACGCGAGCAGTTCCCGCCGGAGACCGAGCAGCGCTACATGTCCTATATCAAGGAACACCTGGCGCAGCGCTACGTCGACTTCATCGGCAAGGAAATCCAGACCGCCTACCTGGAAAGCTATTCCGAGTATGGCCAGAACATCTTCGACCGTTACGTGACCTTCGCCGACTTCTGGATCCAGGACCAGGAATTCCGCGATCCGGACACCGGCGAGAGCTTCGATCGCGAATCGCTCAACGCCGAACTCGAGAAGATCGAGAAGCCGGCCGGCATCTCGAATCCGAAGGATTTCCGAAACGAAATCGTCAACTTCAGCCTGCGTGCGCGGGCCACCAACGCCGGAAAGAATCCGGCCTGGACCAGCTACGAGAAGTTCCGTAGCGTGATCGAGAAGAAGATGTTCTCGAACACCGAAGAACTCCTGCCCGTCATTTCCTTCAATGCGAAGGCGAGCGCCGAGGATGCCAACAAGCATGCCGACTTCGTCGCCCGCATGGTCGAAAAGGGCTATACGCCGAAGCAGGTGCGGCTGCTGTGCGAATGGTATCTGCGGGTGAGGAAGTCGTCGTAAACCGGCCTCGAGTGGCGCGCATTTCCAAAGAGTGCGCGCGCCGTACGCAAGTATGCGCATGGTATTAAGATAGGGGCACCGGGGCAGCCGGTCCGCCGCGGATATCAGCAGGAGGTTTGTTTTGACTTACCTTATCGACCGTCGCTTGCAGGGCAAGAATAAGTCTGCGGTCAACCGCGAACGCTTCCTGCGCCGCTACAAGACGCAGATCAAGGACGCGGTGGGCCGCGCCATCAAAGGCCGCTCGATTACCGACATCGAGAACGGCGAAAAAGTCACGATCCCCGTCAAGGACGTGAACGAACCCCATTTCGGCCACGCCCACGGCGGCGTCTGGGAAACCGTCAATCCCGGCAATACCGAGTACCAGAAAGGCGACCAGTTCAACCGTCCGCGCAGCGGCGGTGGCGGCGCCGGGCGCGGACGCGCCGGCAACAGCGACCAGACCAGCGAGGACGATTTCATCTTCGAGCTGTCGCGCGAAGAATTCATGAACTACTTCTTCGAAGACCTCGAGCTGCCGAACATGGTCAAGACGCAGCTGTCGCAGACCGTCGAGTTCAAGAACCAGCGCGCCGGCTACAACGTGTCCGGCACGCCCTCGAACATCCACGTGCTGCGCTCGCTGCGCGGCGCGCTCGGCCGCCGCATCGCCGTCGGCGGTCCGGCCAAGCGACAGCTGAAGGAAGCGGAAGAAGCGCTGCAGGCCCTGTTCGACGAGGGCGCGCCGGGCGACGACGAACAGGTCGTCGAACTGCGGGACAAGATCCACTACCTGCACATCCGCCTGAACGCGATCCCCTTCATCGATCCCTTCGATTTGCGCTACTCGAACCGCATCAAGGTGCCGAAGCCCAGCACCCAGGCCGTGATGTTCTGCATCATGGACGTATCCGGCTCGATGGACGAGACCCGCAAGGACACGGCGAAGCGCTTCTTCATCCTGCTCTACCTCTTCCTCAAGCGCGTGTACGAGAAGATCGAGGTCGTCTTCATCCGCCACCACACGGCGGCGGCCGAAGTCGACGAGAACGAGTTCTTCCATTCGCGCGAATCGGGCGGCACCGTGGTGTCCTCGGCCCTGAACCTGCTGCAGAAGGTCATCGCCGAGCGCTACGGCAGCTCGGACTGGAATGCCTACGTGGCCCAGGCCTCGGACGGCGACAACTGGGACAACGACTCGGTGCTGTGCAAGCAGATCCTCAACAACGCCATCATGCCGCGGGTCCAGTACTACACCTATGTCGAGATCACCGACGGCCCGCCACAGAACCTGTGGGAACAGTATTGCGAGGTGGCCGATCACCACAAGAATTTCGCCATGCAGAAGATCGTGACGCCGGCAGACATCTATCCCGTTTTCCGCGAGCTGTTCAAGAAACAGCCGAAGTAGCGGACCGACGCTGCGGATGACCNAGCCAAGGGAGGCCCCCATGCCAAGAGACCCCAACAACCCGCGTGCCCTGCCCGAACAGTCGGAGTGGACCTTCGACCTGATCGAGCAGGCGCACGAGGAAATCAAGCGGGTGGCCAAGCACTACGGCCTGGACACCTACCCGAACCAGCTCGAAATCATTACCGCCGAGCAGATGATGGATGCCTATACCTCGGTGGGCATGCCGGTGTCATATAACCACTGGTCTTTCGGCAAGCATTTCCTGTCGACGGAAAAGAGCTACAAGCGCGGCCAGATGGGCCTGGCCTANGAGATCGTCATCAATTCGAATCCCTGCATCGCCTACCTGATGGAGGAGAACAGCCTGACCATGCAGGCGCTGGTGATCGCGCATGCTGCTTACGGGCACAATTCCTTCTTCAAGGGCAACTACCTGTTCCGCACCTGGACCGATGCCGACGCCATCGTCGACTACATGGTGTTTGCCAAGAACTATATTGCAGAGTGCGAACAGCGCTATGGCATCGACGCGGTCGAGGAACTGCTCGATTCCTGCCACGCGCTGCAGAACTATGGGGTGGACCGCTACAAGCGGCCGGCCAAGCTGTCGGTGGCCCAGGAAACGGCGCGTCAGAAAGAACGCGAAGAGTACGCCCAGTCGCAGATCAATGAAATCTGGCGCACCCTGCCGCTGCGCGAAGAACAGGTGGCGACCGCGGCGCCGACCCGCTTCCCGCCCGAGCCCGAAGAGAACCTGCTCTACTTCATCGAGAAGTATGCGCCGCTGCTGGAACCGTGGCAGCGCGAGCTGGTGCGCATCACGCGCAAGATCTCCCAGTATTTCTATCCGCAGCGCCAGACCCAGGTCATGAACGAGGGCTGGGCCACCTTCTGGCACTACACCATCCTGCAAGAGCTCTATAAAGAAGGCATCGTCGGCGACGGCTTCATGCTGGAATTCCTGCAGAGCCACACCAACGTCGTCTACCAGCCGCCCGCGACCAGCCCTTATTACAGCGGCATCAATCCGTATGCGCTTGGTTTCGCGATGATGACCGACATTCGGCGCATTTGCGAAGACCCGACCGATGAAGACCGCGCCTGGTTCCCGGACATCGCCGGCAGCGACTGGCTCAAGACCCTGGACTTCGCGATGCGCAACTTCAAGGACGAGAGCTTCATCGCCCAGTATCTTTCGCCCAAGCTGATCCGCGACTTCCACTTCTTCGCCGTGCTCGACGACGACCGCAGCGACAAGCTCACCATCTCGGCCATCCACGACGAGCAGGGCTACCGCTACGTGCGCCACAAGCTGGCCGAGCAGTACAACATCGGCAGCCGCGAGCCCAACATCCAGGTCTGGCAGGTCAACACCCGCGACGACCGCGCCCTGACCCTGCGCCATACGCAGTTCAACCGGCGTCCGCTGAACCAGCAGGCCCAGGAAGTGCTCAAGCACGTGGCGCGCCTGTGGGGCTTCGATGTGCGGCTCGAAACGGTCGACCCGAGCGGCCACGTGGTCAGCTTCCTGGAGTGCCGGCGCGAAAAGCGCGGCCGCTGAGACCCGGGGCGCCCGCCCCGGACGATCTACCGGGCTGCCGCTGCGGCGGCGGCCCTCCCCGTCTTCATCTCCCAGCGCCTGCCGGCGCCCTCATTCGATGATTTGCGCGCGATGTTGCCGGTTGCGACAGGGCTTGCCTGCGCCAGAGCAGGGAATCCAGGGTATGGCGGGCATGTGATGGCGACCTACCCGTCCAACCCAGCCTTGCCTTCCACGTCCGACCGTGCGTTTTGCCACCCTTTTCCCGTGGAACGACCAGTACACGGAAGTTTTTTTGCGCGCCGGTGCGCAAACACACTGTTCAAAACGCCGATTTCCATGTAGTTTTGCTATGCATGAGGAGCAGATATCCGCAAACTGATTGCCAAAAGCACAACTGAAGCATATCAAGACGCGGTTTTCCTATTACCTTCAGCTATGTACGGTGCCTGGGCATAGCAGGGATATCGGGATGCTCAACAGGACGCACGGCTTCAACGAATCTAGCTATAGTTTGCAAAAAGATCAGCAACTCATCATATGAAATTTGCTACTGATCCATTTTGGCATGAAAAATTTGGCAAAACCGGCATCCATGCCTGACGATCCACACATGGAGGGCGAAGACTACAAAAAATTACAATTTTCCATTGCTTTCTGGACCACGCACAGCCCGGCGCCGCAGTTGTATAGATGAGCCTCTTTCCCTGCAATTACAGGCAGTTAAGGCCTCTTTCGACGGTGTAAAAATGTCTCCTCAAAAAAGAATTCGTAGGTATAATTCTTTGATGTCCCGGATGCGGCCCTAGGTTTTTGTCGTGTTTAGTGGGTTTAGTGGCAACAAAAAAGAGTTGGTATTGGAGAAAGATGGCATGAATTTTACGCATGATAAGCAACCGGGCAGGAATTTTACCGGTCTCGCCATTGTTATCCTGTTGCACGTTCTGGTAGCTTGGGCCGTCATCAATGGCCTCGGCACCCGGATCGTGAGCAAGGTGGCCGAGGCTGTTGAAACAAAACTGATTGAAGAAGTCAAACCGCCGCCACCGCCGGAAACGCCGCCGCCGCCGCCACCACCGGAAATGAAGGCTCCGCCACCGCCGTTCATTCCGCCGGTCGAAGTGCAGGTGCAGCAGCCGCCGCCGCCGCAGAACACGATCTCGGTCGCGACCAACACGCCGCCGCCGACGACCAGCCTGGCGCCTCCGGCTCCTCCGGCGCCGCCTGCTCCGCCGGCAGCACCGCGCGGTCCGAGCCGGACCGAGGCAGTGGCAGACTTCAACACTTGCGCACGTCCGGAATATCCGCGTTCGTCGCAGCGTAACGAAGAAACGGGTACCACGACCCTGCAGTTCCTGATCGGGGTCGATGGTCGAGTAATGGATTCCAAATTGCAGAAGTCGTCCGGCTTCCGCGATCTGGATCGGGCCGCGCAAACGGCCCTGGGCAAATGCCGATTCAAGCCGGCCACGGTCGATGGTCAGCCGCAACAGGCGTGGACAGCGGTGCAGTACGTCTGGACGCTGGAATAAAACCGAGACAGAACACCGTCTCAACTCTATGATTTTCGTTGTCACTAGTTCAGCGAACTGTCTATTTTTATATTTTTGGAGGAAGCATGTTTAAGAATACCCGTTTGTCCGCTATGCTGGCGGCTGTCCTGTTCTCGGTAACGGCGGCATCGGCCCTGGTCTCCGCACCGGCCTTCGCTGACGCTCCTGCCGCAGGCGCCACCGCTCCGGCGGCTGACGCGGCTGCACCGGCTGCCGACGCAGCTGCTGCACCGGCTGCCGACGCAGCTGCCGCTCCGGCTGGCGACGCAGCCGCACCGGCTGCCGCTGGCGGCGAAGCCACCGAAGAAGTCCACAACCCGTACGGCTTCAGCGCCATGTGGGAAGAAGGCGACTTCGTCAACAAGGGCACCATCATCATCCTGTCGCTGATGTCGATGGGTTCGTGGTACATC
>JGI24770J26754_10003202_pt1 | contig 10986 bp, 9 predicted proteins | sample LakOneMetagenome_FD_26754 | JGI IMG/M metagenome (IMG submission 26754) | reverse complement strand
TGGAGGCGCCGTTGGCTGTGACCAGGCCATTGAGCGTTGCGGTCGTGGTCGTAATCGCCGTGGCGGCACTGCTGGTTGCCGAGGGCGGAGCGACCGGGACGTTCATCACATTCGAAAATTCGGATGTGTCGTTGACGTTGCAGGACGACAGGATGACGCCAAGGTCTCCGATGAAGCAGATGAGATTGGATTTCCAGTCACTGCCACCGCCGGGCTGATCGGTGAGTGGTGTGATGTCGGTGACGGTCATTACGACGTAGCTGCCACCGGTACCAGCGGCAATCGTTGCGCTGCAGCGACCTCCCGAGCAGGTTCCGCTGTCGTTCGCGAGACCGGAAAGGCCCGTCGTGAACAGTTGTTCGCCGAGAAATGTCATGCTGGTAGCGGCATTGTCGCTGGCCGCGTCGATGCGGAAAAACTCCGCCCGGAAATTGGCCGGGCCGTGCGTCGAAATGGTCCAGTCGAACGTGGTGTTGCCGCCGGTGGACGAGGGAGTTGCCGAGCCGTTGCAAGCGCCCGTGTCGGCCGGGCCGCTGCAGATGATGGGCGCGCTCTGGTCAAGGTTGGCGTAGTTGAACGGGAATTCGCTGTGCGCCGGGTCGGTGATGTTTTCGTTGTGGTCGAGATCGATGCCTACGCCCGCAACCAGCTTGGAATTGCTGTAAACGCGATTGCGTTGCAGCATGTTGCTCCAGCCGTTGCTGGTGCCACCGTTGCGGATCTTGGCCCCGTTACGGCCGTTGCCTGCAATTACGTTGAAGTCGGTCGCACCGGCACCGCCGATCGTCGTGCTGCTGGCTGCATCGATGTGAATGCCGTCAACTGTGTTGCCGACGCTCAGGTTGCCAGCGAGCGACGGATGTACACCGATTGAATTACCAAGGATGCTGGTGGACGTGGTCGAGCTGCCTTTGACCACGATGCCGTGGCGCCCATTGGCGGCGATGGTGTTGCCCTGGCCGCCAGAGCTGCCGCCGATCGTGTTGCCGGTACTCGTGATGATGATGCCGTCGCCAGCATTGCCGTAGGCTTTGGACGCGACCGGTGTGCCGGGTGGAAATTCACCCATGCCGATGGTGTTGCCCCACACTTTGACCGCCTTGCTGGATCCGGTAATGAGGATACCGGCGCTGTCGCTGCCAAGCACGTCGGGAAACGCGTTGTTATTGGCACCCTTGTTGTCGCTGATCAGGTTGGCCGGCCCGATGACGAGGCCGATCATGCTCGGATTGAGCTTGGTGGGATCTGTGCTCGGCTTGGTGTCGGTAACGATACCGCTCAGGCCGTTGCCAATGTGATTGCCGGCGTTGGTGGACGACAGGCCGATGCGGTTGCCCATGACGAAGTTGGGCAGGAACACGGCGCCAGATTCGACACGTACGCCGTCACCGGTGTTGCCGCTGATTACGTTATTCGGGCCGATCAGGTTGCCGAATGTCGAGCCGGTCATGAACACGCCCGATCCGCCGTTTGCGACGGCGATATTGCCCGTGACATCGGTGCCGATCATGTTGCCCGACGCGATTACACCCGCCAGGTTCTGGCTGAAGATGAAGATGCCGTTGAGTGCGTTGCCGGAGATGACGTTACCGCTGATGACGACTGGCTGAAAGTTGGCCATGGCGGTGGCCAGATTGCTCTGGAAGGCATTGATCTGTGACGCGTCAACCGGCTGCACCGGGAAGCCAGCGTAGGTGCTCGACAGGAAGCCGGTGCTGGTATCCGGGTAGACCTGCGAGGCCGACACCGAGATGCCGTGGCCGTTATTGGGCATTGCGGTCACGCCGAGAGCGTTGATGCCGATGTGGTTGTTGCTGAAGGTGTAATCGTGACCGTTGGCGCTGATGCCATCGCCGCTGCAATTGCCGATGGCCATATTCAGGATTTTCGATCCCGTTGCGCCTTTGCCGTGATTAAGCGCCACGGTCCCGGAGTCGGTCAGGCTCAGGCAGCCCTGCTTGCTGCCGGCGCCGGAATTGTTGCCGCTAATCGTCGTAACACCGGGCACCCCAGTGATGGTGACCGGTGCCGCGATGGTGGGCAGCGATCCGTTGATGACGTTGACGGTCGTTACGCTGAACGTGATCGTGTGCGGCGTCGGGATGCCGCCCACCAGCGAATTGGCCAGCGCGTTGGCCTCCATGATCGCTGCGCGCAGGCTGCACTGGCCGTTGGCGTCGGCGCAGACGCCGTTGCCCGGAGCGGCGTCCACCAGATCCGTGGTGCCGATGTTGACGACAAACGCGGACGACGCAGCGAGTGTTGAACCCGCGAAGAGCAGGCCGAGCGACAGCACCGCAGCGGAGAACAAGTGGCGCGCAGTGCTGGTCGGGCGCTGCATGGTCGGAGAAGAGAGAGGATTCATTCGGTTTACCCTGTGTAGGACTGCTTCGATCTGTCGATTGGCGTCGGATGGCCGCTTTGGCACACGCCGTTTATGCAAAGAACGCGCGCGCCACTATATGAATGCTCGTTCGGCGCGGATTACAACTGGATTACAAAAAACAGAAGACAGACTGTTTTGTAAGGACTGCAACGGCACGCTGCTGGCCGGGAAAGCTGCTTAAGACAGGGCAAATAGGAACCGTCCGTCCGAAAGACGCAATTGCCGTCGATTCTGCGCCAGCAATTGGCCGTACGCATCNGGTGTTCACGTTACAGCTTTTCGCTGAAAGCTTTACTACATAGGGGTAAGGTCGCGTAAACGAACAAAGTCGACTTACGACGAAATGTGGCGTCATCCCCTACAGAGAGGGGATCAAGCGAAAAAGCTGATCGGCTGGCGCCGCTAAGTGTGCGCGTCCGGGAGCGTCAAACCGAAACGGGAACTACGCCACCCAACTTTTCGGTGATCTCGCGCGCCGTGTGCGCGACCAGCGGACCGAGTTTGAGGATGCGCTCGTCGGTCAAGCGCGCGATCGGGCCGGCGAGCGAGATCGCGCCGAGCGGCTCGGCGAATTCGTCGTAGATCGGCGCTGCGACGCAGCGCAAGCCCATCGCGTTTTCTTCGTCGTCATAGCTGTAGCCCCGGGCACGGATGGCGGCAAATTGCGCGCGCAGCTTGTCCGGGTCAGTGATGGTCTTGGTAGTCAGCTCTATCAACTCGGAGTCACGCAGCACGATGGCGAGTTCGTCTTCGGGCAGTGCCGAAAGCATCGCCTTGCCCGATCCGCTCGCGTGCGCAGGAATGCGTGAGCCCAGGCGCACCAGCATGCGCATGACTTCGTGGCACTGTACCTGCGCTATGAAACAGGCGTAGGTGCCATCAAGGATTGACAGGTTGGCGGTTTCGCCAGACGCTTCCATGAGCTTGCGCAGATAGGCGTGGCTTTCACCGACGAAATCGCGGTTGGATACAAACGCGCAGCCGACGCGGTAGGTTTTTAGTCCCACGTACCAGAGACCGGAATCCTTGGCCTGATAGACAAACCCCATGTCAGCCAGCGTATTGAGCAGGCGATGCGCTGTCGACGGTGGCAAGCTGACACGATGTGAAATTTCGGTCAACGTGATGCCGCCTTCGGTCTCGGCGAGCTTCTCCAGCAGGGTGAGTCCGCGGGTGAGGCTCTGCACGCCGCCGCTGACGGCGCCGGTCGCCGCGTTGATCTTTCCGCGACGAACAGCACCGGAAGTGCCAGCAANNGCGGGATCAGAGGGCGAGGTGGCGCGTGGCGGCATGGCAGTCGGATNGGCTCAGAGGCGGAATGAATCTGGCCTTGAGTCTAACGAATTGGCGGCGGAAATGGGCCCAACGATGCCCGCTTTTATGGGCGTGCGCCTGGGATACGGCATGTGGATGCCAGCCTTGGCTGGCACATACTTGACCCAACTCGCCTCATGGGCGAGTTGGTGCCGGTGAGATGAATCGAACACCCGACCTTCGCATTACGAATGCGCTGCTCTACCAACTGAGCTACACCGGCTTGGTTGCGCTGCTGCGACCCGCCGGTACTGCTTCGGAGGTCATTTGCGCGCTGTCTTACGAGCGACAGGCGCTGCGTAGCCCATAATTATGCCATGACCAATTGTTCTCTTCNAATTCGATGAAGCTCGCGCGAATCATGGGCTTTCACGCCGTCAATGCACGCCTTGAGCGGCGGCCCGAGACAGTTGTCGAACTTTACGTCTCGCGTGACCGCCACGACGAGCGTCTTGCCCGGCTGCAGGCATTGGCCGATTCGCTGGATATCGAGTTGCAGGTCGTCGATGCGGGGCGACTGCATGCGCTGGCGCAATCGGATGAACATCAGGGTGTGGTGGCGCTTGTGGAGGTTGCCGCCGACGGCTCGTCGGGCGCTGATTTCGAAAAGGTGCTAGAGGCGTCGCTCAAGCGGTCACGTCCGCCGCTGTTCCTGCTGCTCGACCAGATTCAAGATCCGCACAACCTTGGGGCCTGCATCCGCAGCGCCGACGCGTTTGGTGCGGATGCAGNGGTGTTACCCAAGCACGGTTCGGCGCCATTGTCCGCCGTTGCACTCAAGGCAGCGAGCGGTGCGACGGAAACCACGCCGGTCTGCACCGTCAACAATTTGGTGCAGTGCATCGAGGCGTTGCAGGCGGCTGGCATCTGGGTGCTCGGCGCTGAAATGGAAACCGAAGCGACGCTGTTCAATACCTCACTCACCGGGCCGATCGCCTGGGTACTCGGCAACGAGGGCAAGGGTCTGCGTCGCCTGACGCGCGAACGCTGCGATGCNCTGGTGGCGATCCCCATGGTCGGCTCGGTCGAGAGCCTGAACGTGTCGGTCGCGACTGCAGTTTGTCTCTATGCAACACAGGCTGCAAGAGCGAAATTGCTCTAGCTGATGACCGGCTGAACACGAGTACTATTCGTGCTTCACGGTTGTCGTTGATCACATGCTTGCTTTCGTTATCCGGAGACTGTTTCAGGCGGCGCTTGTCATGCTCGCCGTGGCCTTTGTAGCGTTCTCGCTGTTCAACTTTGTCGGCGACCCGGTGAACATGATGTTGGGGCAAGACGCGACGCCTGAGCAGAAGACGGAGCTGCGCGAATCGCTCGGNCTGGACAAACCGACCTACGTACAATTCGCCGCCTTCGTCGGCAACGCGGTCCANGGCGAGTTTGGCTTGTCCCTGCGGCAGGCCCGACCGGTCTCCACCTTGATCAAGGAACGCCTCCCGGCCACGCTTGAACTTGCGTTTGTTGCCAGCACGCTCGCACTGATCGGTGGCGTGCTGATGGGCGTTTATACGGCGCTTCGAAGGGATGGCTGGTTTTCGCAGGTCTTGCTGACGCTCTCGCTGATCGGCGTATCGCTGCCAAACTTCCTGATTGGCATACTGATGATCCTTATATTTGCGGTGACGTTTCAGGTACTCCCGTCGTATTCGCGGGGCGACGTCACGATGTTAGGGTGGTGGTCGACCGGATTGCTGACAACAAGCGGTCTTAAGGCGCTGGTGCTACCCTCGGTGACGCTGTCTCTGTATCCAATGACGCTGATCATGCGGCTGGTGCGCAGTGAAATGCTGGAAGTGCTGCGAACGGACTACATAAAATTCGCACGTGCACGGGGACTCACCAACCAGGCCGTGCATTTTGGTCATGCGCTCAAGAACACGCTGGTGCCGGTCATGACGATTGCCGGCTTGCAGCTTGGTGCGATCATCGCATTTGCCATCGTGACGGAAACCGTTTTCCAGTGGCCGGGCATGGGCTTTCTCTTCATTCAGTCCGTGCAGTTCGCCGATATCCCGGTGATGGCGGCGTATCTAGTACTGATTTCGATGGTGTTTGTCTCGATCAATCTGATCGTTGACTTGTTGTACTACGTGGTTGATCCAAGGTTGCGCTTTGAGCGAACTTCGGGCGCCCACTAAATTGTTGCAAGGTTAAGAAGGTTTGTATGTACAACCCGAGCAAAGTCTCCGAAGCGATCCGCGAATACCACAGTGATCTCACGGCCATTCGTCGTGATATTCACAATAACCCCGAGCATGCATACAAGGAGACACGCACCGCAGCGCTCGTGGCCGAGCGTCTGAAAGCGTACGGCGTGGACGAGGTTCACACCGGCATTGGTGGCACCGGTGTCGTAGGTGTAATTCGTGGCAGTCGTCCAGGAACGCGCAACATCGGACTGCGTGCTGACATGGACTGTCTGGCGATGACCGAAGAGACGAGGCTTCCCTACGCCTCCCAGAACAAGGGCTACATGCACGCCTGCGGGCATGACGGGCACACGACGATGCTGCTGGGCGCCGCGCGTTACCTCGCAAAAACGCGCAACTTTGCCGGTACGGTCTTCGCGGTTTTTCAGCCGGCGGAAGAGGGTGCGGCAGGTGCAAGAGCCATGATGGATGATGGGCTGTTCGAGCGTTTTCCGATTCACGCGTTCTACGGATTGCACAACGCGCCGTGGGTTCCGTTAGGCTCAATGGCCGTGCGCAACGGCGCAATGATGGCTGCCGCTGATCGAATCGAAATCACGATTGAAGGCAAAGGCGGGCATGGCGGAATGCCGCAGTTTGTCTGCGATCCAGTGCTGGCGGCGGGACATGTCATTACCGCGATCCAGTCAATTGCTTCGCGCAATGCCGATCCTGCCGATTCTGTGGTGGTTTCGATATGCGCGATGGAGGCCGGCGTAATGAATACGTACAACGTCATTCCGCGCGAGGTCAAACTGATCGGCACTGTGCGCACCTACCGCAAGGAAACCCAGGCGATGGTGATTGAGCGGCTGAATCAGGTGGTGTCGCACACCTGCGCAGCGTTCGGCTCAACTGGAAAGGTGAACTTCATCCATGGTTACCCGGCCACGATAAACCATAAACGTGAAGCTGAGCTGTCGGCCGAGGTGGGCCGCAGCGTCTTCGGGCCGGAAAATGTAATCACTGAAATCTTTCCGAACACGGGCGGCGAGGACTTCGCGTTCTTCCTGGAAAAAGTGCCCGGCGCGTACATCTGGGTGGGACAAAAATCCGAAGGCAGTTTTCCGATTCACCATTCCTGCTACGACTTCGACGATCGCATCATTCCCAACGGTGCGGGTCTGCTGGCGGCAATCGCCGAACGCGAACTCAGTGAATAGGTCGGGAGACGACGATGCTTGCGATACAGGTCATGTTGAGTATCTATGCGATCGTGATCGTCGTAGCCGTTTTGTTGGGAGTCATCTGGCCCCGTTTTCAGGGATGGCTAATTCGCCACGGAGCGCGCGATCCGCAGTGGCTTTACCTCAATGACGAGCCGCCGGGATTCAAGGCGCTTTATCGCCAGAGGGCGAAGAAAAACGAAGTATGAAACTAAACGATCTTCCCCAGTCCTTCGTAGATGATCTCGTCGCGATTCGTCGCGATATTCACGCCAATCCGGAGCTGGGCTATCTGGAAACGCGCACCTCGGCGCTGGTAGCCGAACGGCTGCGTGCGTACGGTGTAGACGAAGTGCATACCGGGATCGCCAGGACCGGCCTGGTCGGCGTGATTCGGGGCAAACGCTCCGGCGGCACTATCGGTTTGCGCGCGGACATGGATGCGTTGCCAATGCAGGAAAAGAACAGCTTTCTGCACGCGTCGAAAGCGGCAAAAGTCATGCACGCCTGTGGCCACGACGGGCATACGACGATGCTACTCGGTGCGGCGAAGTACCTCGCTGAAACGCGCAATTTTGCTGGCACCGTACACGTCATTTTTCAGCCTGCGGAAGAGGGCGGTGCGGGGGGGGATTTGATGGTCAAGGAGGGGTTGTTTGATCGCTTTGACTGTGAACGCATTTTTGCTGTGCATAACCGGCCCGATCTTGAAATTGGCAAATGGGGCACACGTGCCGGGCCGTTCATGGCGTCGGCGGATGGATTCACCATTGAAGTGACCGGTCGCGGTGGTCATGCCGCGCGGCCACATTTGCTGTGCGACCCAATCGCCGTGGCAGCGAACATTGTGCTCGCGGCGCAGACGATCGTCGCACGCAACGTGAGCCCCCTTGAGACTGCCGTCATGGGGATCAGCGCCATCGAAGGCGGCAATCTTCCTGCGTTCAATGTAGTGCCCGATACCGTCAAAATGACGGGCACCGTGCGCACCTATGACCCCGCGACGCGGGATCTTATTGAGACGCGGCTGACCGAGATGGTCAACGGCATCTGCGATGCGCACCGTGCCAAAGGCGTCGTCAAGTACGAGCGTCTGTATCCCTCCGTCATCAATACCGCCGCCGAAGTCGAGTTTGCACGGCAGGCTGCGGCTGAAGTGTGGGGCGAAGAAAACGCGAACGCAAACTACACACCGTCCATGGGCGGTGAAGACTTCTCGTTCATGCTGCAGAAGCGGCCGGGCTGCTACGCGGTGATTGGTCAGGGCCCCGCCAGCCTCGGGAAAGACATCGTGCCGCTGCACAACACCCGGTATGACTTTTGCGACGCCATCATTCCTAACGGTGTCCGCTATTTTTCACGTCTGGTTGAACGCGGCCTGCCGCTCTAGCCGCCTGCCGATTTACGTTGCGCTCACGATCACAGGGAATGCGTGGATACTTTCAAGCGATTTTTCGATAGCGACATCTGGTGGAGCTTCAAGCGTTCTCCGGTAACGGTGCTGGCTGCCATTCTGGCCACGATTTGCATCCTCGGTGCAGTGCTGTCGCCGGTCCTGGCGCCACATAACCCGTATGACCTTGCCGAGATTTCGCTGCTGAATTCGAATCTGCCGCCAGCCTGGAACGCCAGTGGCAACGCCGATTTCAAACTGGGTACGGACCAGCAGGGCCGCGACATCCTATCCACCATCATGTACGGCAGCCGCATCTCCTTGCTGGTTGCTGTTTCCGCTGTGGCAATGTCAATGGTGGTTGGTGTCGGGCTGGGTCTGCTGGCGGGATATGCCGGCGGTCGCATCGATAGCATCATCATGCGGATTGCCGATGTTCAACTCACGTTTCCGGCGATTCTGGTGGCGCTTCTGATCAGCGGCATTGGTCGCCAGTTTGTACCACGTGAAATGCAGGATGAACTGGCGCTCTACGTGATCATCCTGTCCATCGGACTGACCGGCTGGGTGCAATATGCACGCACGGTGCGCGGCTCGACGCTGGTCGAGAAGAGCAAGGAATACGTGCAGGCGGCGCGCGTGATCGGCGTGTCGCAGATCAAGATCATGTTCAAGCACGTGTTGCCGAACGTGCTTGGCCCGGTGCTGGTGATTGCAACGCTCAACATTGCGCTGGCAATCATCGCCGAGGCAACGCTCTCGTATCTGGGCGTNGGTATGCCGCCCACCCAACCTTCGCTGGGTACGCTGATTAGCGAGGGACAAAACTATCTGTTCTCGGGGGAATGGTGGATCACGGTGTTTCCGGGCATTGCCCTGATCGTCATGGTCATTTCCGTCAACTTGGTCGGAGACTGGCTGCGCGATGCGCTGAATCCGAAGCTCCGATAACAGGAGGTTGCGATGAGCACTGTTCGTTCGTTATCTGGAATTGCAGCAGTTGCCGCGATGGCGACTTTGAGTGGCTGCGCCCATCAGTGGGAGAGCGTGATCGATGGCCGTTTGTACACGCGCACCTATCTGCACCGTTATCCTGTCAGCATCGTTGCTGTGGACGGCGAATACAGCACGCTGGTGCCGAGGCGCATGGCTGCGGGCGATCACCAGCTGACCGTTGACGCTGCGCCGGTGGCAGGCTTCCGCTTGCCCGATCGCAAGGAATTCACATTCCGCACCGAGAAATGCGTTCAGTACTGGCTCGTCGCGGAGCGTAGCAGCGCGTTTTCGCACGATTTCAATCTGATCATCGACCACGCCGAACCGGTGCCGGGGTGCCGCCCCACCAGCGGCGCACCCGCCAGCGCGGTTGTCGTCGTGCCGGCAAACATCGAACCGCCGCGTGCGATCCCGATGCCGAAGCGATCCTGATAGTCGCAACACAGCCGCCGTTCCGCCAACCCCCGTCGCCTGAGCCCGAGAGTCCATGACCGCACCCGTTCTTGAAGTCAAAAACCTGCGCATCGAATTTCCGACGCGCCGCGGCGTCCTCACAGCTGTCGATGACGTGTCGTTCACCATCGCCCCGGGTGAGGTGCTGGGCGTGGTGGGCGAATCGGGTGCCGGCAAGTCCCTGACCGGTGCCGCGATCATTGGCCTGCTGGAACCACCTGGCCGCATCGCTGGTGGCGAGATTTTGCTGAACGGCAGGCGCATCGACAACTTGCCATATGAAGCGCTGCGCAAGATTCGTGGCCGCGAGATCGGTGCGATCTTTCAGGACCCGCTGACGTCGCTGAATCNGCTCTACACCATCGGGCGACAGCTCGTCGAGACCATCCAGACCCACCTCGACATGAGCGAAACATCGGCACGCGACCGTGCCGTGAAGCTGCTGGAAGAGGTGGGTATTCCTGCCGCCCGCGAACGCATTGATCACTATCCGCATCAATTTTCCGGTGGCATGCGCCAGCGCGTGGTCATCGCACTGGCTCTCGCGGCTGAGCCGAAGGTCATCATCGCCGATGAGCCGACGACCGCGCTTGACGTATCGATCCAGGCGCAGATCATCACGCTGCTCAAGCGGCTCTGTCGCGACCATGGCACCTCGGTCATGCTGGTCACGCATGACATGGGCGTCATCGCGGAAACAGCCGATCGCGTGGCCGTCATGTATGCCGGCCGCATCGCGGAGATCGGCCCGGTGGCAGACGTCATTCACAAGCCGCAGCACCCGTACACCATCGGCCTCATGGGCTCGATCCCGCAGTTTGAAACCCAGCTCGACCGGCTCATCCAGATTGACGGCGCCATGCCACGACTCGACAGCATTCCCGAAGGCTGCGCGTTCAACCCGCGCTGTACTAAAGCATTTGATATGTGCAGGACCTCGCGCCCGGAGTTGATGGAGGCCGCGTCTTCGCGGGCCGCGTGCTGGCTGCATGAGGCGAGGCTCACACGATGAGCGCTTTCATTGAACTCAAGAACGTCAGCAAGACGTTCGACGTTTCCGCTCCGTGGCTCAACCGGGTGCTTGAG
>JGI24770J26754_10003199_pt1 | contig 10989 bp, 10 predicted proteins | sample LakOneMetagenome_FD_26754 | JGI IMG/M metagenome (IMG submission 26754) | reverse complement strand
CACAACACATATTCACAATGGCATTCCGTTAAGGCCAGCCTCATTTAACGCTTACGAATGAAACCGGCTGAGTTTTTCACACACGATTAATGAGCCATAGGATCGGCCGGCGGTTTTCACCGCCGGCAAATTTTTTCAATGAAGTTCAAACCCCGGTCAAATAAGCAGGTAAACTTTTTCGATCAATAGTGATTGACTTTTACAGGACATACCGGTGACGCAGGTCACCGTTTTTTTTTACATTTTTTTAGCCCTGGTTTGGTCCTACGGCCAATGTTTTGTTGTTAAACCGGCTGTTTAGAGTAAAATATTCTTTATTTTCACCCCGCAGTAAATATCCATATGAAAACAAACTTTATTTCACAAGGATATTTTATTGTATGAAAAAAACGCTGATCATTTTTTTAAGCATCCTGCTCATGGGTGTTTCTGTTCAAAAGGCTGCTGCTCAGTATGAGTATCACGATGACCTTTATTTTTCCAAAAATTATGTGTACGAAGTGGGTGCCTCAATAGGCATCATGAATTGCTTTACAGACCTGGGTGGAACCAAGGGCGTTGGCAAAAGTTTTATCAAAGACAGGAACCTCGGTAACTCCCAGATCGATGCAAGCATTTATGTGAGCCTCATGTATAAATATGCTGTGGCCCTCAGGCTGGAAGTTACACTGGGGCATGTGAAGGCTGATGACAAGTCGCTCGAATCCGTAAAGACCACAACCTATGGACGGTATGAGCGTAACCTCAGTTTTAAAAGTAAGATCAATGAAGTGGCGCTCATAGCAGAGATACACCCGCGGTATTTTAAAAAATTCGATGATGGCGATAAACTTCCCAGGCTATCACCTTACTTAATGGGCGGCATCGGTTTTTTTAAATTCAAGCCCCAGGCTAAATTGAACGACGAATGGGTGAACCTTCAGCCACTGAGTACGGAAGGGCAGGGGTTTGCAGAGTATCCCGACAGGAAACCTTATAACCTTACCCAATTGGTGATACCGGTAGGTATTGGTGTAAAATATAAGATCAACCCATTGCTTAATATCAGCCTCGAATGTGCTTCACGGATCTTATTTACCGATTACCTGGATGATGTAAGTACCACTTACATTGATCCGAGTTTGTACAGCCATTATTTTTCGGGCTCACAGCTTAACAATGCATTGTTGCTGAACGACCGGCAAAAAGAACTCAACCCTACACATAACAGCAGCATCGGCTGGCAGCGTGGCAATCCCGGGAACAATGATTCTTATTTTACTTTTAGTATAAAAATAGCGGCGTTACTTTAACTTACGGTTAGCTTCGAACAATATATTTTTGTTTGGCTGTTATATTATCTTTATCGAAAATCAATCATCTTATGATCAGGCGCTCTTTCATCATCCTTACCGCTATATTATTTTTTTTAACCGAAACACATGCACAGGAAAAAGCCATTCTGCCTTTGACAGGCGCCCGGTGTTTTAAAGAAGGGATCAATGCCAGGGCGATCGAAATAAAAATAGACGGTTCATTCCTGTTGAACAACCATGTACCCCTCAACAAAGAGGTAGAAGCCAGCCTGCAGTGGCCCTCGGGCTTTACCGCAGATAAATCCAAAACGATCTTCGCCGCCGCCGAATTCAGTATCATCTCGCAGAAAGGCGCAGTGCTTTTCAAGATGCCCAATGTATTCAAAGAAAATGAAGCGAAAGGATTTGCTGCAGGCAGCGTCAAAGAATTGACTGTAAAAATTCCGTTAAGGGCCGATATCATTAAAGCAGAACCCGGCTGCAGCATCTCCATCAGGTTCTACGATCTCAAAAGCAAGAATCAATTAAGNCTGGAAATTCCCATCATCATTGCAAAACCCGGAGAAGCATTACAATTGTCCAAAACGCTCAATGATATGAAGACATCTGTCCCTGCCGAGGCAGTATCTGCTGCTGTAAAAATATCGAATGTGCTCGTTACCCTCGATACCAGTATCAGGGTAAATCCCAAAATGGCTTATGCCAGCCTGGATATGTCGGACATACAGGGATCAACTTTGTCAGAAATGCTGTCGGGTAAAGAAAGTTTTTGGGTATACGATGCCGATCTCAATGAAGTGAAAATAACGGATAAACAATTGAAACAGGTAAAGGGTGCAATGGAAGACAATTCAGTTGATTATCTTTCCAAGTTACCTTTCCGCTTAAAGACGGTTTCAGGCAGATCATGGTTCGTTCGCTTCCGCTGGGAAAGTGCAGACAAGCGCAAGGTCATCGATATCGTGGTTCCAAGATGATCCGTATTCTTCAGCGCACATGTGTGAAAAGATCAGTATTTGTAAGGGTTTTGAAGGGTTGGGTATAGAAAAAAAACTACCTTTTTTGCTTTAAAAAAATATTTCCGGTGTAGCGCACAACAAAATCTGTAAAGCGCAGTTATGAATAAACATTACCTTAAATGGCCGGTTAATATTTTTATAATATGAACGGCCCGCCCTGAAAACCTGAAGAAAACATACACCTATGAATTACCATGCTAACACAGCGGACGAGCAGCTCGTTCAGTATTTTTTGAATGGCGATCCGAATGCCATGGCTACACTGGTAGCACTTTACAAAGACCGCATCTACACATCCATTTACAGCCTGCTGCAGGACAAATACCAGGCAGAAGAAATTTTCCAGGCAGTATTCATCAAGGTCATCGATAATATGATGGCAGGCCAGGTGATCGAAGAAGGGAAATTCTTACCTTATGCCATGCGCATAGCCCATGGTTTATGTCTTGAACATTCCAGGAGAATAACACAGCCGGCAGTTGATACGGTTCATGAGAACAAATCACTTTCCGTGAATAATTTTGTTGCCGCATTGCTGCCTGCAAAAAATACCTATGAGAGCCATACGAAGATCAGGAACATGATCGATATGTTACCCGAACAACAAAGGGAAGTGATCATATTGAATCACTATGGCGGTCTTGGTTTCAAGGAAATTGCGGATATCACCAAATGTAGCCTCAACAATGCTTTGGAAACAATGCGCTTCGGCCTTAATAACCTCCGCAAGCTGATGCTTGAAAAGGAATTCACTGTTTAATAAACTCATCTTATTTAATAAAAGCTATGCTGTATACCGGCATAGCTTTTTTATTTCCGGCGTTAAGAGCCCTGTAATTTTTTGCAGGCCTGTATCAACTGCACTACCAATTATCATCGCTAAACGCCTTTAGCAGTTTTTAAAAGCTGTTTTATAATTTCATCGCTTTTCTTTGCTTCAAATTGTATGTTGCCATGAATCATTCAAAAAGAACAGGCTTGCTGCTGATCCTCGTTATATGTTCAAATACATTCCTGTTTGCGCAAAATAATTACAGGTACAGTGTCGACCTGAATAATGTTGTCAATGACCAGTTGAAAGTTGAGTTGCTGGCTCCTGCCATCTCAAAACAGGATATCAGGTTTTACCTGCCCAAGATCGTTCCGGGAACTTATATGAACAGTAATTATGGAAAGTATGTCCATAATATCCAGGCTTTCGATAAGAACGGTAAAGCCCTTACGGTAAAACAAATGGATGACAACAGCTGGGAGATAAACAATGCAACTGAANTGTACNGGCTTAGTTATAATGTAGAAGATACCTGGGATTCGGAGATAAAGAATAAGGTCTATTCNATGTGCGGAACAAATTTTGAAGCGGGAAAGAATTTTGTACTCAATACCTGCGGCATCTTTGGATATTTTGCTGATATGAAAAAAGTTCCCTTTGAACTTTCATTTAAGAAGCCTTTGAATTTTTATGCAGCTACAGGATTAAAGCCTGTTTCCAGCAGTTCTACCACTGACCTTTTCCGTTGCGTGAATGCAGATGAGTTATACGATTCCCCGATCATGTTCTCTTTACCCGATACAGCCAGCGTAAGGGTAGGCAATGCAGATGTGTTGGTAGCGATCTATTCNCCNCATAAAAAAGCATCNGCAAAATTCCTTGCAGCACACCTTGAAAAATTATTGATGGCAACCAAAGATTACCTGGGCGGAAAGTTGCCTGTTGATAAATATGCCTTCATCTATTACATGAACGGGGAACAAAAGAAAATGGAAAGCACNGGNGCATGGGAACATTCCTATTCTTCTTTTTATAGTATTGACGAAGAACCGGAGGAGAAGGCTATTGACCATTGGGTAGACATTTCTGCNCATGAATTCTTTCACATCGTTACGCCGCTTACCATCAGCTCTAAAGAAGTAAAGGAATTTAATTTCAATGAAACGGTNCTCTCAAAGCATTTGTGGCTTTATGAAGGAAGCACTGANTATTATGCNCATCATACNCAGGTATGGGCGGGGTTGATCACTCCGGAAAAATACCTGGCCACCCTTGCCGGTGAGATCAATTATTCACGCAGTTATTTTAATGACTCACTTTCATTTACTGAAATGAGCAAGGAGAGTGCGGGTAAATGGGCGGCTCAATACAACAATGTTTATTTGAAAGGCGCTTTGATATCTGCATGCATTGACCTGGAGTTATTGAAACTATCAGGAGGTATGTATGGGCTGAAAGATATGAAGCATGATCTCGGTGTGAAATATGGCAAGGACAGTTATTTTAATGATGACGAATTATTTGATGTGATTGAAAAACTGACTTACCCCGAAATAAAAGATTTCCTGCTTACTTATGTGCAGGGCAATAAACCCATTCCATACGAACAATATTTCGGATTGGCGGGTGTAAAGTATATACCCCGGGAAACCATTATGGCTTTTACCATCGGCGGCATCAATATTGAAAATGATTCAACCGGTAAACTTACCATACATACCAATGGTATGAATGATTTTGGAAAAAAAATGGGCTACCAGGATAATGACCAGCTGGTAAGCATCAATGCAGAACCCATCAATGCCGACAATGAGGATGAACTCCTCCAAAAATTTTATGAAACAGCGAAGGAAGGGGATAAGCTTACCGTAGTGGTGAAAAGAAAAATGCCCAATGGAAAATATGAAGCGGTCAGTTTATCGGCACCTGCTGCGAAAGTTCAGAAAGTAAGGACGCACCAGCTAAGATTTGACGAAAACGCTACAGCAGAACAATTAAAACTGCGTACGATATGGCTGGGTAACCATCTTGCAGCAAAATAATTATTTTAATAAGCGAACGCGGTATGCAGGCTTTAGGAAGGCCGACAAATAACTGTAAGAATATTTCAATTCATACGTTGGCTCCTGCGACCTGATGACATGCGGGAATTCGCAAGGGTCCCTGATCTCCAAATGATCACCGGATAAAATGAACTCGTTGAGGTTTACAGTTTTCATACAATTGTCAACCTGCTCTATGATCCACTCGTAAGCGGCCGTATCAATATTATCCTCACCGATGTTGCCTTTTTCTTCCTCCTTATATTTTTTAAGAAAGGCAGTTTTATCATTCAATACGATATTTGAAAAGCTGTCCAGTTTATGAGGATCTACCAGGTCATTCAACTCAAAGCTTTCACCGGTTCTAAGGTCAAAATTGAAATAGGTATAATAGGAATCGCAATAAGCCCCGCATGCTTCCTTGTAAATACTCAGGGAGAGAATGCCATTCTTTTTAAAAGTTACTTCGTAGGATAAATTTATCAGCCCCTGGTCAAGTGCATGGCTGATGTCTTTTCGAAGCGTTGTTTTTTCATCTGCCTCATCAAATATCGTAGTGCGTATCTTTTCATTGATCGATTTACTGATCGCAGTGTTCTTTGTTGTTATTAGCGGGTAAATGATCGTAGTGTCCTTTACATTATAAAACTTAGCCCTGGGCCTGGCCCTGACCTCTTTGACCAAAACCTGCTGTGAGAAGGCAGTTGAAGACAGCAACAACAGGGCTATTAATAATGATCGCATTCAATTTTATTTATCATGGAACAGGAATATCAGCAGGTAAGATAAATTTTTCTTCCCTACATATTGTTAAATTTCTTTAACGGGTTTTGTATTTACGAAGGGCTTCTTATATTTGATACGAAATCATTCGTATAATTCAAAACTAAAAAGTAAGCCATGAAACAATTTATTTTGAACAACAAAAAAGCGGTCGCAGGAGCAACGGTATGCCTGCTGATCGCTGTATGCACACTCTCATTCCAGGACACACCTATTGTAAAAGCCATCCTGGATAACCAGCCGCCACCGCAGGACACAACTCCTGTAAAAAAGAAGCATCATTCCATGACCATGAAAGAATTTGACAGGTTATCAGAAGACCTGGACAAACAGGTATTGGATGAACTCAAACAGATCGACCTTGCAAAGATCGAAAAGGAAGTAAGTGAAAGCCTCAAAGAAGTGGACATTGAAAATATCATGAAGGAAATNGACCACTCCTTAAAAGAAGTTGATATGGAGAAGATCATGGCGCAGGTTAAATCAGAATTAAAAAATATTGATCTCGGCGATATAAATGAAAACAGCAAAGCGGCAATGGCCAGTGCACAAAAAGAACTTGAAAAAGCTTCTGCAGAAATAAAGAAAATAGACAAGGACGCAATTAGGAAGCAACTGGAGGAAGCAAAGCTGCAGGTTGAAAAAAGCCGGGCCGAGATNAGGAGTATTGACATGGATAAGATCATGAAAGAAGCCAAAGAGGGTATCGACAAGGCCAAGGATGAATTAAAACAGCTTAAACAGATGTTCAACGAAATGGAACAGGATGGCCTTATTCATTCAAAGCAGGGTTTCAGCATTGAATACAAGGACAGGAACCTTTTCATCAACGGAACCAAACAGCCTCAACAGGTAACTGATAAGTACCGGAAATATTTTAAAGACGAACATTTTGAAATTACTATTGATAAAGAATAGTGCGGTTTTTATTTGCAGCGCCGCACCTTTCCAGGTGCGGCTTTTTAATGTAGCTTACCACTAATTTTCCACCATTTTTGCCATTCTATTCACATCCGCCCCAACTCATCAAAATTATAGCATTCTTGGTTTAACTTAGCCGGCTGTACAAACCGATCCACACCTGTTAAACTACCAGCACACAATGTGTTTTACCCGGCCGGCATCACCCGCTGATCATTCAGCAGGAGATAAAATGTTTTTGCAATCATAAATTAACAACCATGTTTAAGAGACTTCTTGTAGTGATATTGATCTTTTCATGCAGCACCGTGCATGCCCAAAAAATTAAAAGCCAGGCTACCTTTCGTATGCTTGAAACAGCCGGTTCGCTCCTCGAAGCACAGCAGTTTGAAGCAGCGGAAGAATATTTTAAAAAAGGATTGGAAAAGGCAAATGCCAATAATGATATCTACTGCCAGGCTGTAGCGCACAAGGGCCTTGGAAATTTATACACCAAGACCGATCAGCCAAAACTGGCGATAGAAGCATACCAGCTTGCATTGAAAGAATACCGGGCACAGGGGCTTACCGTAATGGCCAATATCGTAGAGAGCTTATTAAAAAGTGCACAGGGCATTGGCGACCTGTATGCAGGGGTGGAGGTTGGCCCCAAGGGAGTTAAGCTTAGTGTCATAGAAGTAAAGCTCAGCCGCGACCGGGAATATGATTATACATTAAAGGCCGACACTGCCATCAATACCGATGCGGCTTCTTTATCTTATCAAAGTGAAAAGGAAACACAGGATGCCATCACGGTGCTGTACAATCTTATAAAATATAAATACGAGATCCCTTCCAAAAGAGTTTATATAGTTATCAGCAGCGGTTTGAAACAGGAACTGGATAAATACAATAAGGTAGATTATTTCGCAGGTATCGTGCGCCCCAAAGAACTGGATGCTGATATACGCATCAACTATATCACGCCGGAACAGGAAGCTGAACTGAGTTTCATGGGCATCGTTCCGCAAAAAAGCAGGTACAATACCGATCAGCTGGATGTAGGCAGTGGCAATACAAAGGGCGGCTATTTTAACCAGGATAAGGTTTTTGTGCCGGTTACTTTTCCATTGGGAACAAAATCTTTTCAGCGCCTGATAGAATCGAAAACAACGGGTGATCTCAATGACTATGTGAGAACAGCCGAGCAGATATGGAAAGACAGCCTGGGTAAAGTAATGGTATATGAATTTGTGAACAAGCGTGAATTTAAATCCAGGGATATTGTTTACCTGTCGGGAGGAATCGTATGGGCCATCGCTTCCATTATGCACCCGCAAAACATCAATAATAATTACACCGAGATCAGCAGCCGGGATGTAAGTGAATTCCGCAGGCTTATCTATTCCAATTATGAAAAAGTTACACAGCCCGATATAACACTGATCTCAAATGCAGAGGACGCAAGGGCTTCGATGAAAAATATAAACCGTGTTTTAAAGACCTACGACCAGAAAGCATTGCTTGCAGGGGCCATCTGGCTGGATGAACTGGTACAACAGGTGAACAGCCTCAACCCGGCTAAAAAATTCATTTATCCGAAATATGCTTATGTTGGCTGGATAAGCGGCTATATCATTAAAAAAGTTACGCAGCAATATACAGGCTTGCAGAACTGATGTAAAAAATGAATTCCTCATGATATAGGTTTCCCCGTTCATACCGGCATTTGTTCATTTATACTTTATACAATGCCCTGCGTTGGGGCTTTAGTACTTTTAGTCATTACCTGATCCCATCACTTCAACTTTTTATTATGAAACGGATATCTTTTTTGCTGCTGATCATCTCCTGCGCTTTTACCGGGACAAAAAATGCAGAAGATGTACTGCATGACATGCACAAGCGTTATGCCGGCAACTGGTATAAGAGTTTTACGTTTACCCAGACAACAGAAAATTACCGCAACGATAGCCTGGTAAGAACATCCACCTGGTACGAAGCGATCGTGTTCCCTGATAAGTTCCGCATCGACTTTGGCGATAAAAAAGACGGCAATGCAGTCATCTATCTAAAAGATTCTGTGTATAGTTTTCGCAAAGGCAAATTGGCACGCACCGGTTTCAATGATGATGACCTTACCTTCCTGCTGGGCGGCCTGTATTTTTATTCTTTCGATACCGCAAAGGCAAAACTGCAAAGACAGGGTTACAGTCTCGATAAGTTTCATGAAGATAACTGGCAGGGCAAGCCTGTGTATGTGATCGGCGCTTCGAATGCAACAGAGCGATCAAATCAATTGTGGATCGACAAGGAAAAACTCGTAGTGTTGAGATTTATCAAATTCAACGGGAATGATAAGGAAGAAGGGGTATTCAGGGACCATAAGCCATTCGGAAAAGCCTGGTCAGAAACTGCCTGCGACTTCTATGTGAATGATAAATTGATACAAAAAGAAAAATATTACGATTGTAAAGCGGATATAAGTGTTGACCCGGCCATTTTCGATCCCACAAATTTTACGACGGGCAAATAATATACCCGGAAGTTGTGTGCAGTATGAAAAAAATTATATTTTGTACTGACAAAACAACTTCCTTATGCTTAAAAAAATATTTATTGCTTTTGCATTGATCACTGGCTTTGCAGGCTGCCAGTCGAAAACCGCCCTTGATTACAGCCAAAGCCTGGTTAAAAAAGAACAAAGCATCATTCCTGAAATGACCTCAACCGAGGAAAAAGTAAAAATGTATTTTGCAAGCGAGCATTTCGACAGTGTAGCTGTTGCCGGCGAACGAATGGAAAAGCTTGTAGATGAAAAGCTAAAGGAGATCAAGGACCAGCCCACACCTGACGTAAAAGGCGCAACTGCTTTTAAAGATGCGTTCATTAATTATTTCAAATTCATCAAGAGCCTGTATGCCGGTTATAAGAACATTGGCCAGGCAACCACAGCCGAAGCCAGGGACCAGGAGATCATTAAAATAAGCAAACTCGTTGATCAGAAAGAAACAGTTCTGAAAGACATACAGGATGCCCAGAAAAAATTCGCTACCGAAAATAATTTCAGGCTGGAAGAAAAATAGATATCTCTGTGCAGGCAGTTCAGCTTTCCCGGAATTTTATATCTGNCTGATCATCTGGAATACCTTTTGGGATATATCCCCGATCACCGAAGGCAATACTTTATAGTCTTTGCCTTTTGTCATTACAGTTAGCAAATAAGGCGATTTATTAACGTATATGATGCCCGATTCATTCAGGTGAGCATTCACGCCATCACCGGCCTCGCCAAATTTATGCGCAACCTTAACTTCCTTTGGAATCCCGCTCAGCATGCCTTTCACAAAATCACTGTGACTTAATAATTCCGTACAATATTCCGAATCATCAGTGCTCAGGTAGGAAGCATTGTAAAGCACCCGCATGAACAATGAAAAATCTTTGGCCGTGATAGGCACATCTTTCTTGGTAAGGTCGGGCCTGTCAATGCCAAGATCAGTAAAGACCTTTGAGAAGATAGCCGTATCCATCTGTTGGTTCAATAGCCAGGTTGCATTATTATCAGAATAAGCGATCATATAATAAAGTAGTTCCCTGACACTATACGTCTTCCCGGGCTCGATGCTTTTGGAAAGATAAATGGCCTGCTTGGGTAATTCAAGCGCTTTGGTATAGGCTATCTTTTTGTCGAGTAAACCCGGCGTTCTTTCATTCATCCTCATTAAAGTGATCAGCTCGGGTACTTTTAAGAGGGAACCGGGATTGTATTTTTCTGTTTCACCGATAGATACCCATTCGCCCTGGTTAAGCCGCCTGATATAAACAGAAGCGCTGTTAATAGCACCCGAAAGTTTGTAGGAAGTGATCAGGTTTTCAACCTCTGTTTTCACGGGTGAAAGATTTTCTGCCTCGCAAAAACGCTCACCATAAAGCAATGGACGAATGAACTCATAACCGTTTAGCCTTATTGAACTATAATTACAATTGAGGATGGTATTGTCTGCTACAGGTATTTCTTCTTTCCTGCTCATCCACGACACTAAAAGAAATGTACAGATGATGCTCACAACGGTCATCAGCACTGCAATATGAAAGGGTATCTTTTTTTTAAGCATGTTCATGGTTGTTTTGAATGGGTATGAGAACGAATACATTTACCAAGACGCCGGCAAAGC
>JGI24770J26754_10003198_pt1 | contig 10990 bp, 12 predicted proteins | sample LakOneMetagenome_FD_26754 | JGI IMG/M metagenome (IMG submission 26754) | reverse complement strand
GTTTGGTGTTTTTTTAGCCGCGGCGACGGCGGGCGAAGGCACCCAGCATCAGCAGGCCAGCGGACAACATGGCGTAGGTTTCAGGTTCCGGGACGGCCGCGGCGACGTTGTACTGCAGCTTGCTGCCGTCGAACGCAAAACCATTGCCGTTGGATGGGGTGTAGGTGGTCAGCACATTGCCTGCGCGTCCGGCTGATACGATGCTGTCGAAAGCAACGTTGCTAGCGCCTACTGCATTGCCAGCATTCCAGAGGTTACCCAGATAGGTGCTTGTGCCGGCTTTGACGAAGGATGTCAGGACGTTATCAATAGTGCCGCCAGATCCAAAATGGGTTTTACCAACAGCGTTCAAGTCAGCTGCAGTAGCTAGATTAAAAATTTGGTTATTGGCTGTAGTTACATTGGTGGCCGTAGTGGCAGCACCAATGTGAACCGTGGAACCGACGGCGCTTCCGTCAAGATTTTTGAAGACGCCCCACTGGACAGAAGTAACCCAGTTTGCACCTGCAGCAGTGGTGAAGGAAGACCAATCAGAACCGGTAGCAACAGTCAGCGGAGCGATTGTCGTTGTGTTGGGGTTAAAACTAGAGCCCAAGTCGTACATGAAGGACGTAGCGGAGGCGTTGTCCCAAGCGTAGAACACCAGATCGGTTGCGCCGGTAGCAGCGGAAGCCTGACCAACTGCGCCAACCAGCGCGACAGCGGCGACAAGCGCCTTGAACTTGAATTTCATGAAATTGCTCCTAGAAAGGTTTTGATCAAAGTAAATTCCGCAAAACCTTGAGGTGCTGTAACTGCCCGCTTCATCCGGCATCCTTGCAGATTGACTCAGATGAAACCGGTGGTTACTTCCGACCCCGACCCCTTTTCACAGATGGGAATACTTTAGGTGCGTCCCGTGACTTGCTGGCGACATTGGCGGGTACAAAAAATGAGCCGATCGGACTATTTTTTGCAGTGCTCGGTCATGTTGCCAATGTCGAGAGATGCGTGGTCTGGTCGTGTCGCAGGGAGCCAATGCCGGGGCCGGGCGGGCCTAATGACGGATTCGGCGTTTCTGAGGTGAGGGCGCCCGTGTCGATGGAGAACGAGGGAATCTGCATACCCTTGCGCGGGCAGGCGACATGATTTCCCCGGATTGCTAATGATTCACGGTATCAGGTTGCATGCAGGCGATGCGAGACGGCATCGTCGCGTGTTCGCACGTCCAGTTTTCGATATATTTTGGCGACGTGTGATTTTAGCGTGAGTGGGTTGATGCCCAGNTGGGCGCTGATTTCACGATTGCTTTTGCCTTCACGCATCCGGTTCAGAATTTCCAGTTCCCTTGCTGTTAGGGGAGAGCGTTTGATCGCCTCGCTGTGCGAAATTTTCCAGGACAGTGCCATTTTCACGTGGGACGACAGCAGCTTGAACAAATGCTGACCGCGTGGAGCGTGATCTTCCGGTGTATTGAACAGCACAAGAAAATATCTCGCGCCCGAGAGAAATTCTATGCGGTGGACGAAGGCATTTTTGACTTCCCATGTCGCGTCAGCGNCGGGGTGGTGTTCGGCNGCCAGCACGGTGTTGATGTGCTCAGCGTCCAGCAACCANGACATAGGTGACAAATGTGGCATCGCGCGGAGCAGGNGCAATGACAAATCATAGGCGTGCGGGTGGTGGCATTCATGATCGCGGGAGTCGGCCAGGTTGTGGTCCAGACACTCGACGAGATGGGAATTTCCCTGATGGTCTACTTCTATGCANACCAAGCGTTCATGGGGAAATAGNGCGTGAAATTCACNGCNAATCCAGGTACGGAAATCCTCCTGTCGCCGAATTTTTGTGGCCGATTCGACAGCGTGAATCAGCTGATCACGGTCATTTTCGCTGAGCTTGAGGCGATTCGTTGTCATCGTATTCAAGGTCACGGACGTGTTGGATTGAGCCGACTATTGTTACCGCGAAATATGTCATCCATGCGAACGTAATGTTTCACGATGGCGCGAATCGGGTGATTTTTGGATGGGAATGGCGAGTGCAATCTGGCTATCATCAAGCGGTAATGTGGTCGGCATACGCTTCCAGGTTGTCAATGCAAGCAAATGGGCGCGAGATGTCAGCAAAAATTCTTGTCGTTGAAGACGAACCGGATATCAATGAGCTGATCGTCGTTAGCGTCAGGCTGGCCGGCTTTGAGGTGATGACGACCGATAATGCTGAATCAGCCTGGCAACTGCTTTCCACCGGTTTGCCTGAGGTGGTGTTGCTGGACTGGATGCTGCCGGGAATGTCCGGCTTTCATCTGATTCGGCATATGCGGGCAGATGCCCGCCTGCGCGATATTCCCGTCATCATGTTGACGGCACGTACTGACGAAGTNGACAAGATTTCAGCCCTCGAAATTGGTGCCGACGATTATGTGACGAAGCCGTTTTCGCCGCGGGAACTGGTGGCGCGCATCAAGGCGGTGATTCGCCGGTGTGATCCGAAAAACCTGGAGGGGGCGGTTGAGGTTGGTGGCCTGAGGCTGGTGCCCAATTCGCGCAAGGCATTGGCGGGTGATGAACCGATCGGACTCGGACCGACCGAGTTCCGGTTGTTGTATTTCCTGATGACACACGCCGAGCGGGTGCATAGCCGCGGGCAGTTGCTTGATCATGTCTGGGGTGGCCGTTCCCACATCGAGGAACGGACAGTCGATGTGCACATTCGCCGGTTGCGCAGCGTGCTGGAAATCCACAGNCTGGATAGCCTGGTGCAAACGGTTCGTGGTATGGGGTATCGCTTCTCAATTAATCAGAGCGAGTCCTGATTCGTTACTTNGTCANGTTTTGTCGTATATTCCCNGNTCATCTATTTTGAATACTGGATTTCCCGCAGTGTCTTCAAGTAATCGTCAATTATTCTGCTGCCTGCTGGCGGCCTGTCTGGCGCCGTCGGTGTATGCCGATGCAGACGATACGGTCAACGTNTATCTGGCCGAGGGTATTCAGCAGGACAGCAATTTGTTTCGCCAGTCTGCGCAGGAACAGCGTGATGCCATCCAGACCACCTCAGCAACCTTGGCATTCGCCAAACCGTTGGCGCTGCAACGCTTTTCGCTGGATGCCACGTTGATCGATTATCGCTACTCGAAGAACCATTATCTGGACTATCGGGCCACCAATTACAACGCTGCCTGGAACTGGGCGTTGACCCATCGCCTCGCTGGCGTGCTTTCGGCGAACCAGACCGAAGCCCAGACCAGCTTTGTCGATTATTCGCTGGGCACGCCGCTGACCCATCCGATCGTTCGCCGGACCAACGTCAATCATCTGGGCGCGGAATGGCAGGTCATGGGTGGCTGGCGGCTGGTCGGTGGCCTGACCAACAATCAGCAGGCCAACAGCAGCACGTTTACCGCGCAGAACAGCTATGAACTGAATACCTGGGAGGCCGGAGCGAAATACATCTGGCCGGCCGGGAACTCCCTGCAATTGCTCCAGCGCGAGGGGAGCGGTACTTACAAGGACAGGGTGTTGGTCGGTCTGGACATCCTGCCCGCCCCGTTCAATCCGCAGTACGACACCGGCTTTTCCCAGTCCGAAACCGAAGCCCGCCTCTATGTGCCGCTGACCGGAAAATCCATGATTGACGGCAAGTTGGCGCATCAGTCGCGGCAACATGATCATTTCAGCCAGCGGGATTATTCAGTCAACATCGGGCGTGTTGACTACACGTGGCTACCGACCGGGAATCTTTCGGTGGTGAGTGGGTTGCGCCGCGAGGTGGCGGCCTACCAGACCATCATCAGCAGCTATTACGTGACCGATGGCATCAATATCCAGCCGGCCTGGCAGATCAGCCCCAAGGTGGTGATGCGCTTCAACTATGACTGGCAGCGTCGCAAATACGAAGGAACGCTCATCAGCGGACAGCCGGAATGGCGTGACCAGTTGCAATCGGCCCGCATCGGCGTCGATTGGGCCCCGGTGCGCTGGGCGACGCTGTCGACCAGCTATCAACGCGATACGCGCCGATCCACCCGCGATAATTTCGATTTCAATGCCAACATCGTCAGCGTGACAGCCCGTTTGAATTTTTGAGTTTTGGCCAAAAATTCCGGTTGACCGCAGCAGTGGGCTGCAACCGGAAATGGCGGACTTACCGGCCACCCATGCGCTGATAGTGGGCGACCACCAGTGGCACATAACGCCGGGTTTCGGCATAGGGGGGCAGGCGGCGGCCATAGCGGATGACCGCATTTTCGCCGGCATTGTAGGCGGCCAGCGCCAGCTCGATATTGTTGTCAAACATCGCCAGCAGGTCACGCAGGTAACGGGCGCCAGCCCGTATGTTGTCGGCGGGGTCGAGCAGATTGACCGTGCCGTAGCGGCGGGCCGTGCTCGGCAGCAGTTGCATCAGGCCGGTCGCACCCTTGGGTGATACGGCGCCCTGGTTATAGCCGGATTCGACGCTGATGACTGCGTGCAGCAGCTTGGCATCCACGCCGGTGTCACTGCTGGCACGCATGACCGAGTCGTGAAATGGCCGCTGACCATAGGGCAGGGCGAAGACGCCGCGGGGGGCGCGCAGCGCAGTACGGGCCGGCTCAAAACGGTCGGCCAGTACCAGTCGGTAGCGCTTGTCATCGGGAACGTTGCTCAGGTGCTCGACGCCATCGTCGTCGACAAAGCCGAAAATGCCACCGGCCGCCAGTGTTTGCAGCGGAACGAGCGTGGCGACGGCGAGGCAGATGAGGGCAGGGCGCAGATGCATGGTCGATGAATAATATATCCAACCGCGCAGCTTAGACAGTGCGTATTACGAGCGCTTGACCGTCGGGTGACGCGCCGGCGCCATGCCACCCGGTGGCCCGGAGTCATGCTGATGTAACGCGGCTTGCATAGTATTATCATCAATACTCTTAATTACCTTTGGCGAGCCTGTTTTGCGCAAACTTCTTTCCCGATTTTTTGACCGCTTTCTGGCATCCGGTGCCGTTTCCCGGTTGCGTCAACGCGGGTTTACCTTGCTTGAACTGCTGGTAGTCATGGTCATTATCGGGTTGCTTGCCGGCTATGTCGGGCCCAAGTATTTTGCGCAGATCGGCAAGTCGGAAATCAAGGCGACCAGGGCCCAGATCGACGCACTGGAAAAGGCGCTGGACCAATATCGCCTCGACGTCGGCCATTACCCCAATACCGAGCAAGGCCTGGCCTCGCTGATGAAGCGGCCGGCCGGCGAAAGCCGCTGGCAGGGACCGTATCTGAAAAAGGATGTGCCGCTCGACCCGTGGGGTACGCCCTACCAGTACATCCAGCCCGGCGAGCATGGCGATTTCGACCTCTTCTCTTTCGGCAAGGATGGCAAGGCTGGTGGTGAGGATGAGAACGCCGATATCACCAACTGGTGAGTCCCGGATAAGCGATGGAATATGAAGTGATGGCCGTCTTTCCCGGTCGGGGGGTTTCCCGGCTGACCGTGGCGGCCGAGTCCCCGGATCTGGTTGCAGCGGCCCCCGCCTTGCAGGGGGGCGTCGTTGTTTCCATGCGTCCGCTGGGCCAGCGTACCGCAGTCGGGCGGGGGGGCAAATTTCCGTTGCCCATCTTTACCCGGCAGATGCTGTCACTGCTCAAGGCCGGCTTGACCGTGGTCGAAGGCCTGGAAACGCTGGCCGAGCAGGATCAGGGGTCGGCGACTTCCGAGATTCTGAGCAGCCTGCTCGCGCACCTGCGCGAAGGGCAGTCGCTGTCCACCGCACTGCAGCAGCATCCCGAGGCCTTTCCCGATCTGTATGTCGCCACGGTCAGGGCCAGCGAGCGTACCGGCGACATGCCGGAAGCGCTGCAACGCTACATCGTCTTTCACGAAAAGGTCGCCGATCTCAAGAAGAAGATTGTCAGCGCCGCCATCTACCCGATCCTGCTGATGTCGGTGGGCGCCATCGTTACCCTCTTTTTGCTCGGTTATGTCGTGCCGCGCTTTGCCCTGGTCTTTGCCGACAGTGGCCGTGATCCGGAAGGCCTCTCCAGCCTGCTGTTTGCCTGGGGCGGCTTCATCAACCATCATGCTGCCGGTCTGGCGGTGGGCAGTGTGCTGTCCCTTGCCGGTCTGGCTGGCCTGTTTTCGTTACCCGCCGTGCGCGCCGCCGTGGCCCGTGCTGCCTGGCGCGTGCCAGCCCTTGGCGAGCGAATCCGGCTGGTCTTTCTGGCCCGGTTTTACCGGACTGCCGGCATGCTGTTGCGTGCCGGCATCCCACTCAAGACGACGCTGGGCATGGTCGCCGACATACTCCCGTCGGCATTGCGCAGCGGATTGCTGCAAGCTGTTGCCGACATCGAGCAGGGCCAATCGTTTTCCAGGGCGGCAGAGCGCGGGGGGCTGACGACGCCGGTGGCCATGCGCATGATCGCCGTCGGCGAACGCAGTGGCCAGCTGGGCGACATGATGGAAGCCGTCGCCACCTTCTATGATGAAGAAATCAATCGCCTGGTCGATACCTTCACCCGCTTGTTCGAGCCCTTGCTGATGACGGTCATTGGTGGCGTCATTGGCGGTATCGTGCTGCTCCTCTACATGCCGATCTTCGAACTGGCCGGTAATTTTCAATAGGATAGGCGATGAATTCACCGAGGGAGGAAGGCGTGCCGACCGATAGCCAGGAACGAGAAGTCCTGCTGGCCCAGGCACGCGCGTTGGCAGCCGCCGGTGGCGGACTGCCGGTCGTGATGGCGGCCTTGCAGGCGGATTTTGGCCAGGGCGAAGAGGTGGCCGGTGACCTGACCGCCGAGGTTTTCGGGCTGCGGGCAATCAGCCTGGCCGAGATGTCCGAGCATTCACTGGCCCTGTCGCTCGCGCCCTTTGCCGAATTCATCCGGCGACAGGCGCTGGTGCTGGAAGCCGGCGATGCCTACCTGATCGCGACGCCCAATCCCTTCGATGCGGGTGTTCGCGACTGGCTGGAAGGCCTGGTACCGCTTGGCCGGCTGCTGCACTGGCGACTGGCGCCGCCGTCGGTGTTGACCGCTTTCCTGGCGCGTGAAGAGTCACGGGTACGGGCGCTCGATGGCAGCCTGAGCGGCGAGGGCGGGCAGATTGCCATCGGTTCGGTGGCCGAAGACTTGTCGCTGCAACGGATTTCCGAAGATGGCAGCGCAGTGGTTCGCCTGCTCCGCTCGACGTTGCACGATGGGCTGAAAGCCGGCGCCAGCGACATCCATATCGAGGCCAATAACCGCGGCCTGGCCATCAAGTACCGTATCGACGGGGTACTCAATTACGCTGGTGCGATTGACGGCAACGAGACAGCCGAGCAGATGATTTCGCGGGTCAAGGTGTTGTCCGAGCTCGACATTTCCGAGCGCCGCGTGCCGCAGGACGGACGTTTCAAGGTCAGTTGGCAGGGGCGCGAGATCGATATTCGGGTGTCCATCATGCCCAGCATCTGGGGCGAAGATGCCGTGCTGCGCGTCCTCGACAAGCAGGCGCTGACCGACCACCTGCAAGGCCTGCGCCTTGATGCCATGGGCTTTGACGCCGACATCATGGCGCGTATCCGCCGGTTGGCCAGCGAGCCTTACGGCATGGTGCTGGTGACCGGCCCGACTGGTAGCGGCAAGACCACCACGCTGTATGCCGCGCTGAGCGAAATCAATCGTGGCGAAGACAAGATCATCACCATCGAAGACCCGGTCGAGTACCAGCTGTCCGGTGTGCTGCAGATTCCGGTCAATGAAAAAAAAGGCCTGACCTTCGCCCGCGGCCTGCGCTCCATCCTGCGCCACGACCCGGACAAGATCATGGTCGGCGAGATCCGCGATGCCGAAACCGCGCAGATCGCCGTCCAGGCCGCGCTGACCGGCCACCTCGTATTCACCACGGTGCACGCCAACAATGTGTTCGACGTGATCGGCCGTTTCCTGCACATGGAAGTCGATCCCTACAACCTCGTCTCGGCGCTCAACGGCGTCGTCGCGCAGCGCCTGATCCGCACATTGTGTCCGGCCTGCATGCAGCCCGCGCGNCCGACGGCCGAAGAGTTGAGCCATGCCGACATCGATNCCGCTGCCAGCGCCGACTGGAAGTTCCACCGCGCGGTGGGCTGCGGCGCCTGCCGNGGTACCGGCTATCGTGGTCGCAAAGCCATCGCGGAATTGCTCGTGCTCAACGATGAAATCCGCGAACTGATCATCAGCCGCGCCCCGATCCGTCAGCTCAAGGAAGCCGCCCGGCGCAGCGGTACCCGTTCATTGCGCGCAAGCGCCCTCGATCTCGTCCGCGACGGGATGACCAGTCTGGAAGAAGCCAATCGTGTCACTTTCGTGGCTTGACCGCCTGACCCTCTTCATTCACCCGCAGCGCGTCGTGCTCGAACGGCAGCCCTGGCGCGGTGCCGCGTCCCGGCAGGCGGTGGACGTCGCGCCACCCGCTGCTGGCGAAGCGGACTGGCAGCCGGCACTGACCGCTGCCGACGCCTTGTTCAAGGCGGATGGCAAGCGTGGGGCCGCGCTGCATATCGTGGTGGCCGACCATTTCACCAGTTATGCATTGTTGCCNTGGAGTCAGGACATCATCGGCAAAACATCCCGCTTGCAGATGGCGAAGGCGCTTTTCAGGCATACGCTGGGCGAGCGGGCCGAGAAGCTGGATATCGCCCTCGACCGCCCGGCCTTTGGCAAGAATGGCGTCGCAGCGGGCATCGACAAGCATCTGCTGGCCGGCCTGCGCGCCATGGCCAAGGCCCGGCGCCTGCGCCTGACCAGCCTGCAGCCGCGGCTGATCGCCGAACTGGCCGCGCACCGAAAGCAGCTGGACAACGGCTGGTTTGCCTGCCTCGACCTCGGTTGGCTGACCCTGGCCGGCNTGCGNGATGGCGACATTGCCAGCCTGCGCAATCACCGCGCCAGCACCGCCGACCCGGCGATTCTGGCTGGCGAGCTGTCCGGCTTGCTCGCCGCCGAGGCGGCTGCGGTCAACGGGAAAAAAGTGCTGATTTCGAACGTTTCCGGTGCGGCGCCCAAGCTGGATGGCTGGGAATCCACCGTGGTGCCGGCCATTGGCGGAGCCGGCCATGCGTGATTTATCGCTCGATTTTCAACCGCGTCGCCCCGGCCTGCTGACCGTCGTCCTGCTGCTTGCCGGCGTCCTGCTCTGCGCCGATGCCTGGCTGGATGCCAGTGCCTTGCGCAGCCAGCTGGATGATGTCGAGGCCAGGATGGCCAAGGCCCAGCGGCGGGCCGACCGGCTGGATCTCAGCCGTCGCGACAGTCGCCCCGAAAACGTATTTTCAGCCGATGAAAGCAAGGCCCTGCGTCAGGCCATCAGCGCCATCCGCATCGACTGGGCTCAGTTGTATCGCAGCATCGACGCGGCAACGAGCGAAGACATCAGCCTGCTCGCCATTCGTCCCAACGCCCAGGGCAGGTCAGTGCAGCTTTCCGGCGAGGCGCGTGACCTGAAGGCGGCGCTGGCCTTTGTGGAAGCGCTGCGCCGCGAGCCATTCGCCAACGTGGCGCTGCTCTCGCACCAGATCAAGCAGAACGACCCGCAACGTCCCATCATTTTCGAGATTGCCGCGACATGGCTGACCGGTTCCTGAGTTCCCTGTCGGCCCGCCTGCGCTTTGCAGCTGCCAATCTGCAGGTATGGCCATGGCTGGCCTTGCTGCTGGTCGTGGCTGCGGCGCTGACCCAATTGTTTCTGTTGCCGGCCCGCGAAGCCGCCATCGACGCCGCTGAACAGCGAGTCGTCAGCCTTGAGCGCAGCACCCGGCGCGCCGCCATCGAGCGGCAGAGCGTGCAGAGCACGCCCGAAGACACCCGCCAGCGCCTGCTGGAGCGCTTCCCGATGCAGGACCAGCTGAATGCCGAACTGGGCGGGCTGATCGAACTGGCCATCAAGGAAGGCTTGCAAGTGCCCAGTGGCGACTATCGCCTGATGCCGGGCAAGGATGGCCTGTTTGACCGCTATGTGCTCAACCTGCCGGTCAAGGGCAGCTACCGGAGCATTCGTCGCTATGTGCAGGCCGTGCGCGCGGCCTATCCCGATTCGGCCATCGACGACATCAGCCTGCGTCGCGAAAGCATCGGCAACCCCGATGTCGAGGCGCAAATCCGCATCATCCTTTTCGGCCGAAAGAGCGCCCCATGAAGCCGCAACAGCGCTGGCTGATTCTCGGCAGTCTGCTGCTCGCCACCCTGGTGGCCGGTTACCTCGTCGACGATGCCCCCGCACCGGAGAAGAGCAAACGGAAGGGGCATGCTGCGACCCAATCTGCAACGTCCTCGTCGGCAGACCATCGTCGGCGTGATGCGAAGGATGGCGCACCGACGCTGGCCGCCGCCCCGCTGAATTTCCCCGAGCCGGCAACCGCGGACGACGCCGACGCCGGCCAGAAAATCATCGATCCCTTCCGCAGCAAGAGCTGGTACGTCGCGCCGCCGCCCCCCAAACCCCCCAAGCCGACGGCGCCGCCCTTGCCCTTCCAGTTTCTCGGCAAGCTCAAGGAGGACGGCGAAACACGCGTCTTCCTCAACTACCAAGGCAAGTACGTTATCGCCAAGGTCGGCGATGTCATCGACAGTTATCGGGTTGACGACATTTCCGGCGGCCGAATGACATTCTTGTACCAGCCCTTGAATGAAAAGCAATCCCTCGTCATCGGCGCCGACAATTAAACCAGGCGGGCGGTGGCAAATTTGATGTGCATTAGAGCGGGGAAGGGGGCGCGTTAGGTAGTCTCGGTCAAGCCGCAGTCATCCCGCCGGGGTGGCCGCCAGATGAACGGACGCCTGATGACGATTTCACCCCTGACCCTGGCCAGCCTGCAACGCGCCCTGGCTGAAGGCTGGCACATCGCCAGCGCGACGCGCGGCGTCAGCATCGCTTACAGCCTGATCTTCACGCTGGGCGGCCTGGCGATTATCGGCGGCTTGCTGTCCCAGGGCTGGGCGCCGTTTGTCCTCGCCGCCGCGGGCGCCTTCATGCTGATCGGCCCGGCCATCCTGGCCGGCTTTTTCGGCAT
>JGI24770J26754_10003197_pt1 | contig 10992 bp, 14 predicted proteins | sample LakOneMetagenome_FD_26754 | JGI IMG/M metagenome (IMG submission 26754) | reverse complement strand
AAACCCGAAGGCAGATCGATCGAAATTTTGATTGCCTGACTTGCATTCAGGTGATGTGCCAGTGCAGCACTGATACCTTCCAATGGCTTGTTCAAACCGGTTCCGTATAAGGCATCAATAACAATATCTTCCTTATTTATTGCCGGAAAAAAATCAGCTGACTGCATAAAATGAATGTCTGTTGTGCATTCGTGTAGTGCAGCCAGGTTTTCCTGGAAATCATCACTGCCGATATTGCCTAATTCAAGTATATACACCGTTACCAGGCATTTGTGCTCAATCAGTAACCGGGCAATGGCTAATCCATCCCCACCATTATTGCCCTTGCCACAAAATATGCGAAAATGAGATGTACCAAAATTCTTCCCGATGAGCCATTTGCAGCAGGCTGTGGCCGCACGTTCCATCAGATCGATTGAGGCAATGGGTTCATGCAGAATGGTAAATGCATCCCATGCTTTTATTTGTGCTGCAGAAAAGATTTTCATACACTAAAGTTACAAAACAAATGGGGTATCCGGGGTGAGTTTAAAACCCGGTCTATTGCATCCCTGCCTACTGGCAGGCAGGCTCGTTGGAGACGAATTTTTTCTGTGATTCAGTGCTTCAGTGGCAGATATAATTTTGCCGGAGGCAAAATCCATTTACAATGTTTCCAGGTTTTTTCTTGTCATTTCATTTTCTATATTACCGGTGTTTACCGTAGTTGCCGGTTCAAACAAAAGGATATGCACTTCTTCGGCAGCAACAGGTTTATGCTCAACTGTTCTGGGTACAATAAAAAACTCGCCTTCGTTAATAGTAATAGTTCTATCTCTTAACTCCATATTGAATTTGCCTTTTACCACCAGGAACAATTCATCTTCATGCTCATGGCTATGCCATACAAATTCGCCTTTGAGTTTTACAGCTTTTACATGCTGGCCATTTAGTTCACCAATAATGCGGGGATTGCAATAATCGTTGAAGAGACTGAATTTTTGAGCAAGGTTTACTTTTTCCATGTTATTTGTTTAAGGAAAGCTGCAGTAGTTTTTTATGCAGTTCAAGCACCTGTGGCAACAGCATTTCCTGTTCATTATTTCTGATCACAAAATCGCAGAGTTTCATTTTGATGGACTCATCCATTTGTTTATTCATACGGGCAATTACTTCTTCACGGGAAATACCATCCCTATGCATCGTACGTTGTATGCGTATCGGGGCAGGGGCGGTTACGCCAATCACATAATCCAGGTGTTCGTGTGCGCCACTTTCAAAAATCAGTGCGGCTTCTTTAACAGCGTAAGGAGTATGCTGTTGTTGCATCCACCGCTCTGCATCCTGCAAGGTAGCAGGATGAACAAGTGCATTAAGCCGGGTTAGCTTTTCGGGGGATGTAAAGACCATTTCTGCAAGCCTTTTTCTATCCAATAGCCCGTTTGCATATACTTCGTTTCCAAACTGCAGCTGAATGTTGGCTTTCAGTTCTTCATCTTCATTCATCAATCTTTTTGCTGCATCATCGGCATAATATACGGGTATGCCCAGTACTTCAAATACTTTGGCCACGGTGCTTTTACCGCTGCCAATACCGCCTGTGATGCCGATTTTGAGCATGGTGTNAGAGGTTGTAAGTTATAAGTCCTTGGTCAATGGTCCGTTGTCCGTTGTAAAAAAAAATCCGGAANCGAAGTTAAACTTCAATTCCGGAAAATANTGTAGTAATCTGCGAAATCCTCAATAATCAAAATAATCAGCGATTATTTTTTAACCTCAGCAGCCGGCTTATTTACATTGGCCGTCCATTCCATGCTGATGGCACTGCGTTCTATTTTAATGTAACTGCCCGGGCTGGTTTCCATTTCCAGTGTGGAATCGTCATTCACTTTATTCACTTTTCCATGTATGCCGGCAATAGTAACGATCTTATCACCTTTTTGCAGGTTATTGATAAACTCTTTTTGTTTTTTTGCTTTTTTTGCCTGTGGCCTGATCATGAACAGCCAGAATACCAGGATCATCAATCCCATCATAATTAAAGTGCCGCTGCTGCCGCCTTTTCCCTGTGGATCCATCATCAAAAAAATACTTAATAATTGCATGTTGTTTGTTTAATTGTTTATGAAGTCGTTGTTGTTAATCCGTTGGCTTATTTTGCTGCCTGCACATCTCCCGTTAAGGTTAAAGGCGGAAATTCAGGTTTTGCATTTGACTCAACCGTAATGGTTTTATGTGTATTGCCAACCCTGTTCTTACTGTCGAATACAATTTTTATGAAACCAATTTCGCCGGGCATAACAGGTTTTTCGGGCTTTTGCGGAACCGTGCAACCGCAGCTGGCAGTGGCTTGTACCACCACCAGTGGCTTGGTACCGGTGTTTCTGAAGCGGTAACTGAACTCCACTTTTTCACCATCAGCAACTTTTCCAAAATCATAAGAAGAGTCAATGATCTGAACGGTGGTGGAATCTTTGGAGGCCAGTACTTTTTGTACATCAGCATCCAGTGCATTTTTATCTTTACGTTTTACATCGCAGGAAACCAGCGAGGCGGAAACCAATAATAAGAGAAAGTATTTTTTCAAGGTTTTAATTTTTGGCAAAGTTATTATAAGGTGCTGTTTTTATAATTCTTCTTGGTTATTTTATTTTCGGCCGATAGTTCCTTGTGAATATTATCCAGCAGGCCATTTACAAACTGTCCGCTTTGTACCGTGCTGTAAGCCTTGGCCAGGTCGATATATTCATTGATGGTAACCTTGGTAGGGATGGTTTCAAAGTACAGGAATTCGCAAACACCCATTTGAAGGATGATCAGATCCAGTGCGGCAATACGTTCGGCATCCCAGTTTTTTAATTTGGGTTTTATCAGCTCCAGGCACATCTCTTTTTTATCCAGAACGGTCTGCAGCAGGCTTTTGGCAAACTCCCATTTTTCTTTGCTTAATATTTCGCTGAAGTTGGTGTTGCCCGGCTTCTGTAAAAAATTAAGCACCAGCTGGTTCATCATTTCGGCATCATCATCCCAGTGAATAAAATGCTCTTCCACGTGGGCAATAAAATCCTCGTTCGGTAGCATCAGGTTGCTGAAAATAAATTCAAGCATTTCCTTTTCAAGCTTAGTGGTTCTGCTTTGCTCCTCAATGTATTCGGTATATTCCGGAGATGAAACCAGCTGCAGGTATGTCTTTTTTAATAGTTCGGAGTCAATGATGTGTTGCGGTTTCAGTTCGGCAACAGCGGTTTTAAAACTGGGATTTTCAATGATCTTCCACAGCAATTCGTTACCGGCTATTTTGGTATTGATATTCAGGTCGGCGGCTGTAGGCAGGTGCTTGGATGCTTTCTGCCTGGCATCTGTTTCAGAATAGCGGGCCACTTCGGTTATAAAATAAACGAGATAGGTAAATATTTGCCTGCTTTGCTCTATTTTTTTGGTAAGAATGCCTGTTGCCTCGCCGGGTTTTGCATCGCCATTCATACTGTCAATGCTGTATAAGGTCTGCATCACTTTTACCCGGATATTTCTTCTGCTGATCATTGCTTAAAGAACTTTTGCTTTTGAAGCTGCAAAACTAAGGTTTAAAGTTGAAAGGTTTAAAGGTTAAAAGTGCACCTGATTCAAATTCTGCCAAAAAATCGTTCATTCATGTCTTTTTTACCTGAATAGGGTTTGTTAATTGGCTTTCTGTATGCCAATTTATGACAAGCTGCTATATAATATTGCTTTGGTACAATAATGGCTGTACCTTTGCCACCCGTTAAAAACGGCTATTCTTATAAAAATTAATCAAAAACAAATACAACTATGGCTAAAGTAACAAATGCTTCAAAAAAATTAAGCATTACACCTTTGCACGACAGGGTTATTGTAGAACCTGCTGCTGCTGAAGTAAAAACTGCCGGTGGAATTATTATACCGGATACTGCAAAAGAAAAACCTCAACGTGGTGTGGTACTGGCTGCCGGTCCGGGCAAAAAAGATGAACCAGTAATGGTAAAAGCCGGCGACCAGGTTTTATATGGTAAATATGCCGGAACCGAAATTTCTATTGAAGGAAAGGATTACCTGATCATGAGGGAGAGTGATATACTGGCGATAATTTAAACCCCCTCCGCCCCCTGAAGGGGGAACCTTAGTTCTTTTAATTGAATTGATTATTTAAATTATAAAACCTGCATGACCCCTCAGGTTCTAAAGCCCCTTTAGGGGTTTGGGGTAAAATATAACATGAGTAAAATGATATACTTCGATATTGAAGCAAGAAACAAAATGAAGAAAGGCGTTGACACATTGGCCAACGCAGTAAAAGTAACCCTGGGCCCCAAAGGCCGTAACGTGGTACTGGAACGCAAATTTGGCGCTCCCAGCGTAACCAAGGACGGTGTTACCGTTGCTAAAGAAATTGAACTGGAAGATCCTATTGAAAATATGGGTGCCCAAATGGTGAAAGAAGTGGCTTCTAAAACTGCNGATATTGCAGGNGATGGTACTACTACTGCAACCGTACTGGCTCAGAGCATCATCAGCGAAGGCCTGAAAATGGTTGCTGCCGGTGCAAACCCAATGGACCTGAAACGTGGTATCGACAAAGCGGTAAGTATTGTAGTTGAAAGCCTGAAATCTCAGAGCCAGACTGTTGGTAACGACAGCAAAAAAATTCAGCAGGTGGCTACCATCTCAGCCAACAACGACGAAACCATTGGTAAATTAATTGCCGAAGCTTTTGCCAAAGTAGGTAAAGAAGGTGTTATTACTGTAGAAGAAGCAAAAGGAACCGATACTACTGTTGATATTGTAGAAGGTATGCAATTCGACCGTGGTTATATCAGTCCTTACTTTGTAACCAACAGCGAAAAAATGCACGCTGAACTGCAGAACCCTTTTATCCTGATCTACGATAAGAAGATCTCTACCATGAAGGATATCCTGCCTGTACTGGAAGGCGTTGCTAAAAGCGGCCGCCCTTTACTGATCATTGCAGAAGACCTGGAAGGCGAAGCACTGGCAACACTGGTAGTAAACAAATTACGTGGTACCATTAAAGTGGCTGCTGTTAAGGCTCCCGGCTTTGGCGACCGCAGAAAAGAAATGCTGACTGATATTGCTATCTTAACCGGTGGTGAAGTGATCAGCGAAGAAATGGGTAACAAACTGGAAGATGTTCAGTTAAGCTCACTAGGCCAGGCTTCTTCTGTTACTATTGACAAAGACAACACAACCATCGTAGGTGGTAAAGGCGAGAAGAAAGCCATTGCAGGCCGTGTTGAACAGATCAAAGCACAGATCAAAACAACCACATCTGATTACGATAAAGAAAAATTACAGGAACGCCTGGCAAAATTAGCTGGTGGTGTTGCAGTATTATATATTGGTGCAGCTACTGAAGTAGAAATGAAAGAAAAGAAAGACCGTGTGGATGATGCTTTACATGCAACAAGAGCAGCGGTTGAAGAAGGTATTGTACCTGGTGGTGGTGTGGCTTATATCCGTGCCATTGCAAACCTGGAACCTAAAGTAAAAGGACAGATAGCTGATGAGCAAACCGGTATGGCCATTGTGCGCCGTGCCTTGGAAGAGCCTATCCGTTGCCTGACTTCAAATGCAGGTATCGATGGATCTATTGTGGTACAAAAAATAAAAGAAGGTAAAGCCGATTTTGGTTTTAATGCAAGAACTGAAGTGTACGAAAACTTATTCAAGGCTGGTGTTATCGATCCAACCAAGGTAAGCCGTGTAGCTTTGGAAAATGCAGCATCTATTGCAGGTATGTTATTAACAACAGAATGCGTAATTGCTGATAAACCAAAAGAAGAAGCACCGCATAGCCATGGCGCACCTGATATGGGCGGTATGGGTGGATACTAATCAGCGTTGACCGTTGTTCGTTGAACGTTGATCGTTTGTCGGGCATATAAAATATAATCCCTTCTGCAGCAATGCAGGAGGGATTTTTAAATAGTTTTTTGATCGTTAACCATTAAAAGCTAAAACCTATGCAGGTAAGTTTGAAACTTTTGTATGATTATTTCAAAAAAATGATGAAACTAAAAAAGACAGATTACTGGGATGATAATCCCTTTGTGGTTCTGTAAAATGGTATGGCCGTCTTATTAAAGGCGGCCATATTCTTTTCAAAAAAACTTCAGCATACATACAAGTTGCTGCAAAGAACATTTACCAGGCGATGATACAAGAGAACTAAAATCTGAAATTGATAAAACAAAAATTTATAACAAATTATCTTTTAAATTGCGGCATGGAAAAAAGTTTTATAAGCCAGGTAGAAGAAGGAGAACGCTTTGGATTTGGAGAAAATTGGTCGCATTTTTTAAAGACCATTGATGAAAGCAGGATCAGTAATTCGGTACAATCGCTTGCAGAAATGCTGCAGACAAATGATCTGAAAGGAAAGTCGTTTATTGATGTAGGAAGCGGCAGTGGCCTCTCGAGCCTGGCAGCCTACCGCATGGGAGCCAATGTATTTTCATTTGATTTTGATAAGAACTCAGTGGCCTGTACACAAACACTTCGGGCCAAATACAAAACCGACCAGCAGGCAAACAGCTGGGAAGTGAAGGAAGGATCGGTACTGGACGCTGATTTTGTACAATCACTCGGCAAATTTGATATTGTAAACTCCTGGGGCGTGCTGCACCATACAGGCGATATGTACAAGGCTTTTGAAAATGTATGTGGCTTGTGCAACAGCGGTTCATTATTGTTCATAGCCATTTACGATGACTGGGGAACNGCNTCCAAAGTNTGGCGCTTTATCAAAAANCTATACAATAAAAATGCNGTTGGNCGAACNGTAGTNAAATTNTTTTGCGTGCCTTATTATGTTCTGCGTGGACTGGCTTCCGATATTAAACATCTTAAAAACCCGGTTAAAAGATATACTGAATTCAAGTCTTCAAGGGGTATGTCTTTTTATTACGACCTGATAGACTGGATAGGAGGGTATCCTTACGAGGTTGCTACGCCTGCACAACTGGAAGCATACTTTACGGCCCGTGGGTTTAAGGTGGTGAATACCAAGTACAAGGCAGCGCCCTGCAATGAAGTGGTATTTCAAAAACTATAAAAGATAAGGTAGTTGTTAGGCCTGGACGGTATTATTCAGCGCTGTCCACTATCTCCCCGTAATCAATAAGCAGTTCTTCGCCCTGCTTAATATCCCGTATGGCTTCAAAGAACTCGCCATCATGGATGGATATTACATTGGGCGTATCAGAATGATTAAGAAAATTCACCAGGTCCATTTTTTTAAAACCATAGTCGGGGATAAAATAATTTTCATCATCATACAGGCAGTAGTTTTCTATTAAGGCTTTTGCATGGGCCGGTAGTTTTTCAACTTCGGCTTTGGTAACCGGTATCCACTGTTCCTGGTCGCTGGCTTTACTGAACATGCTGCGGCAGCCTTTGGGAATATCCTGTATGGCAAATACGCCAATACCTTCAATAGGCGAGGGCCTGATCATTACCCAGGTATTGCCTGCCAGTTCGTTCAATAGTTCTTCTTTGGTCATAGATTATCCTGTTCAATATAGCCCTGTACAATGCAATACTGTGCGGCACAATAGGTAAGCATGATGAACACACCTGCATAAGCAAAGGGCTGGTAAAATTTATCAATGGCAAGCAACGAATCGGAAATAACAAATGCTGCTGCACCGGTTACATAATACCGGGCAGCTTTACGGTTTACTTTTAAAAAGATATGCAGGCTGCATAGCAGCATGGTACAAATAACGGCTGCATAAAGCATTACCGGAATTTTCAGGTCTTTTAAGTGCGGGTACAACTGCCACACCAGTATAATGCCATAGGCAGGCACCAGGGCCAGCAACAACGGCTGTTTTTTCAACAGCGAAATATTGGCCGACCGGATCCGTAAAAAGTAAACGATATAAAAAATATGCGTGGTTAAAAAACTGGCCAGTCCAAAAATGAAGAACAGTTTATTGGCATATTCAAACAATAAGAACATATCGCCCATCCAGGAAAAGAACAAACCCGCAAGCAACAGGTTTTTACCAGGTGCAGCAGATCTTGTTATGACCAGCAATATCAGCAAAGCCGGTATCAGTAATGGTTTGGCTATAAAATGTAAAATGGGCACATTGGCAGCAATGCCTGCTATATCAACCAGTGCCAGCAGCCAGAATACCATTGCCATTTTTTTTTGAGCTGCCTGATGCATATTATGCAGGGTTTAGTATTGGAAAGTATTATTGCTCTATCATGGCCTTACCCAGGTAGTAATACCTGTTTAATGAGTCTTTGATATGGGCAGTATCTGACAATGGCAAAGAGAAAGGCTCGGCCAATGCATAGGTAACTGAGTCTTTTTTAAACATGATCACTTTATGATGCCTGGCAGTGAGCACATTCATACGGGCCACTGCTGCTGCCGAATCGGTTGTTTTAAGGAATACCACTTTAAAGGTATAACCATCCGTTGCTGCTGTTGCTGCTACCGGCGGCTTTAGTGCGGTTGTATCTGTTTTTGGTGGGTTTGTTTTTGAAGTATCTGTTTCAGGCGGTGCAGTTACAACGGCAGCCGTATCCTTGTTGTTATTATCCTTCCTGTTTAAAAAATACCAGGCTGTGGTACCAACCAATCCCAGTAAAACAATGGCAGCAGCTATCAGCAGGCCTTTTTTATTGGAACCTTCTGTTTTTTTGGATTCGGAAGCGAAGGAAATTTCGGGGTTTATCGATTTTTCCTGGGCAGCCATGGCCTGTGCAGTTTCTACCCTTGCATGAAAAGCACCTACTTTGGTAAACTCCAGTTCGCCCTGCTGATTTTTTACCAGCATGCCCATGCCTTCAATTTTAAATGGCTTGCCTATATTTAAAAACTGTTTGCCCAGTACCAGGTAACTGTCAAGGTCGGCCGCTGCAAGCGACCTCATTTTGCGGGTTTGCTGCACAATGTAGCTGATCAGTTCTTCATCCTGGGTAGCCCTTGCATTGTATTGAAAAGAGATAGCATGATCAGGTATTTCAGCGTCTTTATCATTTTCTTTGGGCATTACAAAATCGGGCGAAAGTGTAAAAGTTCCCATTCCCTGTAATGTAACTTCCCGGTGATTGTAAAAATGCTGAACCAGCAGTTGTTCTATTTTCATGCAGAATATTTAGGCTTAACAAACCTACAAGATATTCGGTACATAACAAAGTTCTGCTGATGGAACAGCGGTGACACAGATCGGGCAGCTGATCAAGATGTACGTTGCTTTAAACCGAAACCCTTGCAGCACCGGTAAACTGCTGCAATCCCCATTGATTTATTTAACAATAATTGAAACGCAGCACTAAGCCAAATTTCCTTAGTTTTGCACGATGCTTTCGGAAAAAGATAAGGAATTCATAACGTACTGGGAAAGGGTGAGAGATGCCCGGAAAACATTTGCATCCAAACTTACCTCGGGCCTGCCGGTGGCAGCCTTGTTCAGTATTTCCATATTGCTTTTTGTAGCAGCCATCTACCTTTTTTTACCTGAGTGGTATACCAAAGTGTCTTCAAAGATGCCGGGGGCCATGTCGACCATTGTGGTAGCAGTTATTATTTGCATGTTCTTCTTTTCTTATTTCAGGATGCAGTATAAATGGGAAATGAATGAACAGCTTTACCAGGAATTGAAAAGCAAAGAAAAAAACAAAACAGTTAATATAAAACCAAATACAAAAATTAAACAATGATCAGAAAGTATTTTTTAATGCTGGCATTTGCTGCTGTGGCTTTTACACAAAACAGTTGCCTGAAATCTTCAGGAACTGAAAATAATTGTGTGTCTAACAATACGGGTGTGCCCACTGCTGCAGAAGTAGCTTCCCTGCAATCGTACATAACCGCAAACAGTTTGCCTGCAACCCAGCATCCTGATGGATTCTTTTACAGGATAGTAGCAGCTGGAAGCGGTGCCACACCAACACTTGCTTCTACTGTAACTTTTAAATATACCGGTAAACTGCAGGATGGCAGCACTTTTGATTCAAATACTACCGGTGCCGTTTTTCCATTGAACCAGCTGATACTTGGTTTCCGTAAGGGACTTCCGCTTATTCAAAAAGGTGGTTCTATCATTTTGTACTTGCCGCCTTCTTTGGGTTATGGTTGTGCTTCTGTAGCAGGCATCCCCCCGGGATCTAACCTGATCTTTACTGTTGACCTGGTAGATGTACAATAAATAAAATTTTACAGCTTGAGCCACGAAGCGATCTCGGTTTTTGATATGTTTAAAATAGGGGTAGGGCCATCCAGCAGCCATACACTGGGGCCCTGGCGTGCCGCACAGCAATTTACCCGGGCCCTGGTTGAAAGGAATGTACTTGACCAGGTAAGGGCGCTGCGTGTGTTGCTATATGGCTCGCTGGCTAAAACAGGCGTGGGGCATGGTACCGATATTGCTGTGCAGCTGGGTCTCAGCGGNGATGATCCGGTAACTTTTGATGTAAATAATATNGATGCCAAGATAGCCGACATCAGGCACATGAAAAAAATACTCATTTGCGGACGGCACGAAATTGATTTTGATCCGGCAGAAGATATTGAGTTTTTGATGGGCGAATCTTTGCCCTTTCATCCCAATGCACTCAGCTTTTTGGTAGAACTGGATAATGGCGAACAGTTTGCAGAAACCTTTTATTCGGTGGGCGGCGGCTTTGTGGTAAAGGAAAATGAATCGCAGTCTGCATCGGCCGATGTGCATCTTCCTTTTCCCATCAATACATCCAACGAATTGCTGCACTGGTGTATGAAAACGGGCCACAACATCAGCGAAGTGGTGCTGGAAAATGAAACTGCCTGGCGCAGCGAAGCCGAAACAAAGGCCGGCATGCTTAATATATGGCGGGTGATGAAGGAATGTATCTATCGCGGTTGCCATGTTACGGGTACACTGCCCGGCGGGCTGCAGGTAAAACGCCGTGCCGCCAACCTCAACCAAAAATTAATGAGCGGCAAAACCTACAGCGATTATAACAGCTGGCTCGATC
>JGI24770J26754_10003196_pt1 | contig 10996 bp, 8 predicted proteins | sample LakOneMetagenome_FD_26754 | JGI IMG/M metagenome (IMG submission 26754) | reverse complement strand
CAACATATGCATGTAAGAAAGTAATACTGCATCATGTATCGGCAATAAGCCTTCCTGTGCTTTCAATTCTACACAAAGTATATCTTCTACTAATACATCTAATCTTAATTCGGTATCCAGTTCTAAACCTTTGTATTGCACTGTATTGCCAATTCCCTCAAAAAACATCTCTCATAAATACTTTCCAACAAACCCGGACCCAGCTGTTTATGAACCTCTATGGCACAACCAATAACTTTATAAGTAAGCACATTCAAATATTTCGTAGTTATTTGCATTTATCTATGTGTTAATCTATGTGCCTATGATTCTATGTGGTTCAACATACAAAAAATATATTAAATATGGGCAAATTCAGAAATGTAGTTTTATAAATCTCCCAAACGAGTTGCAACTATCTCATCACCTCAAAATCTTAATTTGCCTTTATTGCTTATATAATTATCCCGCCTTTCTTCACAAAACTGAGACTAGCTCCTTTAATAAAAAGTTCAAGGCTTGTAGTTTTATCAGCAGATGAATTTGTTAATTCAAAAAAATAAACGACGGGATTGGCAAAGCCTTTTCGATATTCCCAAAACCTGAATCTTTTTATCGTTGGGTCTTTACTTAAAAATTTTAATTCTTCGAGCTCACCTATGAATAAAGTATCATTTTTAGTCATATTATAGAATACCTTTTGCGTGATAGTCATCTTACTTAATTCATCTTCACTCTTCTTTTTATAAACAGAGTCACCAGTAATAATTTGCGGATAAAAGATTCCCAGCGTGAAAATGCTTTTTAATTCAGGAGGGAAGAATGCTTTCAACACCTTATTGCCAAATCTTATATGGTTAATATCAACCAGGATTATTTCTCCCTCAAATCGATTATAATTTTGCTTTGCATATTTTTCTGCAAATAATTTTTCTGCCCAATAGTCTTCCTGCCCTTCCGCATTTTAAAATCTTTTTGCAGAGGCATACTATCCGAAACCTGTGCATTCATTTTCGTAATTGTGATTATTGAAAAGATAAAAATTAAGTAGAATCTCATTGTATATTATTTGCGTTATATTAACCCAATTCCTTATTCGCAACTTTCTTAAAGCTCCATTAGTTTTTTTTATACCAAAGAAATTGCCCAAAAAATAAAGCTTATATATGCCCACAGAAAAATGCATATAATATGAATCGTCGTTTCGAAAGACTTGCCTCTCCACAGCTTTGATGAATAACCAACAAACTGGATAAGCAATCTTATCGTCCAAAATATAGCAAGCCCTGCAGATATTTTTTTCCCAAGGCTTGTGCTGATAAGTTCACCGGAAGATGTCAAACAAAGTAAACCCATAAGAAAAACAATTAGCGCGATAAAGAATGTATGAATTGTCATCAATTGCCGGTTTATTAAACTCAATGAGCTGAGCTCTTTTCCCCAATTAAAATATTTTGGAAAGGCAATGTGAATCCCTGCTAAAACAATTAATAGAATGCCGGTTATTTTGAGATGAAGATCCATGATTAAAATTTAAGGGCAACAAGTGAAAATAGACATAAATGGCGTGAACTTGGATTCTGCAAATGAAGTAAATCCAGCTTTTTCAAACGCGCTTTTCCAAATTTTCCTTGAGAAGAAATGTGTAAAGCCAATTGAGAACGCAAGAAAGTTTGGAAGATCCCGCAGGTGTTCAACCATTATTACTTTTCCGCACGGCTTACATAACCTGTAACATTCACTTAAGAATAAAATTTTTTCTTGCTGTGACCTTATCTCATGCACAGCCGACAATAAAAAAATAATGTCAACTGAATGATCTTTTAATGGAATTGAGTTTGAGTTGATCTGTTGAGTTTTGGGATAAACTAAACTCACTTTTCTTGCCCGTATAATTGCGGGTTCAGTATGACGTTCAGCATTATAAAAATCAAATACTTTTAAATCTGCATGTGGGAATATGTTTTTAATAATAAAACTTGTTTCATCAAAACCGGCATTGATGTTTAGAATTTGTTTTACATCCGCACCGTCAATATCACGTGTTTTCAACCAATTAAAATTATAATAACCGGAAAAATCATAAACATACGCTGAGACAATTAATGGCATAATAAGGCCATATAAAAAAGCCAAAACAATTATCCAAAATAAAAGATCGGGCCAATTAAAAATCAAATGGCTTATTATTATTAAAATCAAAACTGCCCCGCCAATTACGTAGAAGTGCCGGTTAAAACTTAAAATGTTTAATACACCCTGGAATTTTCTTCGTTTTATTTCCATCGTTCAATTTTACCTTTTTTCCAGTAATACGGAATTTTTTTTATGACAAAAGCACTTGCCAAAACAAAATTCTCAAATTGCAGAGCATTTAAAAATTCAAAATCATACTCTATCACTTTTACCGGGCAAGGCGTCCAGTTTTGCCTGACGCCTTCAATAATAAGTACTTCTTTGGTAGCCTTGTTATACGTAAATGTAAAAGGTAATGGGCCGGCAAATCTTCTTGCTTCTTTCCAACTTGCAAACGGTGAATTTTCAGGCAATGAAATTTCTTCATCTTTTTTATCTATTGTCACTTTAAACTTTGAATGTGCTGATGAAATTTCTTTTGAATTTATTTTTTCTTTTTGACAAATATCAGTAGTTGAATAATTATAATGCGTGAAGAAATTTCCCATCAGTTCCATTTTCTTTTTATTAGTTTCTGATTTCAGAATATATAAACCACGCAAATTTTTCCCGGCATTATTTGTATAACGTACAAAAACCCGGTACCCGATTAAAAAAAAATCGTTGCCCATAAACTTGGGAAATCCTTTTGGCCGAAGCCCTTTCGTTTGAACCATTGCGACTGCTATAAAAGCCCATCTGTCTTTGAAAGTGTCTAATTGTAAGCATTCCGGAATAAAAGTTTTCAATTGTTCTTTCGGTACTGCAAATGTCAAAACCAATGAACTTTCAAAAAAAGCCGCCACTGCAAACGGATGATTTTTCAGGAACGAAAGCATATTAAGTTTGTTGAGCCGGTTTTTTGTTTAAATAAAATTCNTTGTAATAAACAGCAATGATTAATAAACTTGCGAAAACAGCATTATATTTTCCCCATAGCAATAAGCCAGGNACGAGNAAAAATTCAAGCGTATTCATAGTTGCAATAATAATGATTTGTGCAATTGCATTTAATCTTGTTTTTATATTACTTAAAATCCATATTGCCATGGCAGTTTCTAACAGCCCAATAAATAAAGTGAAAGTCCTGGCGTGTTCACTACCTAAAATACGAGCAATTATTTGTTGATGCCGGGGAACGAAGTTTAATATTTTACAGAACAAACCGTTTATAAGCCAAACTGATGCTATGCAGTAAGTGAGCGTTTTATGAATTGCTTTTTTTAACATGGTTTGCAGGAGTTGTGCTACGCTTTAGGAAAACATTTTGGCATAAATTTCTGAGATGAAATATAAAGCCATCAGTGTTAATAAAATTCCCAATGTAATTCAAATAGCTTTCATTCATCTTTTTTCATTTTGTAATTTCAGTAAAAATAAAAATTACTCTCAGAGTATGCCAATTGGTCAAAAAGAATTTCAGTCCGCACGTCGAATAGAATTGCCAAATATGAAATTAAGAATAAAAAGTTAAGTATAGTGATTTCCTCATTGAAAGTGCTCAATGAATATTCACAGTGAATAAATTATTGGTCTCATAAAAATCACTATTTATTATTCAGATTACCTAATAATCTCCAGCGGAAAATCATTTCCAAAACCATAGCTNGCCGGAGTTTGCTGAGAACCATTATATTTCTTCATTAATGCCGGCACACTATTTTGCATATATTTTTTTAAACCATCAACAGTAATCATGTTTTTATTTGCTGCTTCGCCTTGTAATGCGTGTAATAAAACGTAGGTAAACGCACCATGACCGAGTGTTGAAAACTCATTTGCAAATTGTTGTGCACCGCTGGCTGCCATCCAATGTGTTCCGGTGCTTCGTGCAACCAATGCAATATTTTTTTGCTGATTGCCATCATCGCTTAACATATCTGCAAACGCTGCGGCACTTTGGCAAGCATCTAAAATGAACAACTGTTTTTGTGCCTGTATATTTATTGCATATTGTTGTAAATCTTTCGCAGCTATGCCATGTTCTTTCAATGCTTCATCTACATTGCTTAAATCAGTAACATCATTCGGCACCAAATAAAATTCTTTATCGCCGGCAATTACTCCATGTCCTGCATAATAAAAAATAAACACATCCTGTGGTTTTGCATTTTGCTGAACCTGTTGTAAAGCGTTTATTATGCCTGTTTTATCTGCAGCATCATCAGTTACAAAATAAGTTTTGATGTTGGTGATAACTGTTTTTGCATCTTTCTCTACTTCATCTTTAAAAGCAGTCGCATCAGCCAGTGCATAGTTCAAACTCATCTTAGGATTTTTATAAGCATTGATGCCAACAACAAGTAAATGCAGTGTTGCATTTTTATCTACGGACGATATAACGGCATCGCTGTTATCGCTTATAACTGGTTGCGTATTATCTGTTGCATTATCTTGTTTATATATCACAGCTATTTCATCCGGTACACTTTCTGTACGTTGAGTGTTAAGTGCCACAGCACGAATATTATTTACTCCAGGCAATAAACTGATGGTATATTTTTTTACAGCAGTGGTGGTTTTATCATCTGCCACAATAAGATTGCGTGTTACAAGGTTTAAGATTTTTCCATTTAGAAACAAGCGTATCTCATCTACTGCATCATCGGCAGCATTTGCAGTTACAGTTATTTCTGCAGTGCCTGTTGTGTTTTGATAAGTAGGCAAATCATCACTTATTTCAAGGTTACGTTGCACGGCGGCATAGCTGATCTTTACTGTTGGCTTGTATTTTATGGTGTTTATATCAACATCAAGTGGTTTAAATTGTTCGCCATTGAAGATGCGGTTTACGAGCATAGGCGTATAAAACTGTTCGTATAAATTTTCCAAAGGAATAATTTCTTTTCCCTTTACGTAATACATCTTTTTCAATATATCTTCAGATGCATCAAACCTTCCATCGGGCATTAACGCAACCCAGCCTTCTGACTCCTCAAAAAGAATAAACCGGCATAATTCCTTTTGATTTCGCCAGTCCCACAACCGGATCGTATTATCATAAGAAGAGGTTACAAGATATTTTTCATTCCCGAGAAAAGCAGTATAGCTAACCTTATTTGTATGACCTTTTATTTCACCTGTTTTCTCAAACGTTTCAAGGTTCCATATTTCAATATTATCTTCTACATTAACCAATGCATACTTGCTATCGTTTGTAATAATTGCATTACCTAAGCTGCCTTGTTTTATATCAAACTGCTTTTCTTTTATTACGCTTCCATCTTGTGCACTAAGCCACAGTGCTTTATTATAATCGTGGTCTATGCAAAAAATAGTTTTGTTATCTGCGCTAAACCTGAATGAATAAATATCGCCGCTTTTTGTCCATATTATTTTTTCAAGGGCAATGTTGAAGCAGTTAATGGTGGGAGTGCCACCTTCATTTATAGAGTAACTAATGAGATTCTTATTATCCCCGGAGAATTCTCCCAATCCTTGTTTGCCTGCCACTGCGTACGTTCCTGTTTTATACCTGAATAGCACTTTTTTTTCAGCCACGTTTATAATAACCGTTTCAAGGCTGTTAATACTTGCCATTAACTTTCCATCGTTAGAAAAAACAATTTCATTTGGGTTGCTTTCATTTTCTTTTGTAGCTACTTCTGTGTAATTATTACCAGCATCATCTGTCGCATAAAAATTTGTAAACGCTGCAGCGGCATTGGCACCTGTTTTCCCATCTGCTGAAATACCAATTTTTTCACTTCCATAATTATGTACCATATTTTTAATGGCAAAACTTGCTTTGGAAATATCTATCTGTTTAAAATATTTATGAAGACTTCCAAGAAGAATAGTTTTGTTGGTTGCAGGCGTTTTTAAAGACCACGGTAAAAATACTGCTGACCCATAATTATCGCTTACCTTATTGTTTGCCACGTCATATTTGTAGAGGTACACCGCATTGCCTGCATATAAATTTGTTCCAATAAAATATTGATTTGAAACCGGCGAAACAGCAATGCTGCTTACATAGCCTCTTGGTATGCTGTACACATTCAGCACCTGGTGATTAATATAATCCAGCACTGCAAAAGATTCGTTACTGGCTAAAACCCAAATACCGTTTTGTTTATCAAACACCGCTGTTTGAGAATGATAATAAAATGAAAAGTTGCTTTTAAACTGTATGGTAGTTTCCCATTTCTCTGCATTTGTTTCGGGGTCTAAAAACTTAATAATATCCTGGTTCCCGGATTTTTCTTCAATATCTATCAATGACCCATCTGGTGCAAAACACCAAACTGCATGTTGATTTTCTGAAGGAAATATTTTTATTAAAGTACCACTCGTATCAATCAATGAAGAGCCGCTGCGCTGCGTATAACAAAGCAATTTGTTCTCTGCTTTGTTAAGAGAGATTCTTGGAAAATTAAGACCAGCTTCTTCAGCATCATTAATTGAATAGACGATGGTGGAGGAAAAGTCTGTGAGATTGTATTTAGTGATTTCCGCATGATACATCTCCTTTTCTGAAGACACAAACAAAGTGTTATCGTTAGAAGCAAGTACTGCGTAAGAAGAGTTTTGCAGCGTTATGTCTTTTAAAATGCTGAAATTTTCAAAATCAAATATTACCAGCTCGTCTTTGCCCAATGCAAGCAATTCTTTTCCATTTTTACGAAAGATAAATTGATAAAAGTTGTATGGTTTTCCATTGGGGTTTAATGGAAAATTATATACAAGGCTTCCTGATGCTTTGTCCCATATTTTAGTTGTTGCATCACCTGCTGCAGACACCATGTATTTATTATCTGGTGATACTATAATGGCTTGTATATTATCTGCATGCCCGGCAGGTATCATAAGCTCAGTCTTTTGTGCTGTGCAAACTGAATAAACAAGTACTAATAAAAGCGAAAGAAATATTTTCATTTTATTTTTTTTTGAGCCCACCGTTTGAATGTCTATTAAGCATCGTGAGGTTTCAATAATTCTTGAACCAGAAAAATATTTTTTATTATGTATTACTTAATTATCTCCAGTGGAAAATCATTTCCAAAACCATAGCTCGCCGGCGTTTGCTGGGATCCATTATATTTCTTCATTAATGCCGGTACACCGTTTTGCATATAAGTTTTTAAACCATCAACTGTAATCATATTTTTATAAACCGCTTCACCTTTTAATGCCTGCAACAACACATATGTAAATGCACCATGACCAAGCGTGGAAAATTCATTCGCAAATTGTTGTGCACCGCTGGCTGCCATCCAATGTGTTCCCGTACTTCGGGCAACAAGCGCAATGTTTTTTTGCTGGTTACCATCATCGCTTAACATATCAGCAAACGCTGCTGCACTTTGACAAGCATCTAAAATGAACAACTGTTTTTGTGCCTGTATATTGATAGCATATTGTTGTAAATCTTTTGCAGCAATACCATGTTCTTTTAAGGCTTCATCTACATTACTTAGATTGGTTACATCATTCGGTACGAGGTAAAATTCTTTATTGCCTGCAATTACACCATGACCGGCATAATAAAACACAAATACATCCTGCGGTTTTGCAGTTTGCTGAACACTGTTAATCGCATTGATAATTCCCGTTTTATCTGCCGCATCATCGGTAACAAAATATGTTTTGATATGGGTAATAACCGTCTTTGCATTTTTTTCCACTTCATCTTTAAAAGCAGTGGCATCTGCCAATGCATAATTCAAACTCATCTTTGGATTTTTGTATGCATTAATGCCAACCACCACCAAATACATAGTTGCATTTTTATCAATCTTATCAATAATAACATTGCTGTTATTATTTACAACGGGCGTAACATCAGTATTGGCTGATGCGTCATCATTATACAAAACATTAATAATATCAGGCTGGCTTTCGGTACGTTGAGTATTGAGTGCCACAGCGCGTATTTCATTATTGCCGGGCAATAAATTAACCGTATATTTTTTGGTGGATGTTTTGCTTTTATCATCTTCTACAATTAAATTTCTGGTAGCGAGACTTAATACTTTCCCGTTTTGAAATAAGCGAATTTCATCAATCGCATCATCTTCTGAAGAAGCAGTTACCATTATCTCTGCTGTACCGGTTGTGTTTTGATAAGAAGGCATATCATTATCCACTTCCAAATTCCTTTGCTTTTCCGCATACTGAATTTTTACAAGTGGCTTTTGTTTTACATTATTAATGTTTACATCACCGTCTGGTAATATTTCACCGCCAATTAATCTCGGCAAAAGATGCGGTGTATAAAACTCTTCAAATAAAGAAGAAAGCGGAAGTATGGCGGCAGACTTATGATAATACATTTGGTTTTGTGCATTCACCGTGGCATCAAAGTGACCACCTGGTGTAAGCACCACCCAATCCGGCTGATTTTTTATTGTGAAAATACTGCAGAGCATTTCGTTTTTTCCGTTCCTTAATATAACCTGGCCGTCATGACCGGCAGTTGCATAAAAATTGCCATTGCCTGCAAAACTTATAGATGTTACCAATCCATTTTGCTCATCCATTCTTGCAAAGGGAATACCCGTTTTAAAGTCTGAACGCACGATACTGTTACCTGGTCCGTTCACAATAAAACTTTTTCCATCAGGTGAAGCTACCACTGCAAAAACACCATACCCATATATATCAGGCTTGCCTTCACTATACAATAATTTTGTTGCTTTACCTGCGACAGTCGTGGCATATACAGCGTTAGACTTAAATGTATATATATAGTTTGCATCCGGTGTAAACAGCACAAGGTTTGAAGATGCTGTTTCTTCATTGCCTTCAAAAACAGTTGTAAGAGAAGGAACNTTAAAACACTTTAAATTATCTAAACCAACNANAGCAATCATTTTACCATCATCGGAAAATGCGCAATCTTCTATGCCGTTTTGAAATTTTTTNGCAGCCACCAACGTTCCTGCAGATGTGCTCCAAATTTTTAATGCAGGTTCATCGCTTCCATTATCACAAGTAGCTAGATATGTATCGTCTTTTGATATTTTAAAGCTTGTAATTACCTGCATATCACTATGCTCAAAAACACGTTTTAATTTCCAGTCTGCAACAGACCATTGATTTATTTTCTGCGCTTCATTTACATATAAATATTTACCGGAATGATCGAATTGAAGAGGATATGAAAAGCTAAAAAAATGATCATCGTGCTTTAATTTTTTAATAATATTACTGGTAACAAGATCAAAAATTATTATGTTATCGCCATTGTTTACAGCCAATAATTTTCCATCAGGAGAAACGGCTGCATACTGGTTAATATTCGTTGCAGCACTGAATTTATTAACAGGCGTTTTTAATGATTCATCTTTAAAAGAAAATACGCCATTATCGGTGGTCGCATAAATATAATTACTCGCTTTATCAATATATAAGTTGTGGATCTGCCCGGTATCTTTAATAACTTTTAATGTTTTTAATGAAGGCAGGCTAATTTTTGAAATTTTATCTACCCCAAAATTTACATACATAAAATTATCATTATAAGCATTACTAAAGAACTCCGGCTCTTCTTCATAAGACAGGTTTTCAATTTTGCCAAGCTCCATATAGTTTATTGCATCAAGTATTATNAGTGCATTCTCATTTGTAAGTATTGCCAGGTATTTTCCGGTGCCAACATATTCCAGTNTTTTTACNGNTATTTTTTGTGCCGTACGGGTTTTAATAATATTTTTCCATCCTTCATCATTTGAAGGCATATCAAATTCAACCAATCCATCATCTTTTGTATCATCTCCTAAAGCAAACTTTTTTCCGTCAGGAGAAATGGCTAAACTTTTTATGAAAGCGATGTATTTATAGTTGATATCATACATGCCTTCATAGGGTATAAACTGATAAATTTGTTTCCTGTCACTCATTCGCCAAACTGTTACTTTACCTTTCCATCCGCAACTAAGAAGATATTTATTATCCGGCGTAAAGGCAACTGCTGTATTATTACCTTCTATATGAAAACTATCAAGGAGTGTTGTGCTTTGTACATCAATTACAGCAACCATATTTTCTGCACCCGCAGCAATAAATTTTCCATCATTGCTGAATGCGGTACAATTTGCTTCTCCTTTTTTTATTAGTTGAAACTGCTTTAGCTGTAATCCATTTTGCGCATCCCATAAAATAATGCTGCCATCACTTCCTGATGTGCACATTAATTTTTTATCGCCTGAAAAAGACATATCCGTCACACCGCCTGAATGACCGCTCGGTATAACCAGCTCCACTTTTTGAGCAACAGATATTTTAGTTAAGAGAAGAATAAATAGAAAGAAAAAAAGTTTTTTCATAATTGCCTATTTTATTTAATGATCTCCAGTGGAAAATCATTACCAAAGCCATAGCTCGCCGGGTACTGTGGCGCGCCTTTATATTTCTGTGAAAGCTCGGGTACCTGCGCCTCCAGGTACGCTTTCAGTTCATTTACAGTAACCTGTTTATCGCCATTGTCCGCGCCTCCCAGCAAACCCTGCAACAACACGTATGTAAACAAGCCATGCCCCAATTGAGAAAACTCTGCAGCAAACTGGTCACTGCCGCTCGCTGTAAGCCAATGGCTGCCTGTGCTGCGGGCTAACTGTGCAATGGCTTTTTCTTCCGCGGCGCCCCGCATCGCTACTGCATCCAATGCACCTGCACTCTGGCAGGCATCCAAAATAAATAATTGCTTTTGCGCGGGAATATTTTTTGAAAATTCCTGCAGCTCTTTTGCAGAAATACCTTTTTGCGCCAGCGCATCTTCTGCTCCATATAACTGTGTTACATCATAAGGAACAATATAAAAATCTTTATTCTCACCCGTACCCATTACGCCATGGCCTGCATAATAAAAAATAAAAACGTCCTGTGGCTTTGCTTCGCC
>JGI24770J26754_10003195_pt1 | contig 10998 bp, 10 predicted proteins | sample LakOneMetagenome_FD_26754 | JGI IMG/M metagenome (IMG submission 26754) | reverse complement strand
AAATGTGGGTATTATAAAACTCAAACGACAACCCGAAATGGACAAAATCCAACTCACTTCCGTCTTTGATAGTCATCAAGACAATCCCGTAAACGTCGCACCAATGCCAAAGGTCTTGGCGCAAGTCACACGAATCCTTGCATGGTATTTTTCGGGTCAGCACTGAGGTCAATAACGGCGCCGACGCCAAATGGGCCGATGTGCGTCTGGATGAACGCGAACCCCAGGCCTCAGGGCAACTCCCATAGCCATGTTGTTGGCCACCTCCGGCACTACGCGGGGGTGCGCGCCTCGTAGTTCGACTGGGCATGAAAAGTTGTAGTGCACACACATGAGAATGCGTTTAACGCGACAGAAGCCGCCGCCGGAACGCGAAAGACCGCAGTGATGATGCCAATGTGTAGCAATATTATTCCGCAGACTTAATTTTTCTTGATTTCTGGTGCAAGGTTTTCACGCTGGCTGGCCGTTCCCACAGGCAAATTCCTGTCGATCTTATAATCTCATCGCCCTCGTTGCCCGGGACCATCGGGACAAGGCTTATGTGACACTGAACGATTGTCTCGAGCTCCAATCGCCACTCCGAGTGCAGCTGGATGTAATTCTCGAAAGCCCAATCATATTTCCGCCTGGGTGGCATTAGGACCAGCGCAAGGTCTACAACACTGTTCACTCTGGCGGAGCGTCTAGCACGGCTTCCAAACAGCCATAACTCACGAATGGACGAATTTCCTCTGGCCCAGCCAATCAACCCAGCCTTCCAGTCCAGCGGTAATCCGGTCCCCACGTTTTTCGTCATTTGCTTAGCAGCTCCACTCGTTTCTCAAGCGAGCAGTGTTTACGGCTGCAGTTGTGCCGGGCTGCACCATCTCCCTTGCTGGGCTCTCGGCAGCTTGTCGGAGCCAACCGGTTGGGCCAATTTCTCCAGCGCAATACTTAAATGTGGAGAAGGCGACGTGGCAACAGGCACCGTGAAGTGGTTCAACGCGACCAAGGGCTTCGGTTTCATTCAACCGGACGGCGGAGGGAATGACGTTTTCGTACATATCTCGGCTGTCGAGCGAGCGGGCCTCAGCAATTTGAACGAAGGCACCAAAGTTAGTTACGAAGTGCAAGAAAACCGGGGGAAGATGTCGGCCGTAAATCTAAGGGTTGGGTAGGGCCTCCGTGGCCTAACGCGCGGGCAGAATAAGTAGCGGGGCGGCGTCTTCACGCTGCCGCCCGTCCGCGGCGCCGTTGGTGTTCCGCAAGCTGAATAATGTTCTGAGGAAGATCAGACTCCGCTGCAACCGTCGGCTGAAGCACCGCGGGTTCGACAAGCGGCCGCTCGGTGGCCGACGCCTCGATTGACGTCAGGAACGCGCGACCTGTTTCTGTGATTTGCCAACCGGTCGACTCTCGCAGCACGTATCCATTCGAAAAGATGTCCAAGCCAGGTGCGCGCGCCGCCAGACGCTTCATGCGTTGCGACCAATCTGCCCCACTAGAGGTGAGGACCGCGGCGTAGTGCTTGAGATCGGCAAGCGAAGCTCGCCCTTCGGGGTGACCTGCCAGAACCTTTAAGATAGTAAGCTGAAAACTCACGCTGAGCTCGCTACAAACTGAATTCTGACAACGAGGCTATGGCTTTACGCATCTAGGTGTCCAGATCGCTCCAGGAAATTGCTGCCGGGTTATTTCCGTTGTTGGCCAGTGTGCTAAATTCGCAACACCATTTTATTCTGCTACGCTCCCGGCTGTACGCTTCAGGAACCTCTAATATAATTTGGCATCCTGGCGGAAGTACTTTGCCCGCCGACACGCTGAAGGACGCCGTACCGCGCATAATTCACTTATCGGTATCGAGCATCAGTCTGAGGGAGAATTCGGTAAATGCGCAAGACTTGCGAAAGCCCGGTGGCTGTGGAGGAGGCCGGTAATGACGCCGTGAAACGAACTGGGAAAAGCACGCAAGTTCGCCTAAAAGTCGTTTTCTGAATTGAAAGTCAGCATTTGCGAGGATGCGCCTGCCTTGGGCCTGCAGCCGACCCGCTTGTGACACGGCGCACGACTGTCCCAATGTTAGCCCACCGCCGCCGACTGCACGCCTGAAAAGACACCGCTCTTGCTCTTGGGATTGGCGGCGCTTGATCCTTCACCATGTCCGCGACCAAGATACTTTGGGGCCAGATCGTCGTTGTCTTCATGGTCGTGCTCATCACCACGTGGGCGGCGACCCAATGGGTGGCCTGGAAGCTGGGTTTCCAGCCGCAGCTCGGACAGCCATGGTTCGAACTGGCGTCGGGAGTACCGATCTATCTGCCGCCCGCGTTCTTTTGGTGGTGGTATGCCTATGACGCCTACGCGCCGCACGTGTTTGTTGAAGGCGCGTACATCGCTGCTTCAGGTGGTTTCATCTCGATCGCGGTTGCCATCGGCATGTCGGTGTGGCGGGCCCGCGAGGCCAAGACCGCCGCGACGTACGGTTCGGCTCGTTGGGCCTCTCTATCAGAGATTCGTGCCGCCGGTCTCGCCGCGCCTGATGGCGTCGTGCTTGGACAATTCGAGCGCGAATATCTCCGCCATGATGGACCGGAGCACGTGCTGTGTTTTGCGCCGACCCGGTCGGGCAAGGGCGTCGGCCTCGTGGTGCCGACGCTTCTGACCTGGCCGGGCAGTTGTATCGTTCACGACATCAAGGGAGAGAATTGGACCCTCACGTCAGGCTTCCGTGCCCGGCACGGCCGCGTGTTGCTGTTCGATCCGACCAACGCGAAGTCGGCGGCCTACAATCCGTTGCTGGAGGTTCGACGCGGCGAGGGGGAGGTACGCGACGTCCAGAACGTTGCCGACGTGCTGGTAGACCCGGAAGGGTCGCTCGAACGTCGCAACCACTGGGAGAAGACCAGTCACGCTTTGCTCGTCGGAGCTATCCTGCATGTCCTCTACGCCGAACCGGACAAGACGCTCGCCGGTGTTGCCAGTTTCCTCTCCGATCCGAAGCGCCCAATCGAGGTGACGCTCCGCGCCATGATGACATCTGCGCATCTTGGTGAGGCCGGGCCACATCCCGTGATCGCCTCGGCGGCGCGCGAACTTCTCAACAAAAGCGAGAATGAACGCTCCGGCGTGCTTTCGACTGCCATGTCATTCCTCGGGCTCTACCGTGATCCCGTGGTCGCGAAGGTGACGCACCACTGTGACTGGCGCATCCGTGATCTCGTTGAAGGTGACCGGCCCGCTAGCCTTTACCTGGTCGTGCCGCCGTCCGACATTAGCCGGACCAAACCGCTGGTGCGCTTGATCCTTAACCAGATCGGTCGCCGGCTGACGGAGGACCTGCACGCGAAGGGTCGCCGCCATAGGTTGTTGCTGATGCTCGACGAATTTCCGGCACTTGGTCGGCTTGATTTCTTCGAGTCGGCGCTGGCGTTCATGGCCGGATACGGCCTGAAGAGTTTTCTGATCGCGCAGTCCCTCAATCAGATCGAGAAGGCTTATGGAGCCAACAACTCCATTCTCGACAACTGCCATGTGCGCGTGTCCTTTGCCACCAACGACGAGCGCACGGCGAAGCGCGTGTCGGACGCGCTCGGCACCGCGACCGAGATGCGGGCGATGAAGAACTACGCTGGCCACAGGCTTAGTCCCTGGCTTGGTCATCTGATGGTCTCGCGGCAGGAGACGGCGCGACCGCTGCTCACGCCGGGCGAAGTAATGCAGCTTCCGCCCGCTGACGAACTGGTGCTAGTATCCGGCGTCCCCCCGATCCGGGCCAAGAAGGCGCGCTACTTCGAAGATCCAAGACTGGCCGACCGCGTGCTGGCGCCACCACAGATGACAAGCAGGCAAAGCGGGGCACCTCCGTCAGACGATTGGAGCCAATTGCCTGTTCCTGGGGCCGCTCCTGCCGGTCTGGAAGTCGATGCGTCAGGTAAGGGGCGTATTGGCGATCCGGCAAATGCCGGTATTCGCCGCGAGCCCGAACTTCCGAAACATGAGGAGATCGCGCCTGAGAGCGCCAGCCCGACGCCGGAATTCGTATTCGGGGAGGAAGACCCCGATGATGACGCCGTGCGTGCCCGCGCGCTTCGTCAGCAGACTCGTGGTCTGGCGCGTCAGGCTGCGATGGATCCTGGCGACGGCATCGACCTCTAGGGACCGATCGATGCGAACCAAGCACACATTTCGTCTGCCGCCAGACCTTGCCGGGCAACTCGCCGATTACGCCGGTCGCAAGCGCGTCCCACAGGCGCTTGTCGTCGAAACCGCGCTCTCATCGTACCTGTCGCCCGATAACTCCGAGCGGATGGAGGCAGCACTTGGGCGTCGACTGGACCGGCTGACGCGACAGGTGGAGCGGCTTGAACGTCACGTCACCATCTCGAACGAAGCGCTGGCGCTGTTCGTGCGCTTCTGGTTGACCGTCACGCCTCCATTGCCTGATACCGCGCAGCCGGCTGCCCAGGCCAAGGGCCGGGAGCGCTACGAAGGCTTTGTCGAGGCGCTCGGCAGGCGGTTGGCGAAAGGACAAACTCTGGCGCAAGAAATATCTCAAGACGTTATTCCGAACGACGGGACGTCGGATCGAACTGACGGTTTGCTTTGAACGATCTCGCCATCGCCCTGCCTTTCTACGCCAGAGCGCTACACCTGATTTGATCTTGTTGCGTGATTGCCCATCCTGCCTTTTCTAATCATCCCCGACATCACGACCGCAATTCGCGGTCGGGCGGGGGACTTCAAGTGGCAATACATCACCTCAATCAAGAGGCGACTTCGCGCGGGGCACGCATGTTGCGTACCGCGCTCGGTCCCAGCATCGCGCTTTGGCTGGAAGACACTGAAGTCGTCGAGGTCATGCTTAACCCCGATGGGCGTCTTTGGATCGACCGGCTGACAGGTGGGCTGGTCGATACCGGCGAACGCCTGTCGCCCAACGACGGCGATCGCATCGTGCGGCTCGTTGCGCACCATGTGGGTGTGGAGGTGCATTTGGGTTCGCCAAGAGTATCAGCCGAGTTGCCCGAGACGGGCGAGCGATTTGAGGGATTGCTGCCGCCGGTGGTCGCAGCTCCGACCTTTGCGATCCGCAAGCCCGCGGTCGCCGTGTTTACGCTCAGCGACTATGTCGTCGCTGGCATCATGAATACCCATCAAGCGGAGACGCTACGCGCTGCCGTCGCGGATCGCCGCAACATCCTCGTCGCCGGCGGCACCTCGACCGGAAAGACCACGCTTACCAATGCGCTGTTGGCGGAGGTCGCAAAGACCGCCGATCGGGTCGTCCTGATCGAGGATACGCGTGAACTGCAGTGCAAGGCACCGAACCTCGTGGCACTCCGGACCAAGGATGGCGTTGCTTCGCTCTCCGATCTCGTTCGCTCCTCGCTCCGCCTGCGGCCGGATCGTATCCCGATCGGTGAAGTCAGAGGCGCAGAAGCGCTCGATCTCTTGAAGGCGTGGGGCACCGGCCATCCCGGCGGTATCGGCACCATACATGCTGGCTCAGCGCTCGGCGCGCTCCGACGGATGGAGCAGTTGATCCAGGAAGTCGTCGTGACGGTCCCGCGCGCACTGATCGCCGAGACGATTCAATTTATCGCCGTTTTGGCAGGTCGCGGATCCGACCGGCGGCTCGCCGAGCTCGCCAGTGTTGAAGGACTTGGCATTGGCGGCGACTACGTCCTTCACGCCGTGGGAGATCGGCCATGATGCGATTGTCTATTCACTTCCCCCGTAACATCATTCTAGCCGCTACCACCAGCGTTCAGTTGATGGCCTCCGGTACCGCATGGGCCGCTGGTTCGAATATGCCCTGGGAGCAGCCGCTCAATCAGATCCTGCAATCGGTCGAGGGTCCCGTCGCCAAGATCCTGGCCGTAATCATCATCATCGTCACGGGTCTGACGCTGGCATTTGGCGACACTTCGGGAGGGTTTCGCAGGCTGATCCAGATCGTGTTTGGTCTGTCGATCGCGTTCGCGGCGAGTTCTTTCTTCCTGTCGTTCTTCTCGTTCGGCGGCGGGGTGCTGGTGTGATGGATGAAGTTGATCCCATTGCAGGCTTCACCGTGCCGGTGCATCGCGCGCTGACCGAGCCGATCCTGCTCGGCGGGGCACCGCGAGCGGTTGCGATCCTCAACGGCACCCTGGCTGCAGCGCTCGGCCTCGGTTTGCGGCTGTGGATTGCCGGACTCTTGCTCGGGATTCTCGGTCAGGCCGCCGCGGTGTGGGCGGCGAAGCGCGATCCACAATTCGTGGATGTCGTGCGCCGGCATCTCCGTATCCAAGGCTATTTGGGCGTTTGAGCCGATGATGAATCTCAGGGAATATCGGCGATCGACCACGCAGCTTGCGGATTTCCTGCCGTGGGCCGCTTTGGTCGATGAGGGTATCGTCCTAAACAAGGACGGGTCGTTCCAGCGTACCGCGAGGTTTAGAGGTCCGGATCTGGAATCCGCCGTGCCTGCCGAATTGGTCGGCGTCGCCGGCCGTTTGAACAACGCATTGCGCCGGCTCGGTTCGGGCTGGGCGGTCTTTGTCGAGGCGCAGCGCCATCCCGCCAGCAATTATCCCGAAGGATATTTCCCGGATGTGGCGTCAGCCCTGGTTGACGTAGAGCGCCGCGCCGAGTTTGAGCAGGAAGGCTCGCACTACGAATCTTCCTATTTCCTCACTTTTCTCTATTTGCCTCCGCCGGAAGACCCCTCGCGAGCCGAGCGATTCCTCTACGAAGGACGCGATCGCAGCATCGAGGCGAATGCTCGTGAAGTGCAACGTGGCTTTGTCGACCGTACCGAGCGCGTGCTTGGTCTGGTTGAGGGCTTTATGCCCGATCTCAGCTGGCTTGATGACGAGGAAACGCTGACCTATCTGCATTCGACCGTCTCGACCAAGCGGCAGCGCGTTCGCGTGCCGGAAATTCCTGTCTATCTCGACGCTGTGCTCGCCGACCAGCCTCTGATCGGCGGCCTCGAGCCGATGCTCGGCAATTCCCATCTGCGGGTGCTGACGGTGGTCGGATTTCCCACTGTCACAACCCCCGGGATTTTGGACGAACTCAACCGGCTCGCCTTTGCCTACCGCTGGTCGACCCGAGCGATCATGCTCGACAAGACAAATGCGACCAGGTTGCTGACAAAGATCCGCCGGCAATGGTTCGCCAAGCGCAAATCCATCGCGGCGATTTTGAAGGAGGTGATGACCAACGAAGCCTCCACCTTGCTCGATACCGACGCCCATAACAAGGCGATGGACGCAGACGCTGCTTTGCAGGAACTCGGATCAGATGCGATCGGCCAAGCGTTCGTCACCGCCTCAGTAACGGTGTGGGATGACGATCCGCGTGTCGCCGACGAAAAACTCCGCCTGGTCGAGAAAGTCATTCAGGGACGTGACTTCACCTGCATGGCGGAGAGCGTCAATGCGGTGGAGGCGTGGCTGGGGTCACTGCCCGGCCATGCCTACGCCAACGTCCGGCAGCCGCCGATCTCGACGCTCAATCTCGCGCATATGATCCCGCTGTCGGCGCTCTGGGCAGGTCCTGACCGAGACGAGCATCTTGGCGCGCCGGCGTTATTCTTCGCGCGAACCGAGGGGGCGACCCCGTTTCGATTTTCGCTGCATGTCGGCGATGTCGGCCATACGCTGGTGGTGGGTCCGACCGGCGCAGGTAAATCAGTGCTTTTAGCGCTGATGGCGCTGCAGTTCCGCCGCTATCCGAACGCCCAAGTCTTCGCCTTCGATTTCGGGGGTTCGATCCGTGCGGCCGCGCTCGCTATGGGCGGCGACTGGCATGATCTCGGCGGCGCGCTGTCGGACGAGACAAACGAACCGGTCGCGCTACAGCCCTTGGCCCTGATCGACGATGCCGCGGAACGCGCCTGGGCGGCCGAGTGGATAGCAAACATCCTGGCGCGCGAAACGATCGTCATCACGCCTGAAGCCAAGGATCACCTGTGGTCGGCTCTGACTTCGCTTGCGTCAGCTCCTTTAGCTGAACGCACGCTAACCGGCCTGTCGGTGCTATTGCAGTCGCAAACGCTCAAGCGCGCGCTGCAACGGTATTGCCTGGGTGGTCCCTATGGCCGGCTGCTCGATGCCGAGGCCGAGCGGCTGGGAGGGGCCGAAGTCCAAGCCTTTGAAACAGAGGGCCTGATTGGCACCGGAGCTGCGCCGGCGGTGCTGAGCTATCTCTTCCATCGCATCGAGCGGCGGCTCGATGGCCGTCCTACATTGTTAATCGTCGACGAAGGTTGGCTCACGCTCGACGACGAAGGCTTTGCGGGGCAGCTGCGGGAATGGCTAAAAACGCTGCGCAAGAAAAATGCGTCCGTGATCTTCGCCACCCAGTCGCTGTCTGATATCGACGGCTCCGCGATCGCACCCGCTATCATCGAGAGCTGCCCGACACGATTATTCCTGCCGAACGAACGTGCCATCGAACCGCAGATCACAGCGATTTATCGCCGCTTTGGGCTGAACAACCGCCAGATCGAGATCCTCGCCCGGGCCACACCGAAGCGCGACTATTACTGCCAGTCGCGGCGCGGCAACCGCTTGTTTGAGCTTGGCCTCGGAGACGTCGCGCTCGCCTTTACGGCCGTCTCAGCCAAATCCGACCAGGCCGCGATCGAGAAGATCCTGAGTGAACACGGCCGCGACGGTTTTGTCGCCGCCTGGCTTACCCACCGCGGTGTCGGGTGGGCGGCCGACCTCATTCCCAATATCTCTAATGGGGGAACGCTGACATGATCGGTATCCGTCAACTCGCGGCGGCGAGTGTCATCGCACTCCTGGTCAGCCTCCCGGTGGTGCGATGTCAGGCTCAGGTCGTCGTGTTCGATCCGAACAATTATGCACAGAACGTGCTCACGGCCGCCCGCGCGCTGCAGCAGATCAATAACCAGATCACGTCGCTGCAAAATCAAGCCCAGATGCTGATCAATCAGGCGAAAAACCTCGCGAGCCTGCCATATTCGTCCTTGCAACAGCTTCAGCAGTCAATCCAGCGCACCCAGCAGCTACTGGCGCAGGCGCAGCGCATCGCATATGACGTGCAGCAGATCGACCGTGCCTTCTCGACGACTTACGCACCGGCCTCGGCGGGGACATCCAGTCAGACGCTGATATCAAATGCGCAAGCGCGCTGGCAGAATTCGGTTGGGGCGCTTCAGGATGCCTTGAGGGTGCAGGCCGGCGTTGTTGGCAATATTGATACTCACCGCACCCAGATGTCGGCGCTGGTGACGTCTAGTCAGTCAGCAGCCGGGGCACTGCAGGCAACCCAAGCCGGCAATCAGTTGATCGCGTTGCAAGCGCAGCAGCTCGCGGATCTCACCGCGACCGTCGCGGCGCAAGGCCGGGCGCAGAGTTTGGAAGCTGCGCAGCGTACGTCAGCGCAAGGCCAGGGCAGGGAACAGCTCCGACGATTCCTGACGCCGGGCGCCGGTTATCAATCCACCAACGTTCAGATGTTTCACTAATGAGCCCGTATTTCACCCCTCGCCATTTTGTGTGGATCACGATGGCAGGCTTCATCGTCTTGACCGCCGCGTGGGCTGTCATCAATAGCCGTCGCGGCGAAGACCTTGGCACCATCGCTCCGCTAGGGCTTGAGCAGGTGGACGCGCTTGTATCCGAGCTTGCCCGCTGTCGGACCGTCACATTGGACGATAATACCTCGCTCGAAAACTGCCGTCGGGTTTGGACAGAAAGTCGTCGGCAATTCTTCGGACCAACCAGAACGACGCCGTCACCCGCGGAACCGGTTCCGACTGATGCCAACGGCTCAGGGAAGTATCAGGATCGCGTCTTGCCGGCTGAGGCCGAACATCAGAAGAACGGGGTCAGGTGATGGGAGGCACTGGCGTCATCGACCGCTTCCTCGAGGTCTTCACCCGTTATATCGACTCTGGCTTCGGTCTGCTCAGTGGCGAAGTAGCGTTCCTCGCCACCACGTTGGCGGCGATCGACATAACACTTGCAGCCATATTCTGGAGCTGGGCCGCTGACGAGGACATCATTGCGCGGCTCGCCAAGAAGGCGCTGTTCGTCGGCGTGTTCGCCTACCTCATCGGTAACTGGAACAACCTCGCCCGCATCATCTTCGAGAGCTTTTCTGGCCTTGGGCTCAAAGCGTCCGGTTCCAGCCTATCCGCTGCGGATTTTCTGAAGCCTGGCCGCCTGGCGCAGATTGGCATCGACGCTGGACGCCCGATCCTGGAATCGATTTCGCAGCTGATGGGCTACATTAGCTTCTTCGAGAATTTCGTCCAGATCGTCGTGCTTCTGTTCGCCTGGATCGTGGTCTTGCTGGCTTTCTTCATCCTGGCGATCCAGCTCTTTGTAAGCCTAATTGAGTTCAAGCTGACGACGCTCGCGGGATTCGTGCTGATACCCTTTGGTTTGTTCGGAAAGACGGCGTTTGCCGCCGAACGCGTACTCGGCAACGTCATCTCGTCAGGCGTCAAAGTGCTGGTGCTATCAGTCATTGTTGGCATCGGCTCGACCTTGTTCTCTCAATTCACCGCCGGCTTTGGCGGTAACCAGCCGACCATCGAAGATGCCTTGGCAATGGTGCTGGCGGCACTGGCTTTGTTGGGTCTCGGCATTTTCGGCCCCGGCATTGCCAATGGCATTGTCTCCGGAGGTCCACAGCTTGGCGCCGGCGCTGCCGTTGGCGCCGGTCTTGCGGCGGGCGGCATTGTCGCCGCTGGAGCGGCCGGTGCTGCGATGGGGGTAGGGGCCGCAGGCGCAACTCTCGCTAGTGCGGCGCGCGGCAGTGCATCAGTTGCCGCCGGTGCATCCGCCGCCTATCGCGGCGGCGGGATTGCGGGTGTCGCGAAAGCCGGAGGTTCAGCCATCGCAGGCTCGCTCCGTCGGTCCTCGGGTGCGGAAGCATCGAACGCCGCGGATGCAGGACAGAGAGCTCCTTCATCCGGTTCGTCACCCGCTGGCGGGCCGCCTGCTTGGGCGGCGCGCATGAAGCGTTCGCAAACCGTGAGCCATGGCGCAT
>JGI24770J26754_10003194_pt1 | contig 10999 bp, 11 predicted proteins | sample LakOneMetagenome_FD_26754 | JGI IMG/M metagenome (IMG submission 26754) | reverse complement strand
TTCCCGATGACTATCGGGACGCTCTAGCCAACTGAGCTAACCCCCCATTTATTTTAATTAAGAACCGACAAACTTCCCGATGACTATCGGGACGCTCCAGCCAACTGAGCTAACCCCCATAAGGATTGCAAATATAATTTCATTGCCCTACGCTTCAAAATGTATTTTAGAAAAAATGCGCTGAAATTTTCAGCGCATCTCATTATCATTTAGAAATTATAGCATTGTCCATTAACTACCCTTCCCATATCTCTTCCTTGCCTTCCAGCCAGGCCTTTACCAATGGCGTGGTAACTGATTTCGGCCTTTCCAGCGGGAAGCCCAGCGCCCTGTCCCAGCAAAGGCTTGCAAGCACACCCAATGCCCTCGATACTCCAAAAAGCACGGTATAAAATTCATATTCCATCATGCCATAATGAACCAGCAATGCGCCACTGTGCGCATCCACATTCGGCCAGGGATTTTTAATTTTTGCAATCGATTTCAATATCGGCGGCACTGCTTCATAAATATTCCATACAGTTTGTACCAATGGATCATCCGGCATGTGCTTTTTGCCAAATTCCATTTGTGCTGCAAACCGGGGATCTGTCTGCCGCAATACGGCGTGGCCATAACCCGGCACCACTTTACCCTCACTCAATGTTTTCTTCACGTATTCTTCTATCTGGGCCTTGGTCGGACTATCAGAGCCGATCTGCTCCCTCAGTTCAAATATCCATTTGATCACTTCCTGGTTTGCCAATCCATGCAGCGGGCCGGCAAGGCCATTCATCCCGGCTGCAAAACTCAGGTAAGGGTCACTCAATGCCGATCCTACCAGGTGCGTTGTGTGTGCAGAAACATTTCCGCCTTCATGATCGGCATGTATCGTCATATACAAACGCATCAGTTCCTTGAATCCTTCATCTTCATATCCCATCATGTGGGCAAAATTGCCTGCCCAATCCAGCAATCCGTTTGGCTGGATATGGTCGCCATTCTTATACTTACGGCGATATATATACGCAGCTACCCTGGGCAGCCTTGCGATCAGGTCCATCGAATCATCAAATACCGCATCCCAATAATCCTTTTTATTCATCCCGGCCGCATAACGCTTGGAGAACTGGCTTTCGGTTTGCAGAGCCATGATCGCAACAACAAATTGTGTCATGGGGTGCGTACTTACCGGCAGGGCCTCAATGGTAGTAAATACATGGTTGGGCACATGGCTCCTGCGTTGCCAGGTGCTGCTCAGGTGATTTGCATCTTCTTCCGTTGGCAGGTTACCAACAAGCATCAGGTAAAACAATCCCTCGGGTAAAGGTTCTGTGCCATTCTTTGCTTTGGGAAGTTTTTCACGCAATTCAGGGATAGAATATCCCCTGAAACGTATCCCATCCTGTGAATCCAGCAGGGATGTTTCAGATACCAGCCCTGTCATGCCACGCATACCCTGGTATATCTGGCTCAGTGTTACTTCTCCTATTTTTTTATCGCCGTGTTCTTTAAGCAGATCTTTAATTTCAGCAGCAACAATATCTGCCTGTGCCTTAAACCTTTCCTTAATGATACCCATCTTGAATTATGTTGTATGATAAATGTTTAATGTCAGTTTTTATTTGCCCGGGCACCTGTTTTTCATAGCAGCATCCTTGTCCGCCCGGATGAACATTCCATCAGAACTGGTCTTATCTGGTAATGTTCGGACGGGCGTCGCCTTCTTGTACCGTCAATACTTTTAGCAGCAAAAAACAATGCCTAAAATTACGATGACCGCTGCGGTTAAACAAAAGTTTTGAAAGAAAGTTTAGGAAAGAAAAAGCCAGGCGCTCTATTTGGGAGCTTTTTTATACAGGTAAAAAGCAAGTATGCTGAAAAGGATATTGGGTGTCCATGATGCAAGCCAGGGGGTGAAATCTCCCTTGGTAGCAAACACCACGCTGAAACGGCCGAAAAGGATATACAATACACTGATCACAACTCCCAATGCCAGGTGAGCGCCACTGCCACCCCTGACTTTCCGGGATGCCATGATGGCCCCGATGATGGTCAGTACGAGTACCGAAACGGGAATGGCATCCCTGTTATGCCTTTCCACCAGCAAGGTGCTCAGCATTTCGGAACCCCGCATTTTCTCAAGCCTGATAAACCTGTCGAGATCGGGGGTGGTCATCTGGTCTTTCAGGTAATCATCCTTACGAAGGTCGATGGGTTTAAAATTATAATTCATGGTCTTCCTCGCCGAAGTGGTTACCGTTTCATTTATCTCATGGATCTGTCTTTCCAGTACGTTACTAAGCAGCCATTTCCCGGAAGCCGTATCCCANTTAAAATTCACGGCCCGGAGGTTATACAGCATCTTATTATTGGAGAACTTCTGGATGGAAAAATTATAACCCGCTTTGAGTACCGTGTCATAACTCCTGATCGCTGCATAGGTATTGGAATCAATGCGGAAATAAAGATTTTCCTTTTTGCTTGCATTGGGATTAGCCGTGCCCATATTTACATCGATATAAGTTTTTTCAAAATCGCCCCATTTCCTGTTTGCCTTTGGTACCACGTATTGATATCCTGCCCAGAGCAACCCGGAGAGGATGATGCCGCCGACAAAATAAGGCAGGAGAAATCTGCGGAAACTGACACCGCTGCTTAGAATGGCTATGATCTCTGACCGGCCCGCCATTTTAGAAGTAAAAAAGATCACGGCAATAAAAACAAATAAAGGGAATAACATCGCATCGATGCGTGGGATAAAACCAAAATAATAATCCGTGATGATCTGTGTTACGGATAATTTCGATTTTACAAAATCATCCGTTTTCTCACTGATATCTACCACTACCACGATAACTGTCAATAATAATAAACAAAAGAAAAAACTGGTAAGGTATTTACCCAATATGTACTTGTCAATTTTTTTCATCCGGAGCGGAAAGATAAAGAAATATGAATTATGGGATGGGAATTATGCGTTAAAATGAGAATGGGGAATCGTCAATAGTGAATGGTGAATAGGTGAATAGTGCACTCTAAACCCAAAACTTAACTCCTAAACCTCAAACTATAAACTATAAACTTTGTCCTATGCCTTTCGCCGCTATCCAGCCCGTCGTCCAGGCATTTTGAAAATTAAAGCCTCCCGTTATTCCATCCACATCAATTACTTCACCGGCAAAGAATAATCCCGGTACAATTTTGCTTTGCATGCTGTTTACATCTATCTCTTTTAACTGAACACCACCTGCTGTTACAAATTCTTCTTTAAAAGTTGTTTTACCTTTTACCGCAAATTCCTGCGCACATAATATTTTCACCAATTTGTTCTGCTCCTTCGCCGGCAGGTCGGCCCACCGCATTTCCAATACAATACCTGCATTCACCAAAAAATATTCCCACAAGCGTGAAGGAATACCAAAAGGATTCCGGTTGATCATTTTTTGCGCTGCAATATCAAACCTTACCTGCTGCATTTTTTCTTTCAGCGTTATCTCGTTGAAGGCAGGCAACCAGTTTACCAGGATATTGAATGAATAATTTTTGATAGCCAGTTCACGTGCACCCCATGCAGATAATTTCAGCACGGCAGGGCCGCTGAGGCCCCAATGTGTAATAAGCAGGGGCCCTGTTTCCTGTAGTTTAGTACCGGCAATTTTTATGGAAACGTTTTCTACTGATACACCCATCAGCGCCGAAATATTATTCCCCGGCATATTAAAAGTAAAGAGGGAAGGCACAGGGTCTTCAATGCTATGCCCAAGTTTCCTGATCCAGTTGAATTGTTCCGGCTTTGAATACCCTCCTGTTGCTATACAGATGAGATCGGCATGCAGGTTTTTATTACTCAACAACAACTCCCACCCTTCTCCTGTTTTACTGACCGAATTCACCGTTGCATTCATCATGACCGAGACTCCGTATTTACTGGCTTCATTCAGCAGGCAATCAATAATGGTTTGGGAACTGTCTGTTACGGGAAACATGCGGCCATCCGTTTCCGTTTTAAGAATAACATGGCGTTCTTCAAACCATGCAATGGTATCTGTTGTAAAAAAATGATGAAATGCTTTCTTTAAAAACGAAGCGCCCCGGGGATATTTTTTGATCATCTCGGCCATGCTGTAGCAGGCGTGTGTAACATTACAGCGACCGCCGCCGCTCACTTTAACCTTACTTAAAAGCTTGGCCGAACGTTCGAGTAAAACAACCTGCAATTGCGGATATAACCTGGCAGCATTAACCGCACAAAAAAAACCTGCCGCTCCGCCGCCAATGACTATGAGTTTTTTCTTTTCCGTTAAACGCATGGCTGAAATCAATGCTGTTGAAATTTAGTGAGTGTATATTTCTTCGTCTTTTTATCATATAGTCCCACATATAAAATGCCGGGCAATTCTATAACCACCGAATTCCTTTTTGCAAGGTCCCTGAGTTTGTTATCCTCCAGGAAATCATCCAGGTTTGTGCGTACATTATTTGCCATCGAAGGCTGCAATCCTTTCAAAGAAAATTTTGAATGGGCGTATAAGAATTTATTCCTGGAGGAAGTAAGATAAGGTATGATGCGTATGTCGCCTATCGAAACCCCGATACCTGCAGCCATTCCAAAACCCATAGTGGCAAAACCAAGCAGCATTCCTTCAGCACCCTGTGTTGGTACCAGGCTTCCAAAAGTGAGTACCAGGCTATCCCCGCTTAACACAGGAGTAATGAAAGGGAACCCGCTGTTCTTCCTTTTTATAAAAAGCTTTTCGTTGTCAAGTTCTTTTTCTTCTCCCGAAGAACCAAAAGAACCGATCTGTTGCAGGGGCGAATGAACCAAACTGTATAAAGAATTATTCGGCTTTGTTTCATACCTGGCTATTTCTTTGCCGGTAATTATATTGTAATAATAATATTCAAAGGTCTTTGGCGAACTGTTCTGTATGATCAGCAAACTATCATAAACGGTTGCAACCGGAACAAGTTCATATTTTGCCTGGCTGTCGGTAATGATCTTATTTAAAAAATAATTGGTTGAACTGGCCGTACCCCCGGCAATATCAATTTTAAAAACATTGATGCCGGCCTCGTACGCAAGTTTATTTAAAATATAGATACTGGTATCATTAAAAAAAAGCTGGCTGGGCGCAGGGAATTGAAAAAGGCCCGGCTTGTTCGTATGTCTGGCCGAAACAGCATAAAACAGGTTTTTGTATTTGATCTCCAGGAAATCCCCCCTTTCTTTTTTTTCTGCTTTGGAGAGTGTACTTTTTGGAAGTTCTATCTCTTTGATCGTTGCTGTGTTCTGCTGCAATTCCCATTCATAGATAATGGATTTCTTATTTTGCAATGAAACCGTAAGAAAGTTACAGCCCCTGTCATTTGGCATAGCCACTATCAATTGCTCATCGGCATATTTCAACCTGAATTTTATGGATGCGATCTTTGTATCCACAGCTTTCTCCGGATCAAGTTTATATATAATGGCGCTGTCGGCAAAAGCGTATACTTCAAAAGCCATATGCTGAATGGAAAGCTTATCTAAAAAAAATTCTTTCGTGGCGTTTTTGATCAATGTGCGCCCATCCGCCATATCATATTGCATCAACAGGTTAAGAGCCGTATCATAAAATAAATGAGTGATCCCGTTTGTATGTTCTGTATTGATAATGATTTTTCCCAGGCCGGGCTGGTAATAGCCGGTCATATTTTTTCCGGGCAATCCATCTGCAGAAAATGGAATATTAATATCTAATTGGGCATGGGAAATATGAAAAGAAAAAAAAGCGGGTAGCAGGAATAAAATGATCTTTCTCATTTTTACAAGATAGCAAAATAAGAGAATAGGTGAATCATCAATCGTGAATGCATACCCGGCAGGGCGTCGTTTAGAGGGGAGAATAAGTCAATCATTGAGGTTCTTCTAAACGATAAACAACAACTTCAAACCTTATAAACGCATGCCTCAATGACTCCACGTTAAATTAATATTTGCTTTTTCTGCTGTTTCTATTTCAGCGAAAGAAGATAAAATATCCGGATCCCCTTTGGTGATATTAACGTCGTGTTCAAAATGGGCAGAATATTTATGGTCCCGTGTAAGTACTGTCCACCCATCATCGAGGTGAAGAACGTCTTTCACACCGAGGTTGATCATTGGCTCTATCGCAAGTACCATCCCTTCTTTCAACTTTGCACCGGTACCTTTTTTCCCATAGTTAGGAACCTGGGGATCTTCATGCATCTTCCGCCCAAGGCCATGGCCCACCAGTTCCCGCACAACACCATAGCCATGTTTTTTTTCCGTATGTTCCTGTATGGCATTGGCAATATCCCCGATCCTGTTTCCGGGCCTGGCTTTTTCAATGCCCAGGTATAATGATTCTTTGGTAACTTTTAGCAATTGCTTTATTTCATCAGGTATCTCACCTATTGCATAGGTGTAGGCGCTGTCGCCATGAAAGCCATTTTTATAAACCCCTATGTCCAGCGACACGATATCGCCTTCCTTTATTAATTCATTTTTTGGGAAACCATGCACCACTGCTTCATTCATAGAGATGCATGTTGCATAAGGATATCCATTGTAATTCAAGAAAGACGGAACGGCGCCATTGTCCCTGATAAATTCTTCCACGATATTATTGATCTGCATGCTCGTCATACCTGCCTTCATAACCTTTGCTGCTTCGGCATGTGCTTTACCAACCAGCAGGCAGCTTTCCCGCATGATCTCAATTTCTTCTTTTGTTTTATAATGTATCATTAAGCTAAGTTATTACACGGATTATTACGGCTTACACGAATCAGGACTGTAGTTTCTAATTTGTATAATTCGTGCAATGTTTTCATAATTCGTGTTTAAAAAAATATAAACCCCAACGAAATCATCGTTGGGGTCATTAAAGTTTTATTATTTAAAAATCCTCAACGGGATCGTTGTTTACATTCCTGATGCTACTGCCTGTCTTCCCTGCAGTCTTCCGGATGACATCAATCCATCATACTGGCGCATGAGCAATTGTGTTTCGATCTGCTGCAAAGTATCCAGGATAACACCCACCATGATCAGCAAAGATGTACCTCCAAAGAATGTTGCAAAATTCTGCGACATAGAGAATACCAATTGGATCAAACCTGGCAGGATACCCACAAATGCTAATAAAATAGCGCCCGGGAAAGTGATCCTGTCCATGATCGTACCAATATAATCTGCCGTTGGCTGCCCCGGTTTTACGCCCGGTATGAAACCGTTATTCCTTTTCAGTTCATCTGCCATTTGCTTTGGATTAAATATCAAAGCAGTGTATAAGAACGTAAATGCAATTACGCAGGTTGAATAAACAAGCATGTAAACAATGCTGGTATGATCTGTAAAATACCTGGCCCAGCCTTCACCGGTAAAACCGGAGAATACTGTTGGCAGGAATAGAATTGCCTGGGCGAAGATGATCGGCATTACACCGGCAGCATTCACTTTTAAAGGAAGGAAGTTGCGGGCTCCACCAACCTGGCGGTTACCAACAATTGCTTTTGCATAATTAACCGGAACCTTCCTGGTACCCTGGACAAGCATGATCAATCCCATGATAACAGCGATCAGGAAAACAATTTCGATCAGCATGATCAACAGGCCACCTGCGCCCCTTGTTGTTCTTGCTGCCCACTCCTGGCCGAAAGCCTGCGGAAGTCGTGCAAGGATACCGATCATGATGATGAGCGAGGTACCATTACCCAACCCTTTATCAGTGATCTTTTCACCAAGCCACATTACGAATAATGTACCTACGGTAAGGATCACAACAGTTGAAACCCAGAAGAAACTTTCATAAGCGGGGATCAAAGCGGCTGAGTTAGCCTGGCTTTTTAAATACCCGATATAAGCGGCTGCCTGGAAGGCAGTAACAATAACAGTAAGGTAACGTGTCCATTGGTTGATCTTCTTCCTGCCACTCTCTCCTTCCTTCTGAACCTTTGCCATTTGAGGAACCAGGATGGTCATCAATTGCATAAAGATAGAAGCAGAGATATAGGGCATGATACCCAATGCAAAAATAGAAGCCTTGGAAAAAGCACCGCCCACAAAAGCATCCAGCAAACCGAGCATACCGCCCTGTGCACTGGCGTGCAGGTTAGCTAATTTATTGGGATCAATACCCGGAAGTACGATGTAAGAACCCAACCTGTATATGAAAAGCAGTAATAAGGTAAAAACGATCTTATTACGCAGTTCCTCGATACTCCAAATATTTTTCAGCGTTGTTATGAATTTCTTCACAGAATTTAATCGATTTAAATGTGTGCTCTAAAAAAGTAAAAAGACCCCGCTAAGCGTGGGTCGGCAAATATCGGGTATTTATTTCACTATTTCTACAGTGCCGCCGGCAGCTTCAATGGCAGCTTTTGCCTTTTCACTGACCGCATTTACTTTGAATGTGAATTTTCCTTTCAATTCACCGTTACCAAGGATCTTTATATTATCAAACTGGCTGATAAGGCTGTTGATATATAAATTCTGGTGGTTGAATTCTGTAATACCGTACTTTTCAGCATATTGATCTATCTGGCCTAAGTTAATGACCTTGTATTCCACACGGTTGATATTAGTGAATCCACGNTTTGGAACACGGCGCTGGATCGGCATCTGGCCACCTTCATGGGCTTTTTTGCTTTTATAACCTGCACGGCTTTGTCCACCTTTATTACCTTTTGTAGATGTTCCGCCCTTACCGCTTGCCTCACCACGGCCAATACGTTTTTCTTTGTGTGTTGCGCCTTTTGCAGGCTTGAGAGTGTGTAAATTCATTGTATGTTGATTTTTGACTTACGGGGTATCACCCCTCGCTTTTAATGTAAAATATTAAATTAAAAATGTAAAATGTAAAACTATCGAAATGCAATTTTTACATTCAATATTTTACATTGATCATTTTACATTCTTATAGTTCTTCCACTTTCACCAAATGATTAACCTTCGTTACCATTCCAAGTATCTGTGGCGTAGCTTCAACTTCTACAGAAGCATTCATTTTCTTTAAACCCAAAGCGATCATCGTACGCTTTTGGCGTTCAGACCTGTCGATCACACTTTTTACCTGGGTTACCTTAATCTTTTTCATTATTAAAAATTTATCCGATGTATGATTTGATGATGTATGATCTATGATGTGTTCTAAAAATCATACATCATACATTTGAATTATCCGTTAAATACTTTCTTTAAAGAAACATTGCGTGTTTTTGCAATAGCGATCGGCTCACGTAAGGTAGCCAACGCTTTGATGGTTGCTTTTACCACGTTGTGTGGGTTAGCAGATCCCAGGTTCTTGGCCAGCACGTCGGTAAGACCTACTGATTCCAATACCGCACGCATGCTGCCTCCTGCGATAACACCCGTACCATGAGAAGCCGGTTTAAGCAAAATTTTTGCAGCGCCGTCTTTACTCAGCTGATCGTGTGGGATGGTACCATGCATGATCGGAACTTTTATCAGGTTCTTCTTAGCATCTTCAATTCCTTTGGTGATCGCTTCCTGAACTTCTTTTGCTTTACCAAGACCGTGTCCTACAACACCAGCCCCGTTTCCAACAACTACCAGTGCAGAAAAGCTGAACGCACGGCCACCTTTTGTTGTTTTTACAACACGGTTGATAGAAACTACTTTTTCTTTTAGTTCCAGGTCACCGGCTTTCATTTTATTTACAACTACGTTTGACATTTAAATCTATTTAAGATTTGATATTTAATATTTGACTATTAAGATCGGTATACTACAGTATGACTGATCTTAGAATTCCAATCCGGCTTCCCTTGCGCCTTCAGCAACTGCTTTCACACGGCCGTGGTAGATATAACCGCTACGGTCGAATACAACTTTCTTCACGCCTAATTCAACAGCTTTTTTTGCAATGGCTTCTCCAACCATTTTGCTTTTATCGATCTTAGGAGCTTTTTGTGCAGTGATGTCTTTTTGCCTGGATGATGCTGCTGCAATGGTAGTACCATTGTTGTCGTCTATCAACTGTGCATAAATATCACTGTTGCTTCTAAAAACTGTAAGGCGTGGCACTGATGAAGAACCGCTGATCTTTTTACGGATGCGATACCTGATCTTTTGTCTTGCGCTTGATTTATTGTTACTCATCTTCTTTTATTTATTTCCCCGATACTGCCGGGGAATGATTTGAAAATTATTTGATTTGAAGATTTGAAGATGATTGACTTGTAATTAAATGCATTTCATTAGCACATTTCCAAATCTTCAAATTTTCAAATTATTACTTACCTGCTGATTTACCAGCTTTCCTTCTCAGCACTTCACCTTCAAATTTCACACCTTTACCTTTGTATGGTTCAGGCTTACGCAGGCTGCGGATCTTGGCACATACCTGGCCGATCAATTGTTTGTCGATACTTTCAAAAGTGATCGTTGGGTTCTTACCTTTTTCCTGTTCTGTTTTCACAGACAATTCTTTTGGTATCTCAAAAATGATATTGTGAGAATATCCCAAAGCAAGGTCCAGTAAATTTCCCTGGTTAGCGGCTTTATAACCCACACCCACCAGTTCAAGTTTTTTGACATATCCCTGTGTAACACCGGTAACCATATTGTTAACCAGTGAACGGTACAAACCATGCATGGCACGGTGACGTATCTGTTCTGTTGGCCTTACGAATTCGATCTTACCATCTTTCAGTTCTACTTTAATATCCCTGTCGATCGCCTGCTTCAATTCGCCTTTTGGTCCTTTTACAGTAACCATATTGTCAGCGCTAACTGAAAAGGTTACCCCAGTTGGAACATCTACCGGCTTTTTTCCTATACGACTCATTTTCTTTTAATTTGAAAATTTGAAAATTTGTTTATTTGAAAATGTGTTTGATTGCGGTCAGCTATGTATAGAAAGCTTAATTCAATCTTTATGTACGAAGTGAAAACCATTTCCAAATTTTCAAATCGCCTAATCATCAAATTGATTAGAAGATACTGCAAAGCACTTCACCGCCTACATTCTGTGCTTTTGCTTCTTTA
>JGI24770J26754_10003190_pt1 | contig 11003 bp, 12 predicted proteins | sample LakOneMetagenome_FD_26754 | JGI IMG/M metagenome (IMG submission 26754) | reverse complement strand
TGCCCGATCGTATGCCCGAAGTTCAATAATTTCCTGTCGGCTTTTTCATACTCATCTGCAGTAACAACATCCATCTTAATGGCAACGTTGCGTTCTATCAACGAAGCGATCAATGTACTGTCTGATTGTATGCTGTGTAATGTATAACGTTCCAGCATATTGAAGAGCAAAGCATCTTTGATACAGGCATGCTTAATGATCTCTGCAAAGCCATTGATCCATTCTTTTACCGGGAGTGTTTTCAAGAAACCATAATCATACAATATGAATTCAGGCTGGTACACAGTGCCAACCATATTTTTATACATCCCTACATCCACACCGTTCTTTCCGCCAATAGCTGCATCTACCATGGCTAATATAGTAGTAGGCACAAGCGCCAGCCTTATTCCTCTTTTATAGATACCGGCTGCATATCCTGCAATGTCTGTAACAACACCGCCGCCGATACCGATGACCAGTGTTTGTTTATCAGCTTCCATCTCCAGTAACTGTTGTATGATGCCGTCGATCGTTGCCTGCGTTTTATGCGCTTCACCGGGCCTGGTGCGGATGACCCGGAATCCATTCATTTTTTCCTTGTGCAGCTCAAACACATTTTCATCAGTAATGATCACGGCCTGTTCTTTTTTACAGTCGATCGTTAGCTCATCAAACACTTCATCAAAAATGCAGGTTACTTTTCTTTGTGAAAATATATACTCGGCTTTTCTCATAATTCCATTAAAGTTACTCATTCATGATTTTATTCTGGTGGTTGATACTCTCCATGTGCACCGCATCAAAATAACGTACGATAAATTCTTTACTAAGTCCCAGTTTTTCACCTTTGTTATATGCCCTGTCGAGGATCTCGTTCCACCGGTTCGTTTGCAGGATGGTAATATTATTCTCTCTTTTATATTCGCCTATTTTATCCGCCAGTTTCATGCGCTGCCCGATGAGTAACAGCAATTCATCATCCACCTGGTTTATCTGTTCCCTAAGTTGGGTGAGTGCCGTAATGAATTCCTGCTGCGAAGTATTTTCCATCCTCCATATCAGTGCATCCAGTATTTCATCCAGCCGTTCCGGTGTTACCTGTTGTTTGGCATCGCTCCATGCATTATCAGGATCGATATGGCTTTCGAGCATGAGTCCGTCAAAATCAAGGTCAATACTTTTTTGCGCTACCTGCTGCAACAAACTCCGGTTACCGCAAATATGCGATGGGTCGCAAATAAGGGGCATGCCGGGATAACGCCGCTTCATTTCTATCGGCAGGTGCCACATGGGCGCATTCCTGTATTCGGTGTTGCCATAAGATGAAAAACCACGGTGTATCATACCAACATTTTCAAGCCCTGCTTTTTGCAGGCGTTCGATCCCTCCACTCCATAACTCAAGATCAGGGTTAATAGGATTCTTCACCAGCACCGGTATATCAACGCCCCGCAAAGCATCTGCTACATCCTGCACACTAAATGGGTTTACGGTTGTACGTGCGCCGATCCATAACACATCCACATCATATTGCAATGCATCCTGCACATGTTTTGCAGTAGCAACTTCAACAGTAGTTGGCAGGCCGGTTTGTTTTTTTGCAGAGCGGAGCCATTCCAATGCCTGGGTACCGATCCCTTCAAACAGCCCGGGTTTGGTACGTGGTTTCCATATCCCGGCACGAAGCATGTCGATCTTACCGGTATCGGCGAGCCGTTGAGCAGTTGCCAGTACCTGTTCTTTCGTCTCGGCACTGCATGGCCCGCTGATGATCAGTGGCCGCTTATTCCATAAGGCCGTAATTTTTTCATTCATATCTTATACCCGTTTCAATTGTAAAATTAATTTTATGCCGCCATAAAAGCTAATAGCATTCATTGACTGTTTAATTGTTTCCATGTTGCTGCTGTCATTTCAAATTTTATTTCCTTGCCGTGCAAGCCGGTTTCTGTCCAGCCTTGTTTCCTGTAAAATGTTTCTGCCCTTGTATTGGGCGCAGTTCCCAGCCAGATCTTTTCTTTACCAATGCTGAAATACCAGTTGAGCATGATACTGTGCAATGTTTTGCCGATACCCTGTTCAGCATATTCCGGCAGGATAAATAATGCCCATACATTATCCTGTTTAAGATCTACGTAGGCAAAGCCGACCACTTTTTTTTCTATCTCACATACCCATGCCTTTCCTCTCACGGTCATATATTCTTCGCAGTCTTTATCGGGTACCAATGCAGGGTCGGACAACATATTTTCTTTTACAGCATTTCTTACAAACTGTATTTGGGGTATATCGGCTATGGTTGCTTCCCGGAAGATCATTTTATTTTTTTTCTTACCGCAAGACGCTTAACCAAAAAAATAATTGCGCCTTTGCGTTTCTGCGATAAATAATTACTTCAATATTCTTTTAATTGTATTTGCATGTTGGATCAATTCTGCCAGGTATTCATAATTTTCTTTCTCCAGGCAACTCTTGAATTTTCTAAGCTGTGATATATGTTCATTCAATACGTCCAGTACATTGTCTTTATTCTGCCTGAAGATCGGCACCCACATTTCTGAATGGCTCTTGGCCAGCCTTACAGTTGTTTCAAAACCACCACTGGCCAGTTCAAATATCTTATCATCTTCTTTTTCTTTTTCAAGTACTGTATTGGCCAGGGCGAAAGAAGTGATATGTGATACATGGCTGATATAAGCCGTATGCAGGTCGTGGGCTGCTGCTTTCATGTACACGATGTGCATGCCCAGGTGCTTGTAAACCTTTTCAACCAGGCTCACTGCATCTTCATCCGATTCCTCTTTATTGCATATCACTGCTGCCTTGTTTGTAAAAGCATCTTTCCTGGCAGCAGAAGGCCCACTGAATTCNGTACCCCACATTGGATGGGATGCCACGAAGCGTCCCCGCTTTGGATGGTCTTTCACCGCATTGCAAATAACTGTCTTGGCAGATCCCACATCCATTACCACCTGCTTATCCACGTGATCTAAAATTCCGGGCAACAGCAGTTCAGTTGCATCCACGGGAATCGCCACGATCACCAGGTCGGCAAAGCTGACCGCTGCTTCCAGTTCCATGATCTCGTCTACCAAACCNAGGCTGAGCGCTTCTTCGCAATGAGCCGGGTTACGGTCTACCCCCACCACCCTGTCCAGTTGAAGTTTTTCCCTCAAAGCAAGTGATATGGATCCACCGATCAAACCCAAACCAATGATAGTTATATTCATCTTTTTTATTTTATAAACAAAGATCCCGGCCATATAGCCGGGATCTTTTATGTAAATCTGATATAATATTTTTCAGCTTATACAATACAGCCCGGCTTATTACCAAAGTAATAATAATATTGCCAGTTGTATGTATTTGTTTGTTTCATTGCTGCTACGAATGTAAAGACATCTGTTTGAATTACAAAAAATAAAAAGCCACACCGGGGAACCGGCATGGCTATACGATTGCTTGCCAAATAAAATCTTTATGCCCGGGAATGGCTGACAAGTGCCATTTCCTGCGGCGACAACTTATTTCTTAGTTGAATCTACAGCTTTGGTTGTAGTTGTAGTTTTAACTGTAGTATCAGTTACTGTAGTTTTAACGCTATCAGGAGCAGTTGTTGTTGCAGGAACTACAACAGCAGATGTGTCACTACCAGTTTTTTCTTCAGTTTTTGCGCTATCATTACATGCAGTAAAAGAAGCAGCGATCAAGGCAATTGCCAATAATTTTTTCATTTGTTTGTTTTTAATTTTAAAATTATAATTTGACATTAATACCACGATCAAAAAAAGGTAACCCAACTTTTTTAAAAAACTTTATTTTCGTTGTTTTGGGTTACCAAATGAACCAAAAACGTATTAATACAAGATAAGTGAGCAATATATCTCAGGAAAAGACTTTACTGGANGGCCTGGCAAAAGAGGACAGAGCCTCGATTGAACAGATATACAGGGATAATTATACGATGGTTCAGTCCCTTATACTTAATAACAGTGGCAGTACAGACGATGCGGCAGATATATTCCAGGAGGCCATGATCGTTCTNTTTGAAAAATCAAAATCCCCGGATTTTGAGCTCAATTGCCAGCTAAAGACCTATTTATATTCAGTTTGCCGGAGATTATGGCTGAAAAAGCTGCAACAAATGCAGCGGTTTGGAAGGCAGGCAGAAGATGTGGAGGACGTGGTGCCGGTGGATGATGACCTGGAGATCCATGAAAAGCGCCAGCAGGATTTTATCATCATGGAAACGGCCATGAGTAAAATAGGCGAGCCCTGCAAAAGTTTATTGGAAGCATATTATATACAAAAAAAGCATATGCTCCAGATCGCTACGGAATTTGGATATACCAATGCTGATAATGCAAAAACCCAGAAGTATAAATGCCTCGTGAGATTAAAAAAATTGTTTTTTGCACAATATAAAAACGGACAATAGATGGAAGATACTTTATTGATAGATGCTGCTGAAAGGTTCGCCAGGGGAGAAATGACCGCTGAGGAAAAGATATTCTTTGAAGAATTGAGAAAGCAAAATCCTGAACTGGATCAATTGGTGGTAGAACAGCTTTTTTTCCTCAATGAGCTTGACAGGTATGGGAATACAAAGAATTTCAAACATATTTTACAGGAAACAGAAGGCAAACTGGTCAATGAGGGATTGATCACCAAATCTCCTTTACAGGGCAAGGCCAGGGTTGTTTACCTGTGGAAACGTTACAAACGTACGATCGCAGTGGCAGCGTCCATTGCAGGTATCGTTTCTATTGTAAGCGCCAGCCTTATCTCTACATTCCACAATGAAAAAAATAGCGATATCAACCTGCTGGTAGGAAAGATCCAGGAACAAGATAAGCAGATCAGCCAGATCAAATCTAAAACAGACCAGCTTGCAGCTGCAAAAGAGATCTCTGTTGTTATTCCTCCACGGCTCGATGCAAAATTCAGGGCTACGGGGTTTTTAATTGATGCCAGCAATAGTTTTATTGTTACCAATGCCCACGTNGTGAACGAAGCAAAGAACCAGCTGATCGTGGAAAATAATAAGGGCGAACAATTCAGTGCGGAAGCAATATATGTGAATACAGCCACCGACCTTGCCATATTAAAAGTAAATGACAACCGTTTCAAAAAACTTTCTGCCATGCCTTATTCCATCCGCAAAGCAAATGCAGAATTGGGCGAACAGGTATTCATGCTTGGTTTTCCTAAACAGGAGATCGTTTATGGTGAAGGATATATCAGTGCCAAGAATGGTTACCAGATGGATACCATTTATTGCCAGCTCAGCACTACTGCCAATGAAGGTAACAGCGGATCTCCCGTGATCAACAGGAACGGCGAATTGATAGGTATCATCACCAGCAGGGAAACAAATGCAGAAGGTGTGGTGTTTGCCATCAAATCATCCAATATCTATAAAGCGGTGGATGAAGTGAAGAAGATGAAGGAATACCAGGATATCAAGATCACATCCCAGGCTGCTTTAAAAGGCATGGAAAGGGAAAAGCAAATAAAGAAGATAGAAGATTATGTTTTTATGGTAAAAGGGAATTAAGCAACATCTTATTAAACTAAAAAGGCTTTCTCAATAATGGGAAAGCCTTTTTAGTTTAACGATCTGCTGATCTTAGTTCGCAGTTCCCCAGAGGGAAGCAGGATAAACTTTATCAGCAATTAATTTATCAATACTACTCTTAACAGAAGGTGCGTCTTCCTTATAAGTTACGCCAAACCATTGCGATAAAGTCGGGATCACTTTAATTGTATTGCCATTCTCTTTAATGAATTCATCCGCAATGATGGGAATAAAGAACTCTGCCTTTATATTGGATGTATTCTCTATTACAAATTTTTCAAAAAGCCCTGCAGAGAGATCGAATATAGAAGGATGAAAACACCAGAAGTTCATCGACACACTTGAATTGGCCGGCACTTCATATTTAGCATCGTCTTTCTCATATACCACTTTACCATTTTCAGCATATATTTTTGTACGCTCATTGATGGAAACCAGGTTGCCTTTTTCATCCACTTCACAAACGCCCCGGCTCACAGTTCCATGTTCGCTGAGGGTTTTATCAAGTTGGTAACCTATCACTGCATATTTCTCCGGGCTACATTCTTTGTTTAAAAAATCAGCAGCTTTTTGAAAAGAATCCACTCCATAATAATCATCCGCATTGATAACAGCAAAAGGTTCCTTGATCACATCTTTTGCACAAAACATAGCATGGCCTGTTCCCCATGGCTTGGTCCTGTCTGCCGGTATATATGCCTTCTCAACAAAACAATCCATTTCCTGGTAAACATATTCAAGTTCAACTTTTCCTTTCAGCTTTGCATCAAAATTGGCTTTGAAATTCTCAGCGAATTCTTTCCGGATGATAAAAACAACTTTGCCAAAGCCGGCCCGTATGGCGTCATAAATGGAATAGTCCATGATCGTTTCACCGGATGGGCCAAATCCTTCCGTTTGTTTCATACTTCCATAGCGGCTTGCCATCCCTGCGGCCAAAATTAAAAGCGTTGGTTTCATTTATGAGTATATTTAAAAATTATGATCCATTTTTGCAGGGCAAAAATAATGTAAACTGGCAGAAATAATGAAAATGCTTTTTGAAGAAACAGGACTGGAATTCAATACGCTGAATGCCCCCCTGTACATTGAAAAAAAAGTATCCGTGATCGTAGCAAGGCTTGATAAGATACATCCCGTTATTTCAGGCAACAAGTTATTTAAGCTTCATTATTTTTTGCAGGGATCTATTATGCAAAACTCAAAGCCGGTCCTGACTTTTGGAGGCGCTTATTCCAACCATCTTGTTGCAACCGCCTATGCCTGTAAAGAAGCCGGGATAAATTGCACCGGGATAGTGCGGGGAGAAATGCCTGCGGTTCCTTCTCATACCCTTCAACAATGTAAAGGATATGGCATGCAATTGCATTTTATTTCCAGGGAAGAATATGAAAAGAAGGAATCATTTCAATTCATAGAACAANTGACCCGGCAGTTTGGAGAATGCATCATCATTCCCGAAGGGGGTTATCATCCGTTGGGTGCAGCAGGCGCTGCCCTGATCATGGATAAAATATCCGGGCAACATGCAACACATGTCTGCACTGCCGTGGGCACAGCAACAACACTCGCCGGCCTGCTGAAGAACAACAATGGCAATGAAAGAATTATCGGCATCCCCGTGCTGAAAAATTTAAATGACATAAAAGAAAGGCTTTCATTTCTTGGATGCGCTGATCAAATAGATAGCCTGGATATTTTCGATGAATATCATTTTGGTGGTTATGCAAAAAGAACGCCCGGCCTTATCAGTTTCATGAATGCGCTTTTTATGAACCACGCTATACCTACCGATTTTGTTTATACTGCTAAGATGATGTATGCGGTTCTTGATAAGATCGAAAAGGATTTTTTTCCTGAAGGAAGCCAGGTGGTTTGCCTGCATACAGGCGGGTTGCAGGGAAATCATTCATTACCAGCGGGAACATTAGTTTTTTAATTCATTTAACATCCTGCTATATTTGTGTTATTGATCACAGGCTATATTTGCGGCAACCGGTTTCAATAACTATGAAGAAATACAAATTCCTCATTTTACTATTTTCCATAACTGCTGTATACCATGCATCGGCACAACAGTTGTTACCGGGCATCACCGTGAAAGACTTCAGTGGTAAGATAGTTGTCAGCTGGAGAAATGAATACAAGGTTCCTGTCAGCACCATCAACATTCAACGTTCCTTCGACAGTACAAAGAATTATACAACCATCGGTTCTGTATTGAATCCGCAAAACCTCGAGAACGGTTATGCCGATGACAAGCCCCCGTATACAAAAATGTATTACCGCTTATTCATCAGCTTTGAAGGCGGTTCTTATTTATTCAGTTCCGTTGCAAGGCCGGTGAAGATCATTCCCATTAGAGATACCGCAAATACAGAAGCGGCCAGGTTCCCATGGCAGGCAATGCCTGTTGCTACCGATTCAGCTGAGACCATGCCGCAACCAAAAGAAGCAACATTGCAGGGAGTAAAAGTGCGTGTGGATCCACTGGCAGATCCCAATCTCCGTGTACCAACCAGGAGAGACAGTATCATTTTAAAGAATATCCCGGAAATAATCATATACCCCAGCATGCGGATATTCAGTAGCAAGGACAATAACGTGGTCATCCACCTGCCCGATGCTGCCATCAAAAAATACAGCGTTAAGTTCTATGATGAGGAAGACGTATTCTTATTTGAGCTTACCAAACTCAGGGAAGAATACCTGATCGTTGAAAAAGTGAATTTCGTTCATGCAGGCTGGTTTCATTTCGAACTATTCGAGAACGGTAAATTGCTGGAGAAGAATAAATTCTTTATCGGGAAGGATAGCAAGATCAATGGCGAAACGAACCGCAAAGCGGGTAACAAATAAACATCAGCTCAATTCTACCCCGAATACTTTTTCGAAATTCCTTTTTAATTTTCTTTTCACTTCTTCATAATCAACCTTGGCACCGGTTTCTTTTTCTATAGAAGTTACCTGCTTGTTCTGTATACCACAGGGGATGATATTATTAAAGTAATCCAGGTCGGTATTCACGTTCAATGCAAATCCATGCATGGTTATCCACCTGCTGCAGCGCACGCCAATGGCGGCTATCTTCCTTTCCCTGCCCGGAATGCCGGGTTCTATCCAAACACCTGTTTCGCCCGGGCTGCGTTCTCCCCTGATACCATATTCCGCAATGGTTAAAATGATCGCTTCTTCCATATTGCGCAGGTATTTACCAATATCCGTATAGAATTTTTCAAGGTCAAGAATAGGATAGCCAACGATCTGTTGTAACCCGTGAAAGGTAATATCCCCTCCCCTGTTCGTCCTGAAAAAACGAATGCCTTTTTCTTCCAATTGTTCACTTGTCAGTAATACATTTTCCATGCTGCCACTTTTTCCCAATGTATATACAGGCGTATGTTCACAGAAAAGAAAATAATGCCGGGTTGGCAAAGCACTTGCCGGTAAGGTTGAGCCGCTGAGCCTTGCCTCAGACTTGATAGCAAGGTTCTCCTGTAGCAGGCTTTCCTGGTAATCCCAGGCCTCCTGGTAATCTATAATCCCCAAATCTTTAAATATCACCGGCTGCTTATCCACTGCAATGTTTTAATTTGCAAAGTTAAAGGAAGAAGATGGAAGATGGAAGATGGAAGATGGAAGATGGAAGATGGAAGATGGAAGATGGAAGATGGAAGATGGAAGATGGAAGATGGAAGATGGAAGATCGAAGATCGAAGATGGAAGATGGAAGATCGAAGATCGAAGATCGAAGATGGAAGATCGAAGATGGAAAGTTCACCTATTGACTTATTCCCGTCCGAACGGCGTTCAGCCGGGCGGGCACCCATTCACCATTACCGATTGCCCATTGCCGCCCAACTTAAAAAATAACATGACTACAGAAAAAGATATAGAAGAAGAATTACCCGAGTCGGAGGAATTGTATGAAAAGCTTTCGCTCGTGATCGCCAAAGGCCAGGAACCTTTGCGCATTGATAAATTCCTGATGCACCAGATCGAAGGAGCAACCCGTAATAAGATCCAGCAGGCGATAGAAAATGAACTGGTGCTGGTAAATGAAAAGCCGGTCAAAAATAATTATAAGATCCGCGGTGGCGATAAGATCATCATCTATGATACCAATACGCCTGAGTCTTCCGAGATCATTCCGCAGAACATTCCCCTGGATATAGTTTATGAAGACGATGACATTTTCATCATCAATAAACCCGTTGGCATGGTGGTTCATCCGGGCAGCGGTAATCCCGATGGCACGCTCATCAATGCAGTGGCCTGGTACATGAAGCACCATTGCCCCGAAATTGATGAGAGTGAACTGCCGCGTTACGGGCTCGTACACCGGATCGATAAGAACACCAGCGGGCTGATCGTACTGGCAAAAAAACAAAAGGCGATGAGTGAATTGGCCAAACAGTTCTTCAACCATACCGTACACCGCCGTTATGTTGCATTGGTCTGGGGAGATTTTGAAGAAAATGAAGGAACCATTGTTGCACATGTGGGNAGGCANCTGCGTTTCAGGAAATTATTTACCGCTTACCCCGAAGGCGATCATGGTAAGGACGCCATCACGCATTACAAAGTGCTGGAAAGATTTAATTATGTTACCATGGTNGAATGCAGGCTGGAAACAGGGCGCACACACCAGATCAGGGTNCACATGCAATACATCGGCCATCCNTTGTTCAANGATGATTTTTATGGCGGCGACCGGATCGTTAAAGGAACTGTGTATACCAAGTACAAACAATTCGTAGAAAATTGTTTTGCCATTTGCCCACGCCAGGCATTGCATGCAAAGGAGCTTGGCTTTATACATCCCACTACCAAAGAGCCCATGCTTTTCACAAGCGAACTGCCTGATGATATGAGCAACGTGATCGAAAAATGGAGGAGGTACAGCCAGTTTAAAAATGCAGCCGATTAAGTTCATAATATAACCGCGGAGGCGCTCAGTCGCTGATTAAAATAATCATCATGAAAAAAATAACAGCCCCGTTATTATTGTTATTATTCTACCAGTTATCAACTGCACAAACAACAATAAAAAAAGACAGGGAAATTGAGGAGATGGTAAAAGAAATATCACCCGACTCATTGCGGTCTTATATCAATACCCTCGTCGCATTCGGTACACGCAATACCTTAAGCACACAAACAAATGCTACCCGTGGCATTGGCGCAGCAAGGAACTGGGTACTGGATAAATTCAACCGCTTTGCCGCTGCATCAAACGGAAGGCTTACCGCTTTCATTGATACAACAACCCTCCAGCCCGATAAAAAAAGAATTGATACTGCAATTTTACTGGGCAATGTTGTGCTACTTTAAAAGGAACTGATCCCAGTGATAAAAGGATATTCATCATCAGCGGGCACCTGGATAATATGCGCAGCAATGTAATGGACAGGACCAATGATGCCCCCGGCGCCAATGATGA
>JGI24770J26754_10003181_pt1 | contig 11024 bp, 12 predicted proteins | sample LakOneMetagenome_FD_26754 | JGI IMG/M metagenome (IMG submission 26754) | reverse complement strand
TTGGCGATATAAAATTCCAGCAGGTTAGTGCCGATGTGAATCCCAATTGCTGGCTGCCAACCATCATGACAGAGAAACAAAAAGACGTGCTGAAAATTCTGAACGATAACAAAATGCAGAGCCGCCCGTTCTGGGTGCCGATGAACCAGTTGCGGATGTTCANGNATAATATNTTTTATAATAAAGACAACCGTTCTGATTTTGTTTACCAAAGGTGCTTAAGTATACCCTGCTCAACAAATATCACCGATGAACAGTTAAAGGTTGTTTGTGAAAAAATAAAAGAAGTGTTTTAACCGGATACGGGATATAAGATTTTGGATCCCGTATCCTGGATCAGAAACCAGTAATAAGAATATGTATAGATTCATCAAAAGAGTAGTTGATATTATTATTGCTGCCATCGCCCTCATCCTTCTTTCCCCCATCCTCATCCCGTCGATCATGATCTTACTGGTTACCGGTGAACGGGAAGTATTCTATTTTCAAAAAAGGATCGGATATAAAAACAGGCCGTTTGATATCTGGAAGTTTGCCACCATGATGAAGAACAGCCCGAATATCGGAACGGGGGAGATCACATTGCGCAACGATCCAAGGGTGACTCCTTTTGGGAAAATTTTACGCATGACCAAGGTAAATGAACTGCCACAGATCATCAATGTATTTACCGGAGACATGAGCATCGTTGGTCCCCGGCCGCTGATGGAAGTAAGTTTTAAGCTGTACCCGGAAGAAATTCAAAAAGTGATCTATAACTGCAAACCAGGTATGACGGGNATTGGCTCACTCATTTTCCGTGATGAAGAAAAAATAGTTTCCGAAGCCACTGATCCCCGGGCAATGTATGCGGCTATCTATCCCTACAAAGGCGCCTTAGAGCTTTGGTATCAAAAGCATGCTTCACTTTACACGGATTTCATGATCATATTCCTTACTGCATGGTCGATCATCTTTCCTAAAAACGAATTGGTGCATAAGCTGTTTAAAGACCTGCCCGTCCGCCCTTTTTAAACTGATCTGTTAGCTTTGTAAAACATTTTTTGAGATTTGCTTAAACAATCCTGGCTGGCATTTGTATTACATGGATTAAATNGGGAAAATGCATTCNTTCACCATCAAAGACCTGGAGAATTTGTCGGGGATCAAAGCCCACACCATCCGNATCTGGGAGCAGCGTTATTCTTTTTTAAAACCAGCCCGTACCGGTACAAATATCCGTTTCTACAGCAACGAAGAATTGAAGAAGCTTTTGAATGTTGCCCTGCTCAATAAATATGGTTTTAAGATTTCTCACATCGACCGGATGAACGAAGGGGAGATAAAGGAGCGGATACTTTCCCTGAATCAATTAGAGGCACAACAGGAAAGGATCGTGAATACCCTTATCCAGAATATGGTGGACCTGGATATGGAAAGTTTTGAAAGCACACTCAATAATTTCATATCCACCCGGGGGATTGAAAAAACCATCCTGCAGATCATCTTCCCCTACCTGGAGAAAATAGGCATACTGTGGATGACCAATCACATAAACCCCGCACAGGAGCACCTGGTGAGTAATATCATCAGGCAAAAATTAATATCCGGAATTGAAAACATAAACAACCGGGTAAAGATCAGTAAGTCTGTATTGCTTTTTTTACCCGAAGGNGAATATCATGAACTGGGGCTTTTGTTCATGAATTACCTGCTCAAAAACAGGGGNGTGAATACCATTTANCTTGGTTGCAGNATTCCNGCCAATGATGTTGAGTATGTGGTAAATCTAAAGAAGCCCGACTACCTTTATACGCATTTAACCACGGTTGGCCCCAAATTCAATTTTGATAAATTCATCACCAACGTCAGCAGGAAATTTACTGACACCCCCCTGATCGTTTCGGGCCAGTTGACACATTCCTACGAAAAGAAGATCCATCCCCCGGTTCATTTCAAGAAATCTTATTCCGAAGTAATGGAGTTTGTATACGGTCTTTGANCCCGGGCCTTATTTCCTTCCCGCTAAATCATTGATAAGCAACTTGTTTATCTTTTAACAAAAAAAACTAAACAAAAATGCTCGTTTTCAAAAACATTTTGTTTAGCTTTATGGTTAATAAGTTAAACATAAAGGCATGTCAACAATAGAATTCAACCAGGTGCTGATCCATAATTCTGATTACCTGAAGCCATTTGCGATGACCCTTACCCGGGACTCGGAATCTGCCAAAGACCTGGTGCAGGAAACATTATACCGGGCACTTGCCAATGAGGAGAAATACCTGGATGGTACCAATATCAAGGCCTGGCTGTACACCATCATGCGCAATATTTTTATTAATAATTACAGGCGCAGTGCCAAGCAAAACACCATTTTTGATAATACGCCCAATGATTTTCTGCTGGATTATAACCAGTTTACCACAGCAAATGCCGCTGAAACAAATCTTTCTGTAAAGCACATTTACGAAGCCATTCATCAATTACCCGAGATCTTTAAAACACCCTTTCAGCTATATTTTGAAGGATATAAATACCACGAGATAGCCCTTGTTTTAAAAGAGCCGCTCGGAACAATTAAAAGCAGGATACATTTTGCCCGTAAATTATTAAAACAGCAACTGGAACGGTTCTGATATGATGGTCTGAGGCTGGGTACCCGGTCTGGCGATTATGGATAATACCCACCAGCACTGCTTAGTATTAAAACCAATAGCCTTATTTTCGCACTTTGAAACGAGTAGTAATTATAGGAAGTGGCTTTGCTGGCTTATCAGCCGCAGCCTTTATGGCCAAAGCCGGTTGGGATGTGACCGTACTTGAAAAACAAAGTACACCGGGTGGCAGGGCCAGGCAATTAAAGGCCGATGGATTTACGTTTGACATGGGCCCCAGCTGGTACTGGATGCCGGATGTGTTTGAACGGTATTTTGGATGTTTTGGAAAAAAGGTTTCTGACTATTACGAACTGGAAAGGCTGGACCCCTCGTACCGTGTTTACTGGCAGNACGGCCAATCTGATATACCGGCAGATTACGGGGAGTTAAAAAAGTTATTTGAAAGTATTGAACCCGGCAGCGGGCAAAAACTGGATGCCTTCCTGGAAGAAGCGGTTTATAAATACGAAGTTGGTATCAACAAATTGGTTTATAAACCCGGCCAGTCGCTTACCGAATTTTTAGATTGGGATACGATAAAGGGCGTTTTTAAACTGGATGTGTTTACTTCGATGGACAAGCACATTGGCAAATTTTTCAAACACCCGAAGCTGAGACAGTTGATGGAGTTCCCGGTTTTGTTTTTAGGCGCCTTGCCAAAAGATACGCCTGCTTTATACAGCCTGATGAATTATGCTGATATAAAACTGGGTACCTGGTATCCAAAAAAGGGCATGTATGCCGTGGTGGAAGGAATGTATAAACTGGCTGAAGAACTGGGAGTAAAGTTTGTATTTGACTGTAATGTTACAGCGATAAATGTATCAGCAGGTAAAGCAGATAAAGTTCAGGCAGCGGGAGGAAGGAGTTATGATGCGGATGTTGTAATTGGCGGAGCAGACTATCACTTTGTAGAAAGCAAACTGTTGCCCGAAAACTACCGTAGGTACAGTGAGCAATACTGGGATAAAAGATTAATGGCGCCAAGCTGCCTCCTGTATTATGTGGGGCTGAATAAAAAAGTGGAAGGAGTTCCGCATCACTCATTGTTCTTTGACGCAGATTTTGATGTGCATGGAAAGGAGATATATACAACAAAACAATGGCCAACCGACCCGTTGTTTTACCTGTCGGTTTCTTCGGTAACAGATGAAACAGTGGCTCCTGCCGGTTGCGACAACCTGGTCTTCCTGATCCCGGTTGCTGCAGGGTTGGATGCCGACACGGAAGAGCTGCGGGAAGATTATTTTCAAAGAATACTTGCCCGGTTTGAAAAAAAGACGGGACAGGAGATAAGGAATAATATTATATATAAGAAAAGCTACTCAATAAGCAACTTTGTAACCGACTATAATTCGTTCAAAGGAAATGCGTATGGATTGGCTAACACATTGATGCAGACGGCAATTTTCAGGCCTTCGTGCAGAAGTATTAAAATAAAAAACTTATTTTACACCGGTCAATTAACAGTTCCGGGGCCCGGAGTGCCACCAAGCCTGATAAGTGGCGAAGTGGTTGCCAATGAAGTGGTAAAACATTTTGGCTAAAAGCTGGTGAAAACCGAAACTAATTAAGAACAAAAACATGCAAACGGAAATGATAAAGCTTTTCCACGACGTAAGTCAGCAATGCAGTAAGGCCGTAACGGAGAAGTACAGCACTTCTTTCAGCAGCGCCATTAAATTACTGCACCCCGATTTGCGTACCCCCATCTACAATATTTATGGATTTGTGCGATTTGCCGATGAGATCGTGGATACTTTTCATCAATACAAGAAAGAAGAATTGCTCACNGAGTTCAGGNANGATACTTATGCGGCCATTGAAAGGGGCATCAGCCTGAACCCCATCCTGCACAGCTTCCAGATCACCGTACGGGAATATAATATCAGCTACGACCTGATCGAAGCATTCTTCAACAGCATGGAAATGGACCTCAGCAAAACGGTTTACAACAGCAATGGCTATAAAGAATACATTTACGGCAGTGCCGAAGTAGTGGGCCTGATGTGCCTGTACGTGTTTTGCGAAGGCGATAAAAATATGTATAATGATTTGAAACCTTCGGCACAGGCCCTGGGAGCTGCTTTTCAAAAAGTGAATTTTTTACGGGACGTAAAAGCAGATTACGAACAACTGAACCGCTCTTATTTTCCCGAGGTTGATTTCAAGAATTTTACATCCGGCATGAAGCGGCAGATAGAAGAAGATATTAACCGTGATTTTGAAAATGCATACGAAGGTATTTTGAACCTGCCTTCTAAAGCAAGGTTTGGGGTGTATGTAGCTTACAAATATTATTTATCGCTTTTCAAAAAGATAAAACGTACCACGCCTGCAAATATCATGGAACAAAGGATCCGCATACCAAATTATGGCAAGGCTTATATAGTGGCCAAAGCAGGACTGAGGAGCCAGTTGAATTTATATTAATCTAACTGAACTATGGATGTTATTCTGGTAGATGAGCACGACGTGCCTGTTGGTGCCATGGAAAAAATGGAAGTTCATCAAAAAGCCCTGTTGCACAGGGCTTTCAGCATTTTTATTTTTAACGACCGCGGCGAAATGCTCCTGCATAAACGGGCNGATAAAAAATACCACAGCGGCGGACTGTGGACGAATGCCTGCTGCAGCCACCCCCGCCCGGGAGAAGACACCCTGGAAGCCGCAGAAAAAAGGCTGCAGGAAGAAATGGGAATTGTAACAGCATTAAAGAAAGCCTTTGAATTTATTTATAAAGCCGGGTTTGATAACGGACTTACCGAATACGAGTTTGATCATGTGTTTGTGGGTAATTACAACGGAGAGATCATACCCGATACAGAAGAAGTAAGTGATTACTGTTTTAAAACAATGGAGGAGGTCAGGTCGTCTGTTGAATCTCATCCGCAGAAATATACCGAATGGTTCAAAATTGCTTTTCCAAAAATGGAAGCGTATCTTGAAACGGCCTCTTTCTATTAATTCATTTTTCAGATACGTGTTAAACCGATTCACCAAACATGATATTGCTACAGCCATTGCGGTTTTCTTTCATGCCATTGGTTTGATCGGGTTGCTGTATTTTGATAAAGGGTTTTTCATCAGGGCTACACCATTTAATCTCTTGCTGTCATTTGTACTATTGATCTGGACGCAGAACGAAAAGAACACCCGCTTCCTTTTTTTCCTCCTTGCCTGCTTCATAGCCGGATTTGCAGCAGAAGTGATCGGTGTAAATACGGGAATGCTCTTTGGTAATTATACCTACGGTGATGTGCTGGGCTTTAAATTAAAAAGCGTACCCCTCCTCATCGGTGTCAACTGGTTCATTATTATTTATTGCTGCGGCATCAGCATACACACCCTGCTGATGAAACTGATCAGCCGCATGGCTGCCGGTACCGGAAAGCCACCCTATTCATTAAAAGCCCTTTCTGTAATAGTGGATGGCGCTACGATGGCTGTCTTTTTCGACTGGCTGATGGAACCCGTGGCCATCCGGCTGGGCTACTGGTCATGGGCCGGGCCAATACCCATTTTCAATTACCTGTGCTGGTTTGGGGTAAGCCTGCTGTTACTGACCATATTTCACTTCATAAAATTCGATAAACGAAACAAATTCGCTGTAAATTTGTTACTGATACAATTGATGTTTTTTCTTTTGTTGAGAACNTTTCTGAAATAAATTTTAATGAACTGGATAATATTCATAGCGATCACGTTGGCAACGTTTATTTTAATGGAGGGGCTTACGTGGTGCATTCACCGGTACATCATGCATGGGTTTCTGTGGGTNCTTCATAAAGATCATCATCAAAAAANGCCGGGTGTTTTTGAAAAAAACGATGCATTCTTTCTCATTTTTGCCATACCAAGCTGGCTGTTCATCATGTTGGGTGTTATGCACCAGGCCTGGTGGTCTATTGCAATCGGTACAGGGCTTACATTATACGGAATCGCTTACTTCCTGGTACACGATGTAATTATTCACCAGCGGCTTAAATGGTTTACCAGGAGCAATAACAGTTATGTACGCACTATTCGCTGGGCGCACAAAATGCACCATAAACATACCGACAAGTACGATGGCGAGAGTTTTGGCTTTTTATGGGTTGCAAAAAAATACTGGGATAAGGTAAGAGACGATAAAAAGCGAAATTCCAAACAGGCCGGAGTTTCTGAAACTGTTTCCCTTTAATTAGCTTCACAAAATAATTACTAAGTCCATAGCTCCGGCTTGATACCTTGAATGCTCACTACACATATTTTATTATTCTTGCTGCTTCCTTTGCAGGGCCGTTATTTTTAAGCTTTGATAAGAANGTAGCGTTTTATAAGAACTGGAAATACCTTCTTCCTGCTATGTTCTTCCCGGCAGTGATCTATATTGCCTGGGATGTTTATTTCACTTCAAAAGGCGTATGGAGTTTTAATGAAGCGTATATCACGGGTATTAAACTGGTCAACCTGCCGCTGGAGGAAGTGCTTTTCTTCCTGATCGTTCCTTACTGCTGTGTTTTTATTTATGCCTGCATACGGGCCTACTTCCCAAACCTGGAAAAGAAAAANAAGGCAGACGGTTTCTTTATAACACTGGGGGTTGCCTTATTGATAACCGGGTTCATCTTCTTAAAAAAATATTATACCGGCTGGACCTTTACCCTGACAGGTTTCTTTATGCTGTGCATTTATTTCTTCCGAAGTTATTTCAGAAGTTTTGACGCAACGTCTTTCCTCGTTTCTTACGCCGTATGCCTTATTCCTTTTTTAATTGTGAATGGATTTCTTACCGCCATCCCGGTTGTATTGTATAACGATGCCGAGAACCTGGGCATACGGATCTATACCATTCCCTTTGAAGATACCTTTTACGGAATGCTGCTGGTGCTGATGAATATCGTATTGTATGAAAAATTTCAAAGCCGGTAAGGAGAGCTGCATCTCACAAAAAACAATTACACGATTAACTAACGGCTCAGTGCCGCTGTAGTTTTCCACTGCCTGTCATTGGAAGTGATTCAACAATTTTAATACGCTGGGGAGATTTGAAAGCAGACAAACGTTTTTTGCAATAGCTTAAAATGTCTTCAGGGTCAACCGATGCGCCTTCATGTAATACCAGCTCGGCTTCTATGATCTGTCCCATCAGCGGGTGCGGACTGCTGCTGATACGTGCCTGTTTTACCTGTGGGATCGTTTCTAACACAGCTTCCACTTCTTCCGGGAAAACTTTCAGTCCTGATACATTGATCACCGACTTTGAACGCCCTTCGATCTTTATCAGGCCATCTTCTGTTTTAGAAGCGTAATCGGCGGTCAAAAAGTAGCCATTCTTTAAAACATCTTTCCGAAGCNTTGGCGGAAGTAAATAGGCGTCAAACATGCCCGGCCCTTTAATACCCAGATGCCCGACCTGCCCGGTTGGTAATGGCTGATGATCTTCATCCAGTATATCCACGGTGTATCCCGGCAGGGCATAGCCAACCGCTTCGGGATGTTCAGCAGACTTTACGTAATTAAGTATAGGCAAACCGATCTCGATGATCCCGTATGCCTGGCTTACATCAATATGGAAGCGATCTTTAAATGCTTTGCAAACATCGGGTGATATGGCAGCGGATGTGGAGATCACTTTTTTCAAGGAAGGCATTTGTTCCTTACCTGCATCGTTTGACAATAATTTTATCTGCAGCGGTGAGGCATACAGCAAGGTTCCGTTATTCTCATTGGTGATATCAATGATATTCTTTGCCAGAAAATCTTTCGCTACCGCAATGGCTGTTCCGAATTTAACATACAGTACGATCGAAACCATGAAGTGATAGGCCATGGGCAGCACCCAGATCACCGTGTCATTACTTCCGAGTTGTAAACCATTGTTTGCTGCCACGATCCGGTCAACAACAGACCGGTGCGAAACAATAACGCCTTTCGATTTCCCGGTAGTGCCGGAAGTGAANCGGATNAATGCGGGTTGTTCAACAAAGGGAGCAAAAGGAACCGACTCGTGAATGTTGGTATAGCCGAAACGGAAAGACCCCTGTTGCAAAGGAATGACCGTTTCGATCGCATCCAGCGGTTGTATGCCCGAACGGTCATCTATTATGGCGTGCAGTTTTGCATCATTCAGTATGTCGTCGATCTCAGGTTTTTTTAAAAGCGGCGACATCGGCATCACGGCAGCGCCGCAACCAACGGCAGCAAAAATNCCGATGATGAAATTGCGCCCGTTGGCAGCCATNACGCCAATGCCCATNCCTTCTTTGATACCCAGGTTCTGCAGGTGCTTACGCAATTCTTCAGCCTCCGTAAATAGTTGGGAAAAACTGATCACACCATGATCATCATATACGGCAGGATTGGCGGGCCATTTTTCGGCAGCTTCCTTCAGTATTTCATAAACAGGCAATGGCTTCATCCTGCGAAAATACTTACAATTGCTCTTTTTGCACCTCTTTTACAGCATCGTTTTGTGGAAAACCGGCCGCAGAAGCGGCAGCCAGGCAACCGGCTGCATAACCGGTTTGCAGGCAGATGCCCATCACCCTTGCACTGGCAATGGCTTTCTCAGTAGCGGANATATTTCTTCCGGCGAAAAAAAGATTTGTAATCGTTGCAGACTGAAGGCATACNGCCGGAACCTGGTAAAAATCATGCTCAGGAAAATAACACATGCTTACACGCCGCTGTTGNCCCCATTCTTCAACAGGCCANGTAGCATTGGCAATGGCATCATCAAATTTCCGGCATTGCAAAACATCTTCTTCGGTAAGTATGTATTTTCCTACACTTCGCTGCCCGGTTCTTGTACCCACTTCGGGTGCAATGTGCTGAACAGATGCATTTTTAAAAGCAGCCACATTTTTTATAAGGAACCGGGCCAGGTTCTCCACAAAACTATGTGCTACGGTTTTCAGTTCCTGCAAATTTCCCGGCGCATAAGTAACGGATAAGGGAATACCTATTTTCAAACTCACGCAATTATTCCTCAGAGATCCCTGTACAATATAAACACGGTCATAAAATTCGGGGAGAATGTCCTGGTCAATGGCCGCTTTCAATGCTTTTACGATCAGCAGGCCGAGCCTGCCTTCGTTATCTTCTGTAACACCTTCCATGGTAAACAGCTGGGCGGCGGCCTGGTAGTTATCTGTTTTTATCAGGGGTAAATTGGCTGCGCTGCTGATCACACTGTCGCCCGAACAATCAATGAGCGACTTTAAAAAAATGGTAAGCGGTTTCCCTTCGGCAATTACCGAAGCAGAAATTATCTTTCCGTTTTCAGTTTGTACATTTTTCAGAACGGCATTGAAGTGAATGGTAATGTTCTTATGATTGATCAGCTCCAGGCATATCTTTTTAAATGCTTCAATACTGTAAGGCAGGTAATGAAGTCCTTCGGCATTGTGCAGCGGTTGGGTACCCGATCTTGCCTGCAGTGTTTCTGCAAATTCTTTTGCAAAGCCATTCACCACATATTCCGAACCGCCGGTTTTGCTGAAATGATATAAACCGCAAACCGTTCCCACTTCTGCAGCCGTTGCTTTGCCGCCCAAAAAAGAATTGCGTTCAATTACGGTAACCTTCAGGCCCTTCCGGGAAGCGGCTACAGCAGCGGCAATGCCGGCGGAGCCACCACCTAAAACCACCACATCGGTATGTTGAACAATATCCATCAGTAATTGCTGAGAACCGTTTCTTTTAAATTTTGTTCGATAAAGGTAAGGTCGTTGCTGTTAACTGTATCGGGTGAATAAGCAATGTTCACGCTGAGCTCATCGTCGTGCTTTAGAAAAACAAAGGTTAGCCCGGGCGGGAACGTAAGTGCCGGGATCATGTTAATGGCCCGGATGGGTTCACCGAAGAGGGAACGCAGGTCATTGAAATTATCGCCGGTGGACGTGTATAGAAAACTGGCAAACACGCCTTTACCGGTTTTGCTTACCAGGAAATAATATAACCAGAGCGGAACATGCCGCATCATGTTCAGGAACATGGTATATCGCTGCGGAATGCCATCCTTTATCTGGCTCATCATCTGCGAGCTTAAATGTTTTACAGTTTGTGCAACCGTATTTAACTCCGTTTGTGGAATGCGGTAAAATAAAAAAGAAACACAGTTGGATATGAGCGGACCCGTGGCGCCCTTTAGCCGGCCGTCGTACGGAACCGGGATCCAGAGATCACCCGATTTGTTTTTTTGTTTTCCAAGATGATTTATCACGTGCGACAACAGGCGATCAGGTACAGGGTAGGCCCGAAGCGGGAGCCGTTCTTAAATGCATTTTCATTTATCCGTTTTGTCTCTGCCCCGCTGAATGAAATAACCTTTGTGGCGGTGATGCCTTGCTCACTCTTCATCTTTTTTTCAGCAACAGAAAAAACAGGCGGCCTGGCCGA
>JGI24770J26754_10003176_pt1 | contig 11036 bp, 13 predicted proteins | sample LakOneMetagenome_FD_26754 | JGI IMG/M metagenome (IMG submission 26754) | reverse complement strand
GTGTTCATACTCTGCTATTTTCCGGGCAATACTATCACCAACGCCTTTCAGTTTATCAAGGGCTTTTATGTCATCTCCAAATGCATCCACGGGTTCACTCATGTTGGCCAGTACATTGGCGGCATCTGCATAGGCCCGGGCACGGAACCTTTCGGCTTTGCCAAGGTAGGCATAACAGGCAGCCATCTTTCGGAAGATGCCAGCCAGTTCGGCATTATGCCGGAAGGCCGGTTTTTTTAAATTGTTTGCAGTCCCCATTGCTTTTGTTAAAGTTATCAACCTGCATGGCCTTCTTTACTGAGAAGAATCATAATTAACTGTGATTACAGTTATGAGAAAAGGCCGCTATCAATGATAAATTTAGTTATTCAATTTACACATTATGACACAGACATTCTCCCCCGACGAAAAAGCCGTTTTGAGTGCAGTGAAATACCTGCCGGCCATCTCAATAATAATGCCTTTTGAGCCAAAGATCAGCCCTAAGTCCGACCTGGAATACCGGCTGAAGATGGCCTTAAGTAAGGTAGAGAAAGAACTGATGAACAATTACCCTTCTGAAAAAGCATTGCCTGTGCTGAACCGCTTGCGGCACATGGTGAGCGAAATTAATTTCAATACCCATAAAAAAAGTATTGCCATTTTCATTTCACCCATCATGGAAAAAATGTTTTACCTCGATATGCCTGTTGCCGAAAAGATCATCATTGATGAAACATTTGAGATACGGGACCTCGTATATCAGAAAAAACAAGATATACAATACTTGGTGCTGATGCTCAGTGCCAAAAGATCGATCATGTTCCTGGCCAATGGTTCCGGCATGCACCTGGTGAAATCAAACCTGGCTGATCATCTGGCAGTTCCGGAAAATGATCTTTCAGAACGGGTTGCCAATTTCTCTGATCCAGACAGCCGGGCAGAAATAGTACTTGAAAAATTCCTGCACCAGATGGATGATGACCTTACGCTGATGTTAAAGGCTTACCCATTTCCTGTTTTTGTAATGGGCGCCGATAAAGTGCTGGGCCATTATAAAAAACTCACAAAGCATACTCACGAGATAACAGAATTCATTCAGGGCAATTATGAAGAGTTGCCGGAGCCGGAAATATTTAAAGTGGTTCAGCCGCATGTAAGCAACTGGAAGCAGGTGAAACAACTCGATCTTTTGCAGCAGGCAGAAAAAGCAATGGGTGCAAAGAAACTGGCGCATGGTATTGAAGAGGTATGGCAGGCTGCCACGCACAAAAACTGCCGCCTGTTAATTGTGGAAAGGAATTTTATGTACCCGGCCCGGCAGGGTGCCGACCCGGATATTATTTATAAAGAGGAATTGCCAAGCGATTATCCTTTTTACATCAAGGATGCTGTGGATGACGTGATACAGAAAGTGCTGGAGAACGGCGGTGACGTGGAATTTACCGATGATGGTGCACTGGATGAGTTTGGTCACATAGCGTTAATACAGTATTATTAATTTTGTGATTCCGATAAAACATACACACATGAAAAATATTCTTGTTGCCGTTGACTTTTCAGCATCCTCCCGGAAAGCGATGGACTATGCGGCTGCTTTGGCCAAATCATTCAATGCAAACATTGTTTTGCTGCATGCTTTTTACATACCGGTGCCGGTGGGTGATGTACCGGGGTATATTCCCCTGTCATTTGCCGAAGTGCAGGAAGAAAATGAAGCATTGCTTCAGCGGGAAATTGAATACATGGCCGGTAAGTATGAGATCCGAACAGATGGCTATGTACGGAACGGGTTTGCAACTGCTGTCATCAAAGAAGTGGCNGCCGAGGTTAATGCCGGCCTGCTGGTGATGGGAATGAAAGGTGCCGGACAAAGTTCCGGNATATTCGGCAGCACGGTTATTTCAGCCATCCGTAAGATCAAACTTCCCTTGCTTGTTATTCCGGCCGATGCAGAATTCAGTTTTATCAAGCACATCAGTTTTGCCGCCGACTTTAAAGAAAATATCGGGGTAAAAAAACTTAACATACTGGAAGAGATAGCGGAACATTTTGATGCCGATGTGCAGGTGTTGCACGTGCAAAAAAATGAAGCGCTCATGGCCGGCGGAGAAGCAGCGGGAAAAGTGGGAGCAGACGTTGCTTTCGGCCGCATGAAGCACAGTTTTCATACCATGGTGGATACGGATGTGGAAAGGGGCATCGCCGATTTTATCTCTACAAATGCCACCGACCTGCTGGTGATGGTGGCTCATCATCATAATCTTTTTGAACGGCTGTTTGGAAAAGAACACACCCGGCTCATCGCTTATACCACACGGGTGCCATTGCTGGTACTGCATGATGAGTAAATCAGTAAATCATAAAAATAAATAGCTGACGAGAGTCAGCTATTTTGTTGACGGCCATCCTTGTTTTCCCGGCTTCTGTGATTATAACTTACATACTGTAAAAATCATTTAACAACAATAAAAACAAAGGAGGTTGCTATGTCAACAAAAACATTAGTAAGAACGGGTGACCTGATGCCATCTGTTTTCAATGATTTCTTCAAGCCATGGAACAANTGGTTTGATATGAATAACGGAGGTAGCCTTTGGGGCAATATGCTCACCATCCCTGCGGTGAACATTGTTGAGAACAAAGATGATTTTAAAATTTCCCTTGCCGTGCCAGGCATGAAGAAGGAAGATTTTAAGATTGATGTGGAAGGCGATATGCTTACCATCAGCGCCGAAACCAAAGAAGAAAAAGAGGAGAAAGAGAAAAAGTTCACCCGTAAGGAGTACAGCTATTCTTCTTTCAGCCGCAGTTTCACCATTCCTATGGGAACCAGNGCCGATAAGATNGACGCCCGTTATGAGGACGGTGTATTGAAACTGTTGATCCCTAANACCGAAGAAACCAGGAAACTTGAGGCTAAACATATAGCCGTTAAGTAGCAGGCTTCTGTCCTGCCTAATAATACCCTGCCGTACAGGGCGGCAGGGTTTTTTTATTCTCTGTATGTAATTAAGAACAATAAAAATTCTGGTTATGAAAAACAAAGTAATGATTGCCGGTATGTTTTTGCTGTTATTTACCGGATGCTCCAGTTCCCGGATAACGAGTTCATGGAGCNCTGCAGATGCCAGTCCAAAAAAATATAACAAGGTGATGGTGCTTGGTTTGATACGGGACCAGGACCGGAGTATCGGCGAATACATGGAAAAACATTTTGTGGACGACCTGAAAGCCCTGGGATATAATGCGGTTTCTGCCCAGGTACAGTTTGGGCCAAAGGCTTTTGAAAATATGTGTGAAAAAGATGCAGTGGATAAGATCAGGAGCAGCGGTGCCGATGCGGTGATCACCATTGTACTGCTGGATAAATCTAAAGAGCAGTATTATGTGCCTGCGCAAAGGCAGAACCTGCCCCGGTCTGTTTACTATCGCCGTTTTGGCGGATATTATACTACCATCTACGACCGTATCTATTCACCCGGCTATTATGTAACAGACACGAAATACTTCTGGGAAAGCAATTTGTATGATATGACCACCAAAGACCTGGTATATTCCGTGCAAACAGAATCCTTTGACCCAAATTCATCCGAAAGCATGGGCCACGAATACGGGAAACTCATTGTGGAGAATATGGTGAAGAAGAATGTATTGGTAAAGCAATGATGAACGAAACGTATCAACAGGTAATGGTAATAATAAAGCAGCCTTTATGGCTGCTTTATTACTGAGACCATGCTTTCTCTCATTTCAGGTCACGAACACAACCCTTATCTTTTCTCAAAACGGCCGGTAAGTTTTTTTATTTTAATGCGGTACATGATGTGCTTGACCCGGTTGCTGTCGTCTATCTTTCCTTTTTCTTCATGTTCGTGCTTGTGAACGGTACTGCTGGTCATTAACGGGAATACCCGGTTGAAAAGAATGTCTCTTGCTTTTTCTGCTTTTTTATTATTCAGTTCCTGGAATTCACCAAACACCAGTACAGACTTCCAGTTTCTCATGTCGGACATGATATCCACTTCAAAACATACTTTGGGGTTCTTCCGGAGCATATTCAGTTTCAAGCCTTCATTGATCTGGCCATAGATAAACTCCCCGTCGTACGTATAGGTAAGCGGGGTTATATAGGGTTGCCTCCCGTCTGTACATGCTAACCTCCCTAATACCTGGCTCGAAAGCACATTTTTTATTTCCATTTCGTTCAGCTCGCCCAGCATAGCCTGTTATTTTTATGAAAACAAATGTATGGTGCCCGGGTTGCGCCGGAAATGATAAGCATCAGTTTTTTCTGTAACCCTGCTCATTGAAATAAAATTGCAGAAGTCCTTACCTTACATCACAATTGATGATGCAATGAATAACGATCCCAAAAAGATACCTGAAATACTGCCGCCAATACAGGACCCGGAGATACATCCCGATGCAATTCCTGATATGCCGTTATTGCCTGAAGAAAACCCGGATATTGTTCCGGATGAAGACCCGTTTGAAAACCCGCCGCCNTTTGAAGTGCCTGAGCCCGGCGAAGGGCCATGAGTAAATTAAAAATGAAGAATTAATAATTAAAAATTGCGCACGCTTTTATTCATATTGGTTTGTTTTGTTGCCATCACTTCTCTTGTGTCAGGCATTCTTATCATCACTCATCCCGATGGCAGCGTGATGCAGATGTCGGTAGACTTACTGAAAACATCTCCTTTCAAAAATTTTCTTATACCCGGAATTGTTCTCACCGTTCTTGTTGGCGGTACCAACCTGCTGGCTGCATTCTTTAATATGCAAAGAAATGCGAACCGCTACAACTGGGCGCTTGCAGGTGGTATTATGATAAGCGGCTGGACAGTGGTTCAGATGATCCTCATCAATACCGTTTTCTGGCTGCAGTTTGTTTACCTCGGCATTGGGGTTATTATCATGCTCATAGCTTACCAGTTAATGGGGAAGGAATTGATCTGAATGCCGGCAATCTGAATTTGAAAGTTGGAGTATGCCTTTTGGGTCAGCTATTTTTGATCTCTTCTTATCAGTACATTCACTGCTTCCCACTCCGGTACATTATCGGTAACCAGTTTAAGCATGCCCAGGAACGGGATGAATAATATCATACCGCTTACTCCCCACAAAATACCTCCGGCAATAATGGCAACCAGTGTAGCCCAGGTGCTTATATTAAGTTGCGTAGCCACTACACGGGGGAAGATAACATTGGCTTCGAGGTATTGTACAAAAACAAACACGCCGATAACGCCGATGGGATACCAGATGCTGTCTTTTGTTATCCAGGCGATGGTGATGGGCANNAAGGCACTTATAAAAATACCAATGTAGGGAATGATNGTCATGATTGCGGTAAGGAAACCAAAGAGAATAGCATGTTTTATACCCAGTGCCAGCAGGCCGATGCTGTTGAGTATGCCTACTATGATGTATACAAAGATCATCCCTTTGATGAAATGAAAATAGGTAAGGATGGTTTGACCAAGCACCTGGTGAAGCCTGTGTTTGTATTGTTCGCCAAGCAGTTTTTCCAGGAAGAGAACAAAATCTTTCCGGTTATAAAGAAACAAGGCAGCAAAGACCGGGGTGATAAAAAGCGTGAACAGGCCTGAAACGGTTTTATTAAAAATGCCGCTGATCATACCGGGTGTATCGCCGGATAATCTTGCGTAGAGATCCTGACCCCATTCATTCTGGGATGCGATGGAGATGCTGCCATTCTTTTCCAGCCATTGCTGAAGATTGGCCAGTGCCGGCTGCAGTTTGGTGCGTAGTTCGGGCAGGTCGTTGAGAAAGGCATTAAACTGCAGGGCAAGCAGCCACAAAAGAACTGTAAACAATAAGAGCACGATGAAAAGGCCCGTGGCTATTGCCATCGTCCTGGAAAAACCATGTTTCTCCAGCCAGCGGCATACGGGATAAAGTACAATGGCAATGAACAGTCCGTAAAACATGGGCACAAAAAGTGTTTGCCCGAAATACAGGAGCAGGATGATGAGTATGACAGCTGCCATGTAAGCAGTGACATTACCGGTATCTGTTCTTTGTTTTTCCATGATGCATCGGTCGGTCGGTCCTGCAAGTTCTTATTATCAGGTCAGGAATAAAATGAGCAATATGGGCCACAATGCTGATGATCATCAGCGATCCACGCAATAGTGTCCTGGAATGCTGCATCAAGTTCGTGTGAAAAAATGACAATTTAATGATGCGCCTGCTTATTTTTTAACAATATGAAAACAAGCTGACAGCCGATCTTTGCGCTGTTCAATTAAAGCATGTGAAAAAAATATCGGAATGAAAAGATCCGGCCTTATCCTGTTAACAATACTGGCATCTGCGGCATACCTGCCGCTGGTATCTGCAAAGAACAAACCTTTGAGGCATTATGTGCTTACTAAGACTGACCCTGGCGAAGATTCCCTGCTCAATACACCCGGAAAGAAAAAGATCAGCAATGTTTCTTTCCTGTACGATAACCTGCAGCTTGGCCAGAAGGGCCTTAGCCGCCAGGCATTTGAATATGCCATGCAGGGTTTTGAATACCTGAAACAGAACGGCGATATTGATAATGATGACGTGATCTCTATCGTTGATTTCAGTCTGCCTTCTTCGGCAAAAAGATTGTTTGTGATCGATCTCAACAACAATAAAATATTATACCACACCTATGTGGCGCATGGCCATAACTCCGGAGGGGAATATGCCAACCAGTTCTCCAACCAGCCCGAAAGCAATAAAAGCAGCCTGGGATTTTATAAAACGCTCAGCACCTATATTGGTGATAATGGTTATTCATTGCGGCTGGAAGGTCTGGAAAAAGGGATAAACGACAATGCCGGCCGTCGCGACATTGTGATACATGGAGCTGCGTATGTAAGCGAAGGGTTGATACGTACGCAGGGCTATATCGGCCGAAGCTGGGGTTGCCCGGCATTGCCTGAAAAGCTGCACAAGCCGATCATTGATAAGATAAAGAACGGTACCTGCCTGTTCATTTATGGTAATGATAAAACCTATCCGAATAAATCCAGGATTATAAAGTCGTCGATGGCATGATCCTCCCGAAGTCGCCATAAAAGATCTCATATCTTTTTAGTATTGCATCATATCCCCTTATGAAGATGTTTCTAAAAACGGAAATTTGGGTATATAAAAATCCCTGACATTTGCAGAAATTTTTTGCTTTATGCAGATAGAGATACTGAAATCAAAAGTACACCGGGCAGTTATTACCGAAGCCAATCTCAATTACGTGGGCAGCCTTACCCTGGATGAGGACCTGATGGATGCAGCCAACCTGATCGAGCATGAAAAGATACAGGTAGTGAATGTGAATAATGGCGAAAGAATAGAGACCTATCTTATAAAAGGCAAGCGGGGGAGCGGCGTGGTTTGTCTCAACGGCCCGGCGGCCCGTAAGGGAGCAGAAGGCGATGTCGTTATAGTGATCTCATATGCCACAATGGATTTTGAAGAAGCGAAAACATTTAAGCCGGTGGTTATTTTTCCAAAGGAGGAAAACAGGCTTTAGGGGGAAGGACCATTTACTGAACCTGTATTCTTGTTTGCAATGTGCTTCCTGGAGATATTGCCGGTAAGAATGGGTAGATCTTGTACGAGTTAGGATAGATCAAGCAAACAGCCCGTTCTGAACTACTACTTATGTTTCTGTATCTGGTATCCGGCATCCGGCATCCTGGATCCCTATCTTACCTGCTGCCTTCATAATTTCCCAACTTCTCAATACCTTCACAAAAAAATTGTGTATGAGTCTGCGTACAAAATTACAAGGCACGGGTGTGGCCATTGTAACTCCCTTCAAACCATCGATGGAAGTGGATTATGAGGCCCTGGGCAAGCTGATCGATTTTATAATCAGTAATGGGGTTGAGTATATCGTTTCGCTTGGCACTACCGGCGAAACGCCTACGCTGGATACGGAAGAAAAATTCGACATCATCAATTATACTTACGAACGTGTGAACAACCGGGTGCCGGTGGTGGTTGGTGTGGGTGGCAACAACACCCGGGAGGTGATGGAGAACCTGCAGAGTTACCCGCTGGAAAAAGCCATTGCGGTGCTGAGCGCCAGTCCCTATTATAATAAACCATCGCAGGAAGGAATTTATCAGCATTATAAAAACCTGGCCGATGCCAGTCCGAAGCCGGTGATATTATATAATGTACCGGGCAGAACCGGAAGTAATATTTCGGTAGAGACAACATTGCGGCTTGCAAAAGAAATAAAAAACATCGCCGGTATAAAAGAAGCCAGCGGTAACATGGTGCAGTGCATGCATATTCTGCGTGACCGGCCCGAAGATTTTTTAGTAGTGAGTGGCGATGATCATATCACGCTTCCGTTGATCGCCTGCGGCATGGATGGTGTGATAAGCGTTGCTGCCAATTGTTTCCCCAAAGATTTTTCAGACATGGTACGCTGTTGCTTACAGGGAAATTTCGTTTCAGCAAGGCCGCTCCATTATAAATGCCTGGAAGGGAATGACCTGTTGTTTGCCGAGAATAATCCGGCCGGAGCAAAAGCATTTTTAGCTGAGATGGGGATTATTAAAAATGTGCTGAGGCTGCCATTGGTTCCGCTAAGCAGTGGTATACATCAAAAGGTAAAGAACTATCTTGGTAAATAAATTCAAATGAAAAACATATTGTGCCTTTTGGTATTGGTTTTTTGTTTAGCAAAAACGGTGGCACAATTCCATGTTGTTTTCAAACTCAATAAATTCCCATCAACGCACAGCAGTGACAGCATTTTTGTGGCCGGTAATTTCAACAACTGGAATCCCGGTAATAAGGGATATGTATTTTCCCTTACCGGTAATAACACGACCGAGGCCCCTTTGCAACTTGCTGCCGGTAATTATGAATTCAAATGCACCCGGGGCAGCTGGCGCAATGTGGAAACACAAAGCGATGGAAAAGATATAGCCAACCGTTCATTTACATTGCAATCTGATACTGTCATTGAACTAAGTATCGATGCATGGAAGGATGATTTTGCTTCTGCAGAAAGAAAACATACAGCGAGCAGCAATGTACGGGTAATGGATACGGCTTTTCTTATGCCGCAACTGAACCGTTTCAGAAAGATATGGATCTACCTGCCGGAAGATTATGCTAAGAACAAAAAGCACTACCCGGTCTTGTATATGCAGGACGGACAAAATCTTTTTGATGAATATACTTCGCCCTTTGGTGAGTGGGGTGTGGATGAATGCCTCGATTCGCTGATCGCAAAAGGAAAACCTGCCTGTATTGTTGTTGGTATAGAGAATGGCCCGCAAAGAATAAATGAGTACAGTCCATACGATACCGACCGCTTTGGAAAAGGGGAAGGCGATGCTTACCTGGATTTTTTAGCCGGAACACTGAAGCCTTATATTGATAAAAACTACCGCACGCTTTCGTCAAAAGAGAATACGGTCATTGCAGGCAGTTCGGTGGGCGCACTTATTTCTTATTATGCCATGCTGAAGCGGCCTGATGTTTTTGGAAAGGCGGGTATTTTTTCTCCTTCATTCTGGCTGGCATCTCCCATCAAGCCGCTTACCGATTCGCTGGCTGGTAAAATAAGCGGGAAATTTTTCTTTTACATGGGAGGAAAAGAAGGAGATTCATTCATACAGGATTCGAAAGATATCCAGGAATCGTTGGGGGAAAAATCTTCTTCGATGATCTATTCGGTGCTTGATGCAAACGGAAGCCATAATGAACAGGCCTGGCGAAAATGGTTTGCAGAATTTTACGGCTTTATCATGGCCGATGGGTTCAATAATGTTGTGAAGATGAAAGAATGACTCAATGACCAATGACTTAATACCAGGTCACTAAATGATATAACAGCTTCCCTGTATCGCCAACTCTGTATTCTCAAAAATCTCAGACGCTTCATTCAGGAATTCATCGAGGCTTTCATACTTTGAACTGAAATGCCCTATGAGTAATTTTTTTGCTCCTGCTTTTTTTGCAATGCCGGCTGCCTGCACCGTCGTGCTGTGAAAACGGGCGGCGGCTCTTTCATGCAGGTTTTTGAGGTAGGTCGTTTCGTGGTAAAGCAGGTCAACATCTTTTACTTTTTCTGCCAGGCTTTCATCATAGATGGTATCGGCACAGTACGCATAGGATTTTACTTTAGGCCCCGGTACGGTCACTTCCTCATTGGGAACAATGGTTCCTTTTTTATTTGCATAATCAAACCCCTGCTGCAGTTTTTCATAAAAGGAAGCAGGGATCTCATAAATCTTTGCCCGGTCGGCATTTACTTTCCTCAGGTTTCTTTTTTCCTTGAACAGGAATCCCCAGCAATCGATCCGGTGCTGTACTTTAAAACATTCCACTGTTATTTTATTTCCTTCCAGGATCACGCCTTCTTCTTTCAATGGATGAAAATGCAATGGGTATGAAAGGTGAGTAGCTGCAAATTTTAACTGCAGGTCAACTAACTGTTCCAGTTCAGGCGGTGCATGCAGGTGAAGATCCTGTGTACGGTTGAGCAGGCTCATGCTGGTGAGCAGGCCGATCAATCCAAAATAATGATCGCCGTGCAGGTGAGAGATGAATATGTGATTGATCTTGCTGCGTTTTACCTTGTATTTGGAAAGTTGCATCTGGGTTCCCTCGCCACAGTCGATCAGGAAACTTTCGTCCATGGTTTGTAAAACCTGGGCAGTCGGGTTCCTGTCAAAGGCCGGGATGGCGGAATTGTTTCCTAAAATGGTTAATGCAAACAAAATGGGTGGTTTGAAGTTTGAGGTTTAAAGTTTGAAGTTTGTGGTCAGGACCGTTCGGGAAGTTAAAGCGCTGCATAACTTCAAACTTTAAATCTCAAACCGGTTAATCGTCTCCTAATAATTCTCTTTCAATTTCCTCCATCTGCACCATATCCCATGCCTCACTTTCGGATGGAGTGATATTCATTATTTCGAAAAATTCTTTTTGGGCAAATATTTTTTCTGTTTCCGGTTGAAGGCAGCAGATCACAAAGGAACTGTTGGCTTCATAAAACTGCTGCTGGATGCGGGCGATTTCTTCCG
>JGI24770J26754_10003175_pt1 | contig 11038 bp, 6 predicted proteins | sample LakOneMetagenome_FD_26754 | JGI IMG/M metagenome (IMG submission 26754) | reverse complement strand
AAAGTGATCAACGAATCTCAAACAGCAAACAGCAAACCCCGGCCCCGGAGCTTTTTTTCAAATCATTTACAACGTTTTCTTTTCTGCCTGCCCTTTACTTTGGTTCTCATGCTACACATGCTTCCATGGCATATTCATTTTCTAATGAACCCATGGATCCAGTTTGCGATCTGTTTACCTGTTTATATAATCGGTATGGGATACTTTGGTGTGAGCGCTGTTAAAAGCCTGCGCCGCGGCATACCGAACATGAATGTATTGATCGCTGTGGGAGCCACTGCTGCATTTGTGTACAGCCTGATCGGCAGCATCGCTCATTTAGGAATGGATTATATTTTTTATGAAACAACTGCAACCATCATCACACTTGTATTTTTAGGGGAATGGGTAGAACACCGGTCTGTTGAAACAACCCAAAAGGAATTGAACAAGCTGGCAAAGCAACAAAAAGTAATGGCCAACATGATCGCTTTTGATGAGGCGCATAAAGAATTAATTTTCCCGGTAGAAAATACAAAGCTGCACGTGGGCGACCTGGTATTAATTAAAACAGGCGAACAGGTGCCGATGGATTGTAAAATCTTATGGGGCGATGTGCACGTGAATGAATCTTTACTGACGGGAGAAAGCAAACCCATACACAAAACAAAAAAAGACAGCCTGATCGGTGGAAGCATGGTAACAGGCGGAACTGTAAAGGCACAGGTAACTGCTATCGGGAACGATACAGTCCTCAGCAATATCCTCATGCTGGTCAAACAGGCGCAGAATGAAAAGCCGCCGCTCCAGCAATTAGCTGATAAGATCAGCGCTGTATTTGTACCGGTGGTGATCGGCATCTCCATCCTTAGTTTCCTGCTCAACTATTTTGCATTTAATATCGACGGCACCAATTCTTTAATGAGAAGTATTGCGGTACTGGTGATCAGTTGTCCCTGTGCAATGGGGCTTGCAACACCGGCTGCTATTGCTGTTGGATTGGGCAGGGCGGCAAAAAACGGTATCCTCTTCCGCAATGCAAAAAGCCTGGAATTATTTACAAAGATCAAAACGGTTGTATTTGATAAAACAGGAACGCTGACAAAAGGAAATTTCCAGGTCACCGCTTTTAAGTCGTTGGCATTACCGGATGAAACATTCAAACAAATCATTTTTTCGATAGAGAAATATTCCAATCATCCTATTGCAAAAACAATCACTGCTGAATGGAAGATCAATAACCCGGTGCACTGGAAAAAGATAGAAGAAATAAAAGGGCTTGGGATGGTTGCAGAAGACAATGAAGGCAATAAATGGCAACTGGGTTCGTACAAAATGGCTGCTGGCCAAACAACGGATGCAAGCCATACTGCTTATTTATTACAAAATGATAAATTGGTTGGTTGGTTCGATATGGAAGATGAGATCAGGAATGAAGCAAGAGAAGTGATCAGTTACCTGCACTCAAAAAATATCCAAACCATTTTATTAAGTGGCGATAGTATGGAACGCACCCAAAAAGTAGCCGATACACTTGGCATCGATAAAGTGTATGCCGAAAAAACGCCGGAAGAAAAATTACAGCTCATTGAACAATTGAATAATGAAGCCCCCGTTGCCATGGTGGGTGATGGTATCAATGATGCGCCTGCACTGGCAAAAGCCACCATCGGCATTTCCATGAGCGAAGCAACACAGCTGGCAGTACAGAGTGCACAGGTGATCTTAATGAACAAAGGCATTCAGCATTTACCACTTGCCCTGGGATTGGGCAAACATACTTTCATCACGATCAAAGAAAATCTTTTCTGGGCCTTCATTTATAACATTGTTGCTATACCGGTTGCAGCCGTGGGTTTGTTGCAGCCCGGTTTTGCCGCACTGGCCATGGGTTTTAGCGATGTGGTGCTGGCCATAAATTCCATCAGGCTGAAAGTGAAAAAAGTACTTTAATATCTCTAAACAATACCAGCCCGTTTTACTGAAATAAGTTTACCCGGTTAAAGGCCCGCATTTCTCCCCGGGCATTTTGTTGAAAAGGTTTTATAACTTCATCGGTAAGGAGAAAAACGTTTGAACGATATCAATTTTATACTTAAAAAATATTGGGGCTTCGATTCTTTTCGCCCGTTGCAGGAAGACATTATCCGTGCGGTCATAGATCATAAAGATANNCTTGCACTTTTACCTACCGGCGGTGGNAAATCGGTTTGTTTCCAGGTACCTGCACTTGCCATGGATGGAATATGTTTGGTAATAAGCCCACTGATCGCATTGATGAAGGACCAGGTGGAGAACCTTACCAAAAGGGGGATACCGGCGCTGGCGATTTATTCAGGNATGCATTTTATGGATGTAAAAAAAACTTTGCAAAATGCTGCTTTCGGTAATTATAAGTTCTTATATGTTTCCCCNGAAAGATTGGAAACTGCATTNTTCCTCGAATTTTTGCCCGCCATCAAACCATGCCTTATAGCAGTAGATGAGGCGCATTGCATTTCCCAATGGGGTTACGATTTCAGGCCGCCTTACCTGCGCATTGCAAATTTGAGAGAGCAATTACCAGGGGTGCCGGTGATAGCGCTCACTGCATCTGCTACATTGGATGTTCAAAATGATATTTGTGAAAAACTACTTTTTAAAAAAGGCCATGCAAGGTTCCAGCAATCTTTTGCAAGGCCCAATCTTTCATATAGTATTTTTCAACCGCCATCCAAACAAACAAAGCTTGTTGAAATATTAAAGAACGTTGGCGGGTCTTCTATCGTTTATTGCAAAAGCCGCAGGAGAACACAGCACCTGGTTGANTTGTTATTACAAAACAAGATCGCCGCTGATTTTTACCACGCCGGATTGACCGCTGAACAAAGACATACCCGGCAGGAAAACTGGGTAACCAATAAAACAAGGGTGATCGTAAGTACCAATGCCTTTGGGATGGGTATAGACAAACCCGATGTAAGAACTGTTATTCATTACGACCTGCCCGACTGTCTTGAAAATTATTACCAGGAAGCAGGCCGTGCAGGTCGGGATGGAAAGCGTGCTTATGCCGTTCTGTTGCATGACAGCAATGAGCCGGAGGAATTGCTTGACCAGGTTGATATCAGGTATCCTGATGAAAAACAAATAAAAAAAATTTATACTGCTCTTATGAATTACCTGCAGGTGCCTGCCGGGATCGGTGAAGGGTTAAGTTATGATTTTGATATGGCAGCATTTGCCGAAGCATTTAAATTAAATATCCTGGAAGCTACTTATGGAATAAAAGCTTTGTCACAGGAAGCCCTGCTCAGTTACAATGAAGTTTTTTTCAGGCCATCAACACTTGTGTTCAGCATGTCTAAAAATGAGCTCGCCGAATTTGAACAGCAATACCCCGAACTGGAGCCATTGATCAAGGCATTGCTGCGCATGTATGAAGGTATATTTGACTATCCGGCTACGATCTATGAATCGCAGCTGGCAAATTTTTTAAAAGTTCCGCTGCAGAGTATTCAAACGCAGCTTAAAAGACTTCATGGTTACGGCACAGTACAATACCAGTCCCAAAATGACAAGCCGCAATTATTACTTCTAAGGAACCGGATGTATTCGGATGATTTTAAGGTAAACAATAAAGCCCTCGCCGAACGCAAAAAAAATTACCAGCAACGGGTTGGGGCGATCCGTGACTATATCACAGACAACAGGTCTTGCAGGGCTGTTTTGATCGGCAATTATTTCAATGATAAAAAAATACTACCCTGTGGTATCTGCGACAATTGTATCAACAACAAGAACATCCCTGTTTCTGTTGAAGATTTCAGGCTTATTTCCGGGAATATATTAACCGCTTTAAAAATTCAGCCACTGAATGCTGCCGACATTCTTAAAAATTTCAAGCCTAACCAAAAAAACCAGGTGTTGACGGTGATCAATTACCTGATATCAGAAGATAAGTTATTGCCGGATGCGTCAGGAAAACTTGTATTAAAAAAGAGCTAGGAATACATGATGAGGGTTGGCTGTGCCGGGTTCAAGGCATAAAAAAAGGGACCAAGATAGAAATCTAGTCCCGCTTTAAAATCCAATATCCTATGAAAAACCGATACGAAGATAATGTGTGGTAATCTATTATCCAACTATTTTTCTAATTATTTTAAAATTATTCAATCTATTAAGCAATTAAATAGTTAATATGTAAATAATTACTAATTAAACGATTTATTTTGAAACCCTCTGTATTCAGGCTTATTTCTTTTCATAACCCTTGTTATTAAATAAAAAACTTGCTCCCTGGTACCAGGCGATCGCTTCATTTTTTAAATTTTCGTTTAGGGGGATGGGTTTGTTTATCCCGGTATTAAAATCTACCTTATACATATTTATTTTTTTCTGGGGTGACAAGATCACCATGGTATCATTTTTAATATAGCCCATATCCTGGTAAGTACTGATGAATAGCCTGTCGTTGGCTACCGGCACTTTAAATATATCATACCCCATGAAGCGGCTCGTATACTCCAGGTTCATTAAACCCAGGATGGTTGGGGCAAGGTCGATCTGGCTTGTAGGGCGATCTACAATGGCTGTCTTGACCAGTGAAGGGGCATATACCATACAGGGGATATGATACCTGTTTGCCGGCAGGTCTGTTTTACCGGCACTCTTGGCACAATGATCCGCAACGATCACAAACAAAGTATTGTTGAACCAGGGCTTTCCACTGGCATCCTTTAAAAATTTATTGATGGCATAATCTGTATATTTTACTGCCCCCTGTATGGATTGGGTGGAAGGCGGTATATCAATCCTGTTCTCAGGATATGTATAGGGGCGGTGATTGCTTACCGTCATGATATGATCAAAGAACAATTTATTACTTGCATAACTTTTATCACATTCATCCAGCAAAACATTGAAAGCAATTTCATCTGCAACACCCCAGCTTGTTTCATTGAATATCTTACTGGCAGGAATATCACTTTTATCTATTACATCGTATCCATTGTGGCTGAAGAAATAACCCATATTATCAAAAAAGCTATTGCCGCCATAAATAAATTTCACATCATACCCTTTCCCTCTTAATACATTGCCCATTGAAAACATATTTTCATTATCAGGCCTTCTCACGATCGATTGCCCCGGTGTTGGTGGAATGGCCAGGGAAAGTGCTTCCAGCCCCCGTACCGTCCTGGTGCCGGAAGCATAGAAGTTCTTAAAGAAAAGGCTATGAGGTATCAACGAATCCAGGTAAGGTGTGATATTTTCATTGTTGCCAAAATATTTCAGGTAATCGCCGCTCAGGCTTTCAACACTTATCAAAACAATATTCCATTTATGTTCCGGGCTGTCGCTGCTGATCTTCCTTTCTATACTCAGCGAATCGTTGATGAACACTGTACCCGGCGCCTGCAGCATATTGCGGAGTATGGCAATATTTTTTTTATCGTCGTTGCCCTGGTAAAATTTATTATAATCAATGGCATTGTGCCAGTAAGCCGCCCCGAATTCGTAGATGCCATTCCCGCCAAGTTCGTTCACGTAATTGTTATTGCTTGTATTTTTAAAGCTGTTGTTCACCAAAAAATAACCGGCCAAAGGAAAGAGCAGGAATAAGAAAAAGAAAATACTTCTTTTACCGAGCCGCATTTTTACATACTGCGAAGCAATGATCTTTTTCCTCGCTAAAAACAACAGCAAACCCGTTGCAAGAACGAACCCGGAAGCGATCAAAGGAACGTTATAGGATTCCCAGATATTTCCCAGCACTTCCGTCGTATAGATCAGGTAATCCACCGCAATGAAATTGAACCGCACATTGAATTCATCCCAGAAAATGATTTCGGCACCGGCACTTATGACCAATATTAAAATGATCAAAAAGAAAAGCATGAACAATGGAACCCGGTTCCACCTCCTGCGATACCAGCTGTCTTTCATCAGCCAGCAATACAATGCCACCGGTATACAAAAAAAGGAAGCTACGATAACATCATAAAAAAAACCGATCACAAATATGCCGGCCGTATTCAGGAAGCTAAGCTCCAGGTAATTCCATGATTTGATAAAAAGAAAAAGCCTTGTAATAAAACTAAGCGAGGTCACCAATAGCAATACTACCGCCAGCGGGCCGAAGCGATGTTCAAAAACTGATCTGAATTTTATCATCCGGCAAAATTACAACTGTAGATTTTTAAAACAGCATTAAAACCAGCCCGTCGATTTTTTAGTGCTCCGGCTCCTGCCGCCCAATCCCAGGGCCCCCAGCAAAGAACGCACGATCCCGTTCCCGGCAGTACGAACCATGCTTTTTACAATGCTGTTATTGGCCACTTTTTCAAAAGTAGATGGTTCAGGCTTACCGGTATTTTTATTTGTATTTTCCTCTGTTGACTTTTGTTCTGCTTCCTGCAATTTGGCCGTTAATAACTCGTATGCACTTTGGCTGTCGATCTCCTGGCTGTATTTCGTAACCAGTTTTGATTTGGCGTTGATATCATTTATCTCTGCATCCGTCAATACATCCATACGGCTGCGGGGCGAACAAAGCATCACATGTGCAAGTGGTGTTGGTATACCTTTTTCATTGAGGAGGGTAACCAGGGCCTCCCCGATTCCCAGCTGTGTTATCAGGTCTTCTGTTTTATAAAATGCTGTTTCGGGATAATTCTCTGCAGTTTGTTTGATAACTTTCCTGTCTGCCGCCGTGAACGCACGCAATGCATGCTGAACCTTCAACCCCAGCTGGCCCAGTACTGAAGCGGGAACATCCATCGGGTTTTGTGTACAAAAGAAAATGCCGATGCCTTTTGAACGGATGAGCTTAATGATGGTTTCAATTTGCTGAACCAGTTCTGAACTGGCTTCCTGGAAGATCAGGTGCGCTTCATCAATGAACATGATCAGCTTAGGTTTATCGAGATCTCCTTCTTCCGGGGAAATCGCATAAAGCTCGGCCAGCATCTGCAGCATGAATGTTGAAAATAACTTTGGCTTGTCCTGCAGGTCGGCCACCCTTAATACACTGATCATGCCCCTGCCGTCGCTGCTTATCCGCATCAGGTCATCCACTTCAAAACTCTTTTCACCAAAAAATATATCTGCGCCCTGCTGCTGCAGTTCGATCACTTTCCGCAAAATGGTACCCGTTGAAGTGGTGGATATCTTACCATAAAGTTTTTCTACTTCGGCCTTGCCTTCATCACCAATATACTGCAGCACTTTAATAAAATCTTTCAGGTCGAGTAAGGGAAGTTTATTGTCATCACAATATTTGAATATCAAAGCCACTACCCCGCCCTGCGTATCATTCAACCCGAGTATCTTACTTAACAGCACAGGCCCGAACTCACTTACAGTTGCCCGCAGGTGTACACCGTTCTTGCCGGTCAGCGACAACAATTCTACCGGGAAAGCGGCAGGCGTATAAGTAAGATTTAATTTTTGGTAACGGTCGGTAACCTTGTCATTTACCGAACCGGCTGCTGCAATACCACTCAGGTCGCCTTTGATATCAAGCAGCAATACCGGCACACTTGCATCACTCAGGTATTCGCTGATCATTTGCAGGGTTTTTGTTTTGCCCGTGCCGGTAGCCCCTGCGATCAACCCATGCCTGTTCATCGTTTTTAATGGAAGAAATACCGGCGCCGTGGCAATCACTTCGCCATCAAGCATGGCATCACCTATCTGCACGGAATCTCCCTTAAAGGTATAGCCGCTTTTTATTGCCTGTATGAATTCATCTTTACTCGCCATCATGTATATTTTAATGCGTTATTGAATTAAATATTATTGGGAAATGAAAGTAAGGAATTGCCAAATCAATTTCAATTTTGTTTGGTTCCTTTTCAAAAGATTTACGAAGCGCTTAAAAACAGCACTGGTAAATTGTTTTAACAGGCAATTTATCCTGCCTGAACAAGCGATTTAACAGGCCAGGCGACCGCTTATCAATTAACTGCATAATATTTTCAGTTAAATGAATAACCTGTTATTTTTGTCGACTCAATTTACAAATATGAAAAAAGGATTTTGTTATCTATCCCTGATGGCAATTGCCATGTCGGCATCGGCACAGAAAATTGCCTTTACCGAATATACTTTAAAAAATGGCCTGCACGTGATATTACACCAGGATAAAACTGCACCCGTAGTAGCTGTTTCCGTGATGTATCATGTGGGCAGTAAAGATGAACAAACAAACCGCACCGGCTTTGCCCATTTTTTTGAGCACCTGTTATTTGAAGGAACAGACAATATCAAGCGGGGCGAATTTTTTAAGATCGTAAGCAGCAATGGGGGCCAGAACAATGCAAATACAACGCAGGACCGTACCTTCTATTACGAAGTTTTTCCTTCCAATCAATTGGCAACAGGGCTTTGGCTGGAGAGTGAGCGGATGATGCACCCGGTCATCAACGAGGTCGGGGTTAAAACACAGAACGAAGTNGTGAAGGAAGAAAAAAGGCTNCGCTATGATAACCGCCCTTATGGGAATTTTGTTGGGGAAGTAATGAAACGCCTCTTCACCAAACACCCTTATCATTGGATCCCTATTGGCAGCATGGCCGACCTCGACGCTGCAACGCTGGCTGAATTCCAGGCATTCAATAAAAAATTCTATACCCCCANNAATGCTGTTCTCTCCATTGCCGGCGATATCGATTTTACCAAAACAAAAGCCATGGTGGAAGCTTATTTCAGTGATATCCCTTCAGGCAACCCTATCGTGAAAACAAAATATACAGAAGACCCGATCAGGAAAGAAATTGTTGATACTGCCTATGATAATAATATCCAGAACCCGGCGATCATGGCTGCATATCGCATACCTGGGAGAACGAGCGCCGAATCAAAAGCGCTGGAAATGGCCTCTGCTGTTTTAAGCACCGGCAACAGCAGCCGCATGTATAAAAAAATGGTTGACGACAAAAAGAATTCACTGCAGGTTGGTTCCTTCAATTATGCATTGGAAGACTATGGCGCTTATATTACCTATGCATTCCCGAACAACAATACCCCGCTGGATACTTTATTAAAAGATATGGATGAAGAGATCCTGAAACTGCAAACACAACTGATCAGTGAAGAAGAATTTACCAAGCTGCAAAACCAGTTTGAAAATGATTACATCGACAATAACAACCGCATGATCGATGTTGCCGAGAACCTGGCAAACGGCTACACATTTTATAAGAATACCGATAACATCAATACCGAACTTGAAAAGATAAGGAAGATCACCCGGCAGGATATACAGAATGTTGCAAAAAAATACCTGAACAAAAACCAGCGGGTAGTATTGTACTACTTGCCAAAAAAATAACCGGGTAAATATTGAACCATCCTTATTCAGACAATGAAAAAATAATAACAATGAAAAAAATAATTATAGTTCTATCAGGTCTTATGATATTTCAGCACGGCTTTGCACAGCTAAAGATCGACCGCTCAAAAAAACCTGCTGCCGGCCCTGCGCCTGTAATTGCCATAAAAGACCCGGTAATATTCAATATGCCCAACGGCATGACCGTACTGGTTGTAGAGAATCACAAAATTCCCAAGGTAAGGGCCGTGCTCAACATTGATGCAGGCCCGATAAAAGAAGGCAGCAAAGCAGGTATCATGGACATCATGGGAGCAATGCTGGGCGAAGGAACCACCTCTATGCCCAAAGATAAATTCGATGAATCGGTTGATGTGATCGGTGCCGACGTATCATTTACTTTTTCAGGTGGATCTGCAGCTGCATTGACAAGATACTTCGACAAAGCATTCATGCTGATGGCAGATGGATTGAAGAACCCGGCCTTTCCCCGAAGGATCATTTAAAAAAATACAGTCGCAAACGCTTACCGCATTAAAACAAAATGAAAAAAGGGCAAGCAGCATCGCAGACAGGGTGAACACCGCTTTAAGTTTTGGCAAGCAAACAGCGCTGGGAGAATTCACCACGGAACAAAGCGTAAAAGCATTGACCCTTGCTGATGTAACAGATGCTTATAAAAATTATATCACCCCATCCCGCTCTTACCTCACTTTTGTGGGCGATATCACCCCGGATGCTGCAAAAGCTTTGGCAGAAAAAGCCTTTGGCAAATGGACCGGCATTAAATTATCCCTGCCCGTAATTGCAGATGTACAAAACCCTTCCAATACAGAGATTGATTTTGTAGATGTTCCTACAGCCGTACAAACCGAATTAAGAGTAGGCAACCTGGTAACGAATCCGCTCAATGGTTCCGACTATCATACACTCGTGCTGGCAAATTATATTTTGGGCGGCGGTGCAGAAAGCAAATTATTTATGAATGTGCGGGAAAAACATGGCTTCACTTACGATGCACATTCTGTTATGGGCAACGGGCGCTTTCAAAGTTTATTTACAGCAACCACACAGGTAAGGACTGATAAAACCGACAGCGCTGTTGCTGAAATGATCAGCGAGATATTGAATATGCGTGACGGGAAAATTACAGAAGATGAATTGAACAATGCCAAAGCGGTTTACAATGGCTTATTTGCTTTACGCATGGAAAACCCGGCCATCACGGCCACTTATGCATCCAATATTCTCATCAATAATTTACCAAAGGATTTTTACAGGACATACCTGCAAAAAATAAACAGCGTAACCAAAGAAGATGTGGTAAGGGTGTCAAAAAATTATTTCAATGAGAACAATGCCAGGATCGTGGTGGTAGGTAACGGCTCTAAAATTTTACCATCCCTCTCAAGGTTAGGTTACCCTATCAAGAAATATGACCGGTTTGCCGACCCGGTCGTGGATAAACCAGCAGAGATCAAAGCAGACGAATCTACAAAAACAACAGACAAGGTATCCGCATATAATATCATCGAAGATTATTTAAAAGCGATCGGTGGCAAAGAAGAAGTAAAAAAGGTGAACAGCCTTTCTGCAACCATCAGTCTTGAAATGCAGGGAAGATCTTTTACAGGATCTGAAAAATTGTTGTCGCCCAACAAACATTTTCTTGAAATGAAAATGGGCACTGCAACGGTCATGAAATTTGTATTTGACGGCACAAAGGGTTACCAGGGAGCCGGG
>JGI24770J26754_10003171_pt1 | contig 11046 bp, 10 predicted proteins | sample LakOneMetagenome_FD_26754 | JGI IMG/M metagenome (IMG submission 26754) | reverse complement strand
CTCGGCCAGCGCCGGATCCGCAGAGAGCGCCGACGCTTCGACAAAGCCATGCGCCGCGCCAGCGAGATCGTTGTCCTGCAGGGCGAACTGCGCGACCAGCAACTTCAGCAGGAGGTCCTGTTCCGCTGCGACCGGCCGCGCCAGCGGTGCTGCCGCCGGATCCGCCGCATGCCTTGGCGCCTGGCTCGCACACGCTCCAAGCAACAGTACGAGCACGACCGCAAGCGCGCTGCGCACCAGGCCAACGCGGTGCTGGGAGAAACGACCATCGACCATCGAGAGCTGCATGCAAAGCCTTGTCTTGCTTGATATCGCGGGATGCGACCCGCACAATTCGCTGGCGCCGCCGCGGCGCACGCCGCACCAAGCTAGCTTAGCCGATCCCGGCNCCACGACCGGGCTGCAAGCGACGCTTCCGAGGCAAAACCGCGAACCCTTCGACCATTCCACATGGCGCTGATTGCCCTCGGACTCAATCACCTGACTGCCCCCGTCGCGCTGCGCGAGCGGATTGCCTTCCCGCCGGAGGCGACCGCCCCGGCACTCGCGGAGCTCGTCGCCGTGCCCGGCGTGCGCGAAGCGGCGATCCTGTCGACCTGCAACCGCACCGAGCTGTATTGCAACGTGGAGAGCGGCGCCGAGGCGGCGCCGGCCGCCTGGCTCAACCGTCATCGTGAACTGACCAGCGGACGGGTCGACGAGTTCCTCTATCGCCACCACGACGCCGACGCGGTGCGCCATCTGTTCCGCGTCGCGACCGGGCTGGAATCGATGGTGCTGGGCGAGCCGCAGATCCTCGGTCAGGTCAAGGACGCCTATGCCTTCGCGCGCGACGCACACACCCTGAAGACGCCGCTGGAACGCCTGTTCCAGAACACGTTCGCGGTCGCCAAGCGGGTTCGATCGGACACGCGCATCGGTGCCAATCCGGTCTCGGTCGCGTTCACGGCGGTGCGCCTCGCCGAACGCGTGTTCGCCGACCTCAGCGAAGCCTGCGTGCTGCTGATCGGCGCCGGCGAGACGATCGAACTGGCCGCGCGTCACCTAAGCGAGGCGAACGTGCGGCGGCTGATCATCGCGAACCGCACGCTCGACAACGCGCAGTCGCTGGCGACACGCTTCGGGGGCTACGCGATCACGCTGTCCGACATCGGCAAGCACCTCGCCGAGGCCGACGTGGTGATCGCCTCGACCGCAAGCCGCGACCCGGTGCTGCTGCGCGAGCAGGTCGCCGCCGCGATGCCGCGCGCCGGCGCAAGCCCATGTTCCTGGTCGACATCGCAGTGCCACGCGACATCGAGCCTGCGGTCGCCGAGATCGAGGACGTCTATCTCTACACGATCGACGACCTGCGCCAGGTCATCGATGAGAACCTGCGCTCACGACGCGAGGCCGCGCGCGAAGCGGAGGCCATGATCGAATTGTCGGTCGAGCACTTCATGGGCTGGTGGCGCACGCTCGACCTGCACAACCCGCTGGTCGACCTGCGCCGCGACGCCGAGGCGAACCGAGACGAGACACTGGCCAAGGCGCAGGCCATGCTGGCGCGCGGCAAGACACCCGAGGAAGCGCTCGCGTTCCTCGCCAACACCCTCACCAACAAGCTGCTGCACGCACCCAGCGCGAACCTGCGGGCCGCCGCCCTGCGCGGCGACGAGGAACTGCTGCGTGCGGCCGAGCGGTTGTTCGACATCAACGCAGGGATTCGGGATTAGGGATCGGGATTGGCTGGAGCGGCCCGCTGTGCGGAACCAGCCGATTTTCCGAACGTCGCCTTCCCGAATCCCGAATCGCGAATCCCCAATCCCCCATCCCGGCCCTCCATGCTCCCATCCATCCGCCGCAAGCTCGAACAACTCGCCGAACGCCATGAGGAACTCGAGCATCTGCTCGCCAGCCCCGAGGTGCTCGGCGACGCGAAGCGGCTGCGCGAGGTTTCGCGCGAGCATGCCCATCTCACGCCGCTGACCGCGGCCCTGCGTGCATTCGACGAAGCCGGCAGCGCGCTCGAATCCGCGCAGGCGATGCTCAAGGATCCCGACCTCAGGGAGCTCGCGGTCGATGAAATCGGCCTGCTCGACGGCAAGCGTGCGCGCCTGGAAGACGACCTCAACCGCCTGCTCATCCCGAAGGATCCGCGCGACGACGCCAACCTGTTCCTCGAGATCCGCGCCGGCACCGGCGGTGACGAAGCGGCGATCTTCGCCGGCGACCTCATGCGCATGTACCTGCGCTACGCCGAACGCAAACGCTGGAACGTCGAGATCCTTTCCTCGAGCGACGGCGAGCACGGCGGGTACAAGGAAGTGATCGCGCGCGTCGAAGGCACCGGCGCCTATTCGCGCCTGAAGTACGAGTCGGGCACGCACCGCGTGCAGCGCGTACCGGCGACCGAGTCGCAAGGCCGCATCCACACCTCGGCTGCGACCGTGGCGATCCTGCCGGAACTGGACGAAGTGGACGATATCGAAATCAATCCCGCCGACCTCAAGACCGATACCTTCCGCGCCTCCGGCGCCGGCGGCCAGCACGTCAACAAGACCGACTCGGCGATCCGCATCACGCACCTGCCCAGCGGCATCGTGGTCGAGTGTCAGGACGAACGCAGCCAGCACAAGAACCGCGCGCGCGCGCTGTCGCTGCTGAAGGCGCGCCTGCTCGATGATGCGCAGTCCAAGCAAAGTGCCGCGCAAGCCGAATCACGCAAACTGCAGGTCGGCTCCGGCGACCGCAGCCAGCGCATCCGCACCTACAACTTCCCGCAGGGTCGGCTCACCGACCACCGCATCAACCTGACCCTGTACCGCCTGCCCGAGATCATCGGCGGCGATCTCGACGAACTCGTCGATGCACTGACGCGCGAGGACCAGGCCGACCAGTTGCAGCAACTCACTGCGACGGGCTGAGAACGTCCGCGCGGAAACGCTGCTCGACGATCGCGCGATAGAGCGCCGGGAGGCGCTCCAGTTCGTCGAGCAACACATGCTCGTCGACCTTGTGGATGCTCGCGTTGCAGACGCCGAGTTCAAGCACTTCGGCGCCAAGCGGCGCTATGAATCGGCCGTCGGAGGTGCCGCCACCAGTGCTGAGTTCCGGTTCGATGCCGCAGCATTCGCGGATGGCCGCGAGGGTTGCCGTGCGCAGCGGCCCGGGCGGCGTTGCGAACGGCTCGCCCGACAACCACCAGTCGAGGCGGCTCCCGCCATCGCCGAGTTCGATGCCGTGCCGGCGCAGGATCTCCTCGCTGCGCTCGCGCAAGGACGCCGCGGTGCTCGCGGTGCCGAAGCGGAAGTTGAACACTGCGTGCAGCTCGCCCGGAATCACGTTGTCGGCGCCGGTGCCGCTGTTGAGGTTGGAAACCTGGAACGAGGTCGGCGGGAAGGCTTCGTTGCCTTCGTCCCAGCGTTCGACCGCGAGCGCGGCGAGCGCGTGCGCGAACGCGTGGATCGGATTGTTCGCCTTCTCGGGATAGGCGACATGACCCTGCACACCACGTACCGTCAAACGCCCGGTCAGCGAGCCGCGCCGGCCGATGCGCACGAGATCGCCGAGCCTGTGCTTGACGACGGCTCGCCGACGACACAGGCATCTATGCGTTGCCCGCGGCGGCGGAACTCTTCCGCGACGCGGCGCACGCCATCGATCGAGGCGCCCTCCTCATCCGACGTGACCAGCAGCGCGAGCGTGCCGCCGTGCGACGGATGCGCGCGCACGAAATCCTCCAGCGCGACGACCATTGCCGCGACACCGGATTTCATGTCGGCCGCACCGCGGCCATACAACCTGCCGTCGCGAACCACCGGCTCGAACGGCGGCGATGACCACGCTTCGACCGGACCGCTCGGCACCACGTCGGTATGGCCGAGGAAGACGAGCACCGGTGAACCGCTGCCGTGGGTCGCCCATAGATTGTCGACCTGGCCGTAGCGCAGGTGCTCGATCGCGAAACCGGCGCGCGCGAGGCGCTCGGCGATCAGCGCCTGGCAACCGGCATCGTCTGGCGTGACCGACGCACGCCGTATTAGCTCGGTGGTCACCTCGAATACCGGTGAGGTCATGCCTGCGTGCCTTTTCCGAACAGCCGCTTGAACAGGTTGTCGCTGAAACCCTGGTGCAGGGTGCCATCCTCCATCACGACGAGTGGGCGACGAATCAACGCCGGATGCTCCTTCAGCAGCAGCGTCCACTCGGCCGCACTTCCGGGCGATTTGCGCGTTTCGGGCAGACCGCGCCATGTCGGCGATGCGCGATTGACGAACTTTTCCCAACCGCCAAGCGCCGGCGCCCATTGCTTGAGCGTCGCTGCCGCGATCGGCTGCGCGCGGTAGTCGATGAATTCATGTGGCACGTCGAAGCGGTCGAGCCAGTTGCGCGCCTTCTTGCAGGTGTCGCACTTGTCGAGGCCGTAGACTTTCGTCATCTTCAGGCCCTCAGCAGTTCATTGATGGCGGTCTTGGAGCGTGTCTGCGCGTCGACACGCTTGACGATGACTGCCGCATACAGGCTGTGGCTGCCGTCCGCTGCCGGCAACGAACCGGACACGACTACGCTGCCGGCCGGAACGCGGCCGTACGAGACTTCACCGCTCGCGCGATCGTAGATCTTCGTCGACTGGCCGAGGAACACGCCCATGCCGATCACGCTGCCCTTCTCGACGATCACGCCCTCGACCACTTCCGAACGCGCGCCGACGAAGCAGTCGTCCTCGATGATGGTCGGGTTCGCCTGCAAGGGTTCCAGCACGCCGCCGATACCCACGCCGCCGGAAAGGTGCACGTTCGCGCCGATCTGGGCACAGGAGCCGACCGTGGCCCAGGTGTCGACCATCGTGCCCGCGCCGACGTGCGCGCCGATATTGACGTAGCTCGGCATCAACACCGCGTCCTTTGCGACATGCGCACCACGACGCACCAGCGCGCCCGGCACCACGCGAGCGCCGGCGGCGCGGAATGTGTCCTCGCCGGCATCGGCGAACCGCAGCGGCACCTTGTCGAAGGCGGCCATCGGCCCGCCATCCATGACGCGGTTCGCGCTGATGCGGAAGTACAGCAGCACCGCTTTCTTGAGCCACTGGTGCACGACCCATCCGCCGCCGTGATCGGGTTCCGCGACGCGCGCGGCACCGGTTTCGAGCGCGTCGAGCACGCGCTCGATCGCCGGTCGCAGTGTCGCGATGTCGTTATCGGACAGGGCCGCGCGACGCTCCCAGGCGTCGTCGATCAGGGTTTGCAACTGCTGCATGCGCCAGGGAATCCATGATCCGGGGCCGTGCATCGTGCCACGACACGCGGCCGAATGCCGCATGCCGCACCACTCAAACCGACCGCGCGGCCGCGCCTGGCCCGAGCCGCTCCAGCAGCCGCGTGCGCAGGGCGGCGCGCGTTCCCTCGGCGAGCACGTTGCCGCCGGCGTCGGCGAGCATGAAGAAGTCCTCGACGCGTTCGCCGAACGTTGCGATGCGCGCGTCGTGCACGCGCACGTTTGCGTCACGCAAAGCCTGCGCGACCTCGGCAAGCAGACCGGGACGATCGCTGCAGACGAGGGCGAGTTGGGTCGCGCCGTCGACGTCATCGAACTCGATCTGAGGAGCGCGCTGGAAATGGCGCAGGCGGCGCGGCAGGCTGCGACGCGCGACGCGGGTGTCGAGGTCGCGCGCATCGAGTACGCGCAACAGTCGGGCCTCGAGCTCGCGCGCCCGTTCGGCCGGCAGTGCCGACCCGCTGGCCGAATCGAGCAGGCCGAACGTGTCGAACACGCGATCGCCTGGTCCGACCAGCAGGCGCGCATCGACGACACCGAGACCTGCACGGTCGAGGGTCGCGGTGATCGCAGCGAACAAGCCCTCGCGATCCGGCGCGCACACGAACAGCTCGCTGCCGCCGCGGGTGGACTGCGCGTTGATCGCGACGACGACCGGCGCATCGCCGGCCTGCGCGATCGCGCGTGCCTGCCAGCACAGCTGCGCCGGCCGATGGCGCAGGAAGCTCGCTGGTGGAAAACGATCGACGAGTTCGGTCGCGCGCGGCTCCGCCATCCCGCTTTCCAGCAGCAGCTCGAGCGTGCGTCGTCGGCAGTCTTCCGCGCGCTCGTCGGCATGCAGCGGTCGTCCGAGACCCGCTCGCAACGCGTAGCGAGCCGCCATGTGCAGGTCGGCAAGCAGACGCGCCTTCCATTCGTTCCACAGCTTCGGATTGGTGCCGGCTATATCGGCGATCGTCAGCAGGTAGAGGTAATCGAGGCGTTCCCGGTCGCCGACCTGGACGGCGAAGCGGTGCACGATGTCGGGATCGGTGATGTCCAGGCGTTGGGCGGTGACGCTCATCAGCAGGTGCCAGCGCACGAGCCACGCGACGAGCTCGATGTCCGCCTCGGCCAGGCCCATGCGCGCGCAGAACTCGCGCGCCTCCTCCTCGCCGAGCTGCGAGTGGTCACCGCCCCGGCCCTTCGCGATGTCGTGGAACAGCGCCGCGAGCAGCAGCAGCTCGGGCTTGTCGAGCGCAGCGAACGTCTCCCCCGCGAGCGGGAACGCGTCGCGCGCGTCGGCATCGGCGAAACGGGCGACGTTGCGCAGCACGCGCAGGGTGTGCTCGTCGACGGTGTAGATGTGGAACAGGTCGTACTGCATGCGCCCGACCACGCGGCGGAACGCGGGCAGGATCCCCGCGAGCACGCCATGGCGGTTCATGCGCGCGAGCACTTCGACCGCAGGCGCGCCATGGCGCAGCAGCACGAGGAACGCAGCCAGCACCTGCGCATCGGCGGCGAACCCGTCGCCACAGTGCGCGAGCGCCTGTTGCAGCAGGCGCATCGTCTGCGCCGACAGGCCGCGCAGCTCGGGATGCGCAAGCTGCAANGTGAACACGTCGATCATCGCGCGCGGTCGACGCAGGAACAGGTCCGCCTCGCGCGGTTCGATGCGCGCTCCGAGNGCGACGAAGTCGCGATCGAGCTCGCGCGGCGCGCCAGGCGCCGGTTCCAGCCACTCGGTGCAGCGCTCGAGGAACTGCACGCCGAGGCGTTCGGCGATCGTCGCCGCGCGGTAGTANGCCTGCATGAATTGCTCGACCGCGAGGTTGGTCGAGTGTTCGTCGACGTACCCGAAATCGCTCGCGAGGCGCCGCTGGTAGTCGAACAGCAGACGCTCCTCGGGTCGCCCGGCGGCGAGATGCAGCGCATGGCGGCAGCGCCACAGCGTCGCCTGCGCGCGCTCGAGCGCCTCCGACTCGCTGCGATCGAGCAGGCCGCACTCGACCATCGCGGCGTAGTCGCCCGCATCGGCGACGCGCCGGCCAAGCCACCGCATCAGGTCGAGCGTGCGCAAGCCACCGGGCCCGTCCTTGAGGTTCGGTTCGAGGTTGTAGGCGGTGTCGTTGTAGCGCGCATGGCGTGCCGCCTGCTCGCGGCGCTTGGCCTCGAGAAAGTCCCGCGTCGACCACACGCCAGGGTCGACGACCAGTTCGGCGAGCGCATCGGCAAGGCGCGGCTCGCCAGCGAGCAACCGCGCATCGAGCAGCGAGGTATAGACGGTCACATCGCCTTTCGCCAATGCGCGGCAGTCGTCGAGCGTGCGCACCGCATGGCCCGGCTTCAAGCCGATGTCCCAAAGGCAGGCGAAGAACGCCTCGAGCGCGCGCACCTGACCCTGAAGCGCGGGCGCCGTGCCGAGCACGAGAAGGTCCACGTCGGATTGCGGGAACAGCACGCCGCGACCGAATCCGCCGACTGCAAGCAGACTGCAGTCGGGCGCTTCACCGACGCAGGAACGCCATGCATGCACGACCACCGTGGCGACCGCGCTAGCGCGCAGTCGCACCAGATCGGCCACCTCGGCGCCGGCATGGAATGCTGCGGCAAGCGCGCGTTCGCTGTCGCCAAGCACCTGACGCAGTGCCAGCCGCGCCTCGGCGGAGACACCGCTGCGCGGCAGCGCCGCTGGCAGGCGCGGCAGGTCGGGCAGGCGCGCGTCGGCCAACTCGCGCGGACTCATGGCGCTAGGCCGCGCTCGGCCACGCAGTAAGGATTTCGTAGCCGTCGTCGGTAACCGCGATGGTGTGTTCCCACTGTGCCGACAGCGAATGGTCCTTGGTCACCACCGTCCAGCCGTCCGGCAGCAGGCGCGTGTGCGGCTTGCCGGCGTTGACCATCGGCTCGACCGTGAAGGTCATTCCCGTCTGCAGCTTGAGGCCCGCGCCGGCATGGCCGTAGTGCAGCACCTGCGGGTCCTCATGGTAGATCTGTCCGATGCCGTGCCCGCAGTACTCGCGCACGATGGAAAAGCCGGCCGCTTCGGCGTGCCGCTGGATTGCGTGACCGATGTCGCCGAGCGTCGCGCCCGGACGCACCTGTTCGATGCCGCGAAGCATTGCCTCGAGCGTCGTGTCGACCAGGCGTTTCGCCAGCACCGACGGCGTGCCGGCGAAATACATGCGGCTGGTGTCGCCGTGCCAGCCGTCCTTGATCACGGTCACGTCGATGTTGACGATGTCGCCATCCTTGAGTGCCTTGCCCGGATGCGGGATGCCGTGGCAGATGACGTGGTTGACCGAGGTGCAAAGCGTCTTCGGGAAGCCCCTGTAACCGACATTCGCCGGCACCGCCTTCTGCACGTGGACGATATGCTCGTAGGCGCGCTGGTCGAGCTCCTCGGTGGTGACGCCGGGTTTCACGTGCGGCACGAGCATTTCCAGCACTTCGGCGGCGAGGCGGCCGGCGACGCGCATCTTCTCGATCTGCTCGGGGGTCTTGACGGTAACGGGCATGGGTTCTCGGGACAGGCTGACTGGCGTGCGGGCGCCAAGCGGGCTATAATCTTACGGTTCCGTCGCCCCTGATTCGCAAGTCATTGGCGTCGAAGCACAAAATGCGGACTGCGTGGGCAATCCACAAGCCGCATACGGCAATAGTGCCGAATCCGCACACGTACCGTCACCGCGTTCGGGGTGCTCCGCAAGGAGTCGCACGCGTCGGGTACGTGGAGGTCCAACCCCGGAATTGTGACGCGAGTCCGTTCGCGAGAATCCGCACACGGTGTGCGGCCTTCCCACGAGAGACCCGCTGCAATTCCCTCGTCAAGGAATACCTACAATGCCTCAGGTCACGATGCGCCAGATGCTCGAAGCTGGCGTGCACTTCGGTCACCAGACCCGTTACTGGAATCCCCGCATGGCGCCGTACATCTTCGGCGCGCGCGGCAGGATCCACATCATCAACCTCGAAAAGACCATGCCGCTGTTCAGCGACGCGATGAATTTCATCTCGGCGATCGCCCAGAAGCGCGGCACCGTCCTGTTCGTCGGCACCAAGCGCTCGGCGCGCGAGGCGGTCAAGGAAGAAGCGGCGCGTTGCGGCATGCCGTACATCTCGCAACGCTGGCTCGGTGGCATGCTGACCAACTTCCGCACCGTCAAGCAGTCGGTTTCGCGCCTGAAGGAACTCGAGACGATGGCGGCCGACGGCAGCTACGAGCGCCTGGTCAAGCATGAAGTGCTCGGCCTGGTGCGCGAGAAGGAAAAGCTCGAAAAGTCGCTCGGCGGCATCAAGGAGATGAACCGCCTGCCCGACGCGCTGTTCGTGATCGACATCGGCCACGAGGACATCGCGATCAAGGAAGCGAAGAAGCTCGGCATTCCGGTCATCGCAGTGGTCGATACCAACTATGACCCGGCCCTGGTCGACTACGCGATCCCCGGCAACGACGACGCGATCCGCGCGGTGCAGCTGTACGCCAGCGCCGCCGCCGACGCGGTGCTCGAAGGCAAGGCCGCGGCTCCGGCGATCCCGGCCGGCAAGGAAGACGACTTCGTCGAACTCGATGCCGACGGCAACCCGGTCAAGAAGGAAGCGCGCGAGCGCGACGACCGCCGTCGTCCGTCCGGCCCGCGCAAGCCGGGTGGCGACAAGCGTCCGCCCGCCGGTCGCCGTGGTCCGCCCGCTCCGCGCGGCCCGAAGGGCGACGCGCCCGCCGCCGAGTAAGCGTCATGTCCGGGCCGCATGATCGCGGCCCGGCGACGCAGCGCCGTCACGTGGTTTTTCCTGCGTCGAAGGCGCGCAATCCATTCAACGTCACGCCCGCTCTCGTGCGGGCGTGACGGCTTTTCCAGAACGAGCGCCACGCCCCGCGTGCCGCTCCGGCTCATCGAGGACACCATGGAAATTACCGCAAACCTGGTCAAGGACCTGCGCGAGCGCACCGGCGCCGGCATGATGGAGTGCAAGAAGGCACTCGTCGAAAACAATGGCGACATCGACGCCGCGGCCGAGTGGCTGCGCAAGTCGGGCCTGGCCAAGGCCGACAAGAAGGCCAGCCGCGTCGCCGCGGAAGGTCGCATCATGATGGCCCAGGACGGCGGCAAGGCCGTGCTGGTCGAGGTCAACTCCGAAACCGATTTCGTCGCGAAAGACGAGAACTTCCTTGCCTTCGCCGACAAGGTCGCGAAGGCCGCACTCGCCTCGGGCGTGAAGGACGTCGAAGCGCTGAAGGCGGTCAAGCTGCCGTCGGGCGAGACGGTCGAGGAAGCGCGCGCGGCAGTGATCGCCAAGGTCGGCGAGAACGTGCAGGTGCGCCGCATGGCGCGCGCCGAGAGCACGAACAACGTCGCCGCCTACGTGCATGGCGGACGCATCGGCGTGCTGACCGAGGTCAAGGGTGGCGACGCGGAGTTCGCGCGCGGCGTGGCGATGCATGTCGCCGCGATGAACCCGCCGTACAACAAGGCCGCCGACGTGCCGGCCGACTTCGTCGCCAAGGAAAAGGAAATCGAACTGGCCAAGATGAGCGAGAAGGACAAGGCCAAGCCGGCCGAGATCCTCGAGAAAATCATCGGCGGCAAGGTCGCGAAGATCGTCAACGAAGTGACCCTGTACGGCCAGCCGTACGTGCTGAACACCGACCAGAGCGTCGAGGCCGCGGCCAAGGCCGCCGGCGCCGATGTCGTCGGCTTCCAGCGCCTCGCGGTCGGCGAAGGCATCGAGAAGGTGGTCGAGGACTACGCCGCCGAAGTCGCCAAGGCGATGCAGGTCTGAAGCTGACCTGATTGCAATCGTCCC
>JGI24770J26754_10003167_pt1 | contig 11055 bp, 11 predicted proteins | sample LakOneMetagenome_FD_26754 | JGI IMG/M metagenome (IMG submission 26754) | reverse complement strand
TGGGCGCCGCGAGCCAGACGAACTCGACACCCTCTTCCTCGGCATTCTGCACTTCGCGCTGGCTGCCCGGCATGTTGGCCCGGTCGCGCCGGTATAGGCATTTGACCGAGATGGCCCCCTGGCGGATCGCGGTGCGCACGCAGTCCATCGCCGTATCACCGCCGCCGATCACCACCACGCGCTTGCCCTCGGCGTTCAGCGTGCCACTGTCGAATTCGGGCACATCGTCGCCAAAGCCTTTGCGATTCGACGCGGTCAGATAGTCGATGGCGCGCACAATCCCGGCCTTGTCGGCGCCAGGCGCGTCGATGGCGCGGGTCTTGTAGACGCCGGTGGCGATCAGCAGCGCATCATGCCGGCCGCGAATGGCATCGAACGAGAGATCGACCCCAACATCGCAATTCATCACGAACTGAACCCCCGCCTGCTCCAGTTGGGCGATCCGCTGTTGCACGGCGTTCTTTTCCAGCTTGAAGCCCGGTATGCCATAGGTCAGAAGCCCGCCCGCCCGGTCATGGCGATCATAGACAGTGACCTGCACCCCCTTGCGGCGCAAGGCATCGGCGGCGGCAAGGCCACCCGGCCCGGCGCCGATGATCCCGACCGTTTCGGCTCGCTCGGCCGCCGGGCGGATCGGCTTGACCCAGCCATTGTCCCAGGCCATGTCGGTCAGATATTTCTCGACCGCACCGATGGTGACAGTGCCGTGGCCGGACTGTTCGATGACGCAATTGCCTTCGCACAGCCGATCCTGCGGGCAGATGCGGCCGCAGATTTCGGGAAAGGTGTTGGTGGCCTGGCTAAGCTCGTAAGCCTCTTGCAGGCGGCCCTCGGCGGTCAGCCTGAGCCAGTCGGGGATGTTGTTGTGAAGGGGGCAGTGCGACTGGCAATACGGCACGCCGCACTGGCTGCACCGACTGGCCTGTTCGGCCGCCCTTTGCGCGGCGAAATCGCGGTAAATCTCGCCGAAATCCTGCGCGCGCACGGTCGCGTCGCGCTTCTCCGGCATCTCTTTGGCCAAAGAGACGAATTTCAACATCATCTGACCGGCCATCGCGCGTCCTCGGGTCCAAGACATCTGTTTGCGCTTCATACTTTGGACAGGGCGTCGATAAAAGTCAATATAACTGACCTAAATGTCGGTTTTTTTCAGCAACTATCGCATCAAGGCGAAAAATTTTCGATATTTAGGTAAGATATATTTACCTAATTCCGCATTAGCCGATCAAGCCGGCGTAACTCAGGGCCAGAATCACGGCGCCGAGAGCAATGCGGTAGATGGCAAAGGCCGTGAATCGATGGGTGCGGATATAGGACAAGAGCCATTTGACGGCGACGAAGGCGGTGACCGTCGAAACGACGAAGGCGACGGCCAGCGACGACCATTCTCCCCCCGCCGTGCCGTGGCGGAACTGGCTCAGGAGCTCATAGCCGCTGGCCGCATACATGGTCGGGATGCCGACCAGAAAGGCAAACTCGGTTGCTGCTGCGCGATTGGACGTGCCCAGGAGCATGGCGACAAAGATGGTCGCAGCCGACCGTGACGTGCCCGGAAAGATCCCGGCCACGATCTGCGCAAGGCCGACGGCGATGGCCACGCGCAAAGTAATGGCGGTGCGGTCCGGTTGAGCCGCGGCCAGGGTTTCGGCAACGATCATCCAGACCCCGCCGACAATCAGGGCCCAGGCGACAGGCTGCACAGTGGTCGGCAACTCGAAGCCCATCTTCTTCACGACCAGTCCCAGAACGGCTGTGATCAGAAAGGCGATGCCAAGCTTGATCAGATAGTCACGGTTCTCGGGCCGCCGCCAATCGAAAAGCAGCCCGACGATCCGGCGCCAGTAGATCAGCGTCACGGCAAGGATCGCGCCGGCCTGAATGACGACATTGTACATGTCGGATCGCGCGCCCAGCCAATGTTCGGCCAGCAGAAGATGGCCGGTGCTTGAGATCGGCAGAAACTCGGTGATCCCCTCGATCAGGCCCAGAAGGACATCGTTCAGATAGGACACGGCAATCCTCGCTTGCTGGGTCGGCCATGGGCCGTGGGATCAGATCTTCCGGAGGTTCTTGGCCGAGGCCTTGATCGCCGCAAATTGCCCCGACGGACGGAACCGCCAGAGATATTCGGGCAAGACCGATCCAATGGCAGTCGGGGCGATGCCAAGGTCGGACAACCCCTTTGCACCGGCGCGCACCACATTGTCGTGACGCAGGGATCTGACCTGATCGCGGGTCAGAAGCCTGTTCGGGATCAGCCGCAGCGTCAGCGCGCTGGCCAGATCCAGCACTCCGCCGACGATACCGGCAACCCAGAACGGCAGATTCAGAACCAGCCGGCGGCGGCCGATTACCACCAGCATCCGGCCCATGAGCCCCCGGAAGCTGTCGACATCGGGGCCGCCAAGTTCATAGACGCCGGCCGACGCCTGACCAAGCGCGCCCTTGACCGCCGCCTCGGCCACGTCTTCGACAAAGACCGGCTGAAAGCGGGTGTTGCCACCGACGATCGGCAGGACCGGGCCCATCATCGCCATGCCGGCGAAACGGTTGAAGAACCCGTCGCCCGCGCCGAACATCACCGAGGGCCGCAGGATCACCGCACCGGGAAAGGCTGCGCGCACCGCCTCTTCACCAGCCGCCTTGCTTTGCTGATAGGCACTGTCCGATCGGGCATCAGCGCCAAGCGCCGAGACATGGACCAGATGCTCCACACCGGCGGCGCGGGCAAGCCGCGCGATCCGGCCGGCACCCAAACCCTGCACCGCACCGAAATTGTTGGCGCCCCCTCTGTCGAACGTGCCGACGCAATTGACCACGGCCGAGGCGCCGTTCAGCGCCACCCGCACCGACGCATCATCCCGGATATTGCCAAAGACCGCCTCGACCTGGCCGACCGCACCATAGGTCCGGACGAACAGCGCCTCGTTCGGTCTCCGGCAAACGACGCGCACGCGCCAGCCTTCCTTGGCCATCCGCCGGGCGATCTGGCGCCCCAGAAACCCCGAACCGCCGAAGATTGTCACCAGATTGGACATGCGCAATCATCCTTTCGTGCTGTTGCGGGTTTACCCGCCCGGCCCTGACCAGACAAGCTGCAAATCGGCCGCATCAGGCCGGTTACTTGAAGACAACCACCGCCAGGATCACCGCAAGAACCGTCAGCCAGCGGACAACGGCCGCCATCCGCCTGATCAGCGCCAGGTTCATCGGCCGCTTGCCCGCAGCGGCCTGAAGGCGCAGCCATGTCATCAACGGCACCAGCACCAGAACGCCCGTTGCCGCGACGAGCTTCAGCGAAAAAAGCATACCGGCTGTGGCAAAGGCCCCGACCATCACGGCCAGCGGGATGCCGGTGGCCCAAAGCACCAGAATGGCGCCAAGACCCATGTTGGCCAGCGCCTTCATCGCGTCGGCCACCATCGGCGGCGGCGGAGCCCCGGCGGCCATCACCCGCCTGAGCAGCACCGCATTGCCAAGTGACGCGGCACCCCCCGCCAACAGGCAGAGAAGATGGATTGCCTTAAGGACTTCAAGCATTTCGCCCCCGTGTGCTGTCTACCCGTGCTGTCTACCGCCAAGCTGCACCGCGCGCACGTGCTATCAAAGACAAATCGTCCATTCGAGGGCGATGAACCCATTGACAGCGCCAAACCGCGCCTTTACATCGCCCCCCACGACATCGGCCCAGATGGCGGAATTGGTAGACGCGCTGGTTTCAGGTACCAGTGTTGCAAGACGTGGAGGTTCGAGTCCTCTTCTGGGCACCAACTTGCTATGAAATTATTATTTAATTCATAGACTTATCGGCTTGATGCTGATATTTGTCCATCCCTTTATCCACCTATCTTAGCGCCGTAGTCCTTGGATTTTTCCGAACGTTCTCGAACAAGGTGTGCGGATCTGCGCACGCTGTAGACGATTCAGGCGCGAACTTCGTATCGCATTGAAGCGCCTCAATAGTTCAGGCTTGGTAGGCGCTGTAGCAGAACTCTGATCGTAGAGGATTCACATTGTGAATCCATGCGGTTAGACAGGCCGCATGAGCAAACCGACACCCGCGCGCTACCGCACGACGAACTGGTCCAGCTATACGGCTTGGCTTCGCAAGCGCGGGTCGCAGTTGATCTGGCTGGACAAGGAGATGACCTGGCTCGCACCGCCTGACGGCAGCCCAGGTCGCCCTGCGGTGTTCTCGGATGCGGCGATCCAGTTCTGCCTGACGATCAAGGTCCTGTTCAAGCTGCCGCTCAGACAAACGACCGGAATGGTGGCCAGCCTGCTGAAGATGGCTGTCCGCAGGGATACCTTGACGACGTTGCTCACCTTTGCTGGGTGAAACGCATCGCCAACGGGTACTTGAACCGTCTTTCCCCTTGCTATTTCCGCGACGTCGTTCGGGACGTGAAGGCGAAGGTAGTGGACCCCATTGATCAGTTCTGGATTCGGCATCGCATATCTCATCTGCACCACCCATATGCACTAGTGTGGGCGGCACAAATCCAAAAGGATCAAATGCTTAATAACAATCAATGGGTTAAGATGGTGCTGTGAGAGAGGATTGAACTCTCGACCTCACCCTTACCAAGGGTGTGCTCTACCACTGAGCTACCACAGCCGCCTTTTTTCCGAAACGTAACCCCGGGCGTTACCCCGAACTCGGCAGGGTTCGGAAATCCCCCGCCTTATCAACCACTTCCATCTCAGGCTCCGCCCCTTACAAAGGGAGTGCGCTACCACCGAGCTACCGCACCGTTTTGCGTGGGCCGGGTGTTAGACGCAAAATCTGCGCCGCGCAAGGGCAATCTGGACCCTTTCGGCCTTCCGCGCTAGGAAGGGTGGATGGAGCGAAAGACCACCCCGAACCCGGCGGGCGAGACCCGTGAAGAGCGGCGCAAGGCAGCACTTCGGGCCAATCTGCAACGCCGCAAGTCGCAGGCGAAGGCGAGGGCCGGAACGGGGGCCAGCGTGAAGGCCGGGGCAGGGGGCGCGGTACCGGGCGACGATGACGATACAGGCAAAGAACAAGAAAGCTGAGGCAGGCAGATGGATTCGATTTTGGTACGCGGCGGGGCGGAACTTCACGGGGTCATTCCGATCGCGGGGGCGAAGAACGCCTGCCTTGCGCTGATGCCGGCGACCTTGCTGAGCGACGAGCCCCTGACGCTGACCAACGCGCCCCGGCTTTCAGACATCAAGACCATGACGCAGCTTCTGCAATCGCTTGGGGCCGAGGTCACGACGATGCAGGGCGGGCAGGTTCTGGCGATGTCGTCGCATGACCTGACCAACCTGACGGCCGACTACGACATCGTGCGCAAGATGCGCGCGTCGAACCTGGTGCTGGGCCCGCTTCTGGCGCGGGCCGGGCGGGCGGTGGTTTCCCTGCCGGGCGGCTGCGCGATCGGGGCGCGACCGATGGACCTGCATATCGCCGGGCTAGAGGCGCTGGGTGCCGAGATCGAGCTGAAGGACGGCTATCTGCACGCCGCCGCCCCGCGCGGGCTGAAGGGTGCGGTCATCGACCAGCGTTTCGCGTCGGTCGGGGCCACCGAGAATATCGTCATGGCGGCGACGCTGGCCAAGGGCACCACCGTGCTGAACAACGCGGCGCGCGAGCCCGAGATCGTCGATCTGGTGAAATGCCTGCGCAGCATGGGCGCGACTATCCGGGGCGAGGGCACGGCGACCATCGAGATCGAGGGCGTCGACCGACTGCATGGTGCGACCCATCCGGTCTGCCCGGACAGGATCGAGCTTGGCACCTACATGATCGCGCCGGCCCTTGCCGGGGGCGAGGTCGAACTGCTGGGCGGGCGGCGCGATCTGGTCGAAAGCTTTTGCCAGAAGCTCGAGGCAGCCGGCGTCGAGATTACCGAAGACCCGGCGCGCGGGTCGCTGACCGTGCGGCGGCGGAACGGCCGGGTGGCGGCGGTCGATGTGAAGACCGAGGTGTTCCCCGGCTTTCCGACCGACCTTCAGGCACAGATGATGGCGCTGATGTGCACCGCCGACGGAACCAGTGTTCTGGAGGAAACCATTTTCGAGAACCGCTTCATGCATGCGCCGGAACTGATGCGGATGGGGGCGCAGATCGACGTGCATGGCGGGCATGCCACGGTCACGGGTGTCGGGCGGCTGAAGGGCGCGCCGGTGATGGCGACCGATCTGCGCGCCTCGGTGTCGCTGATCCTTGCGGGGCTGGCGGCCGAAGGCGAAACCCTGGTACGCAGGGTCTATCACCTCGACCGCGGTTACGAGCGGGTGGAAGAAAAGTTCGCGGCCATCGGTGCGCGGATCGAACGGATCAGGGGTGAGTAGGTCGATGGTGGATGCGCGGTTCGAAGAGGGCGCCGACCGGCCGATTGCGCTGGTGGCCGAGGCGCCCGAGGATCTGACGGTTCTGTCGGCGCTGGTGCAGGATGCGGTCTTTCCGATCACGGAAATGACGTGGGACCGCAAGGCGCGCAAGCTGGCCCTCCTTGTCAACCGTTTCCGCTGGGAAGATCGCGCGTCGGCCGAGGCGGCGCGGCGGCCCTATGAACGGGTCCAGTCGCTGCTGATCGTCGGCGGCGTGCTGAAGGTGGCGTCGCAGGGGATCGATCGGGGCGATCCTGACACGATCCTGTCGATCCTTGCGCTGGACTGGCAGCCGGGCGCGGACGGGGCAGGGCGGCTGGTGGTGGTTCTGGCTGGCGACGGGGCGATTTCGGTCGAGGCGGAATGTCTAGATGTCAGCCTCAAGGATGTGACGCGCCCCTATCGCGCGCCATCGGGCCATGTCCCGGCGCACGAAGGCTAAGGGCCGAAGGCCGGGTTTTCAGTGCCCGGCAAGGGCGCCAAGGGTTGCAAGCATACGGTCGACCCCCGCCACGGTGGTCATGACGCCCGGCGACAGGCGCAAGGTCTGGCCGCGGGCATCGGCGAAGATGCCTTCGGCTCGAAACCCCGCCAGAACCTGACCGGGTGCCGTTCCCTGCGGCAGCGCCACCATGACCGACCCGCCGCGATGGCGTTCTTCGCGCGGCGACACCAGCGGCAGGCCAAGCGCCGTCACCCCGTCCTGCACGCGCGCCGACAGGGCGCGGTTGTGCGCCAAAATGGCCGCGCCATCCTGGCCCGCGTGCCAATCCAGCGCGGGCAGGCTCGCGGCGCAGGCCATGACGCCGGGCGTCCCATGATCGAAGCGGCGGATGTCGGGCGCATAGGAAAACTTGTCGAAATCCCAGTTGAACGGGTCGGGCTGGCTGAACCAGCCGCGCAACGTGGGCTGGCAGCGAGCAGTCAGCGGGGCGGCCACATGCAGTATGCCGGCGCCCGGCGATCCGCACATCCATTTCAGGCTGGTCGACAGGGTGAAATCGACCGCGGGCACCTGCACGTCGAACGGCAGAAGCCCGGCACCTTGGGTAATATCGACGCCGATGATGCTGCCCATCTTGCGGCCATGCGCGACCAGCGCCGGAATGTCGCTGCGGTGCGACGAGGTCGAGGAGATCCAGGTCAGGACCGCCAGCCCCACGTCGGCGCCCCAGCGGGCCAGAATATCCTCATCCTCGGCCCAGGTGGCGCCCTGGCGCAATGGCACGGTATCGAGCGTGAACCCCAGCCGGTCGGCAAGCCCGGTCAGCAGGAAATGCACCGACGGAAAGCAGTCTCCCGCCACCAGCAGGCGCCGGCCGCGCAGCATGTCGGCGGGCAGGGCGTTGACCAGCGCGCTTAGGCCCGCTGTCACGCTTTCACAGGTGGTGACGGTGCCTTCCGGCGCGTTGATGATCGCGCGCCAGCGGTCGATGAAGCGCTGCCTGAGCCCCAGGGCGACCGGCCACTGACCATCGTCGGCCCGGCCCCAGCTTTCGGCCAAGACGGCCATGTCGGCGGCCATGTCGGCGGCCTTGCCCGCATACTGGCCGATCGAATGATACAGGAAATAGGCGTTTCCGTCAGGCATGTCGGTCATAGCAGGCTCCGTCCGGGCCAAGCGCCCCGGCTGAACATGGCGGCAAGCGCCGGGCTCTTCAAGCTTAAAATACCAGCCCGCCGCTGCCGGAAAAAATCGACGCAGGCCCCGTGGCAATCTGCTGCCGGCTCTGGCAGGTTGGCGGCAGACGAGCCAGTACGCCCGGCCAGAATGCGAGGATGACATGACCCGGATCGAGGATCTTGCGCTGACCAATCTTGCAGTCGCTGTGGCCAGCGACGGGGTTGCCACGGTCGCTCTCAACCGCGCGGCCAAGCGCAATGCGCTTGACGCGACCACGGTCGAGGAACTGCTGACCCTGTTCGACGCAATCCCGCGCGCCGGGGTGCGGTCCGTGGTGCTGCGGGCCGAGGGGCCGCATTTCTGCGCCGGGCTCGATCTTGTGGAACATTTCAAGGAAGACCGGCAACCTGCTGATTTCATGCATCTTTGCCTGCGTTGGCACGAGGCGTTCAACAAGATGGAATATGGCGGCGTCCCGATCATTGCGGCGCTGAAGGGGGCGGTCGTCGGCGGCGGGCTGGAACTGGCGTCGGCAGCCCATGTCCGTGTGGCGGACAAGACCACTTATTTCGCCCTGCCCGAAGGCCAGCGCGGGCTTTTCACCGGCGGCGGCGCCACCATCCGGGTGGCCGATCTGGTCGGCAAGGCGCGGATGATCGACATGATGCTGACGGGGCGCATCTATCAGGGGCAAGAGGCGGTCGACGTGGGGCTGGCCCAATATCTGGTCGATGACAGCGAGGCGAAGGCGCTGGCGCTTGCCCGCGCGGCGGCGCAGAACCCGCCCCTGACAAATTTTGCCATCTGTTCGGCGATCAGCCATATGCAAAACATGTCGGCCCTCGACGCCGCCTATGCCGAGGCGGTGGTGGCCGGAATCGTCAACACCCAGCCTGCGTCGCGCGACCGGCTGGAGGCCTTTGCCAACAAAACCGCCGCGCGGGTCAGGCCGGACTAGGCGATGCCGGGGACCAGCGCGCACAGCCATTCGCCGATGAGAGGGATCGGGCTGAAGCTCGGCTCGGTCGCGTTTTTCATGGCGATGTCGTCGGTCATCAAGGTGGTTTCGGGCGACGTGCCGCCGGGTGAGGTGGTCTTTTTCCGGTCGGCCTTTGCGGTGCCGGTCATCCTGGTCTGGCTGACCGCGACCGGCAACCTGCGGGCCGGGCTGGCGACCAGAAACTACCTTGGCCATTTCTGGCGGGGGCTGGCCGGGACGGCGGGCATGGGCTTTGCCTTCGCCGGTCTGGGGCTGTTGCCGCTGCCCGAAGTGACGGCGATCGGCTATGCGGCGCCGCTCCTGACGGTGGTGTTCGCCGCGATGTTTCTGGGCGAAGAGGTCCGCATCTTCCGCATTCTGGCCGTGGCGCTGGGGCTGGTCGGCGTGCTTGTCATCCTGACGCCGCGCTTTTCGGCCCTGTCGGCCGGCGGGCTTGGCGCGACCGAGGCGGCCGGCGCAATGGCGGTGCTGATCGGGGCGATCTTTGCCGCACTCGCACAGGTGTTCGTCCGCCGTCTGGTGGCCGAGGAAACCACCTCGGCCATCGTCTTTTACTTCTCGGTCAATGCCGCGTTCCTGGGGCTTCTGACGTTGCCGCTCGGCTGGAACTGGCCGCACCCCGGCACGGCGGTTCTGCTGATCCTGGCCGGGCTTCTGGGCGGGGTGGCGCAGGTGCTGCTGACCTCGGCCTACCGGTTTGCCGATGCGTCTGTCGTCGCCCCTTTCGACTATGCCTCGATGATCCTGTCGCTGGCCATCGGCTATTTCGCCTTTGGCGAGCCGCCGACGGAACTGGTGCTGCTCGGCGCGGCGCTGGTGATCGCCGCCGGGATCATCATCATCTGGCGCGAACGGATGTTGGGGCTGGAACGCGCCCGCCAACGCCAGTCGATGACGCCGCAGGGCTGAGACGGATCAGGCCTCGACCCAAATCGTCACTGGCCCCTGGTTGACCAGCGCCACATCCATGTCGGCCCCGAATTCGCCATTGGCGACCGTAACACCCAGGGCGGAAAGGGCTTCCGAAAAGTGCCGGTAAAGCCGCTCGCCTTCATCCGGTCTTGCGGCCGACGAAAAACCCGGCCGGTTGCCGCGCGACGTGTCGGCGGCCAGGGTGAACTGGCTCACGACAAGGGCTGCCCCCCCGGTATCCAGGAGCGCGCGGTTCATCTTGCCGTCGTCGTCCTTGAAGATGCGCAGCTTGGCGATCTTGGCGGCAAGGGCTGTCGATTTCGCCTCGTCGTCGCCCTCCATCGCGCAGACCAGGATCATGAGGCCCGCGCCGATTTCGCCGGTGACCCGGCCAGCCACCGAAACCCGCGCCTCGCTGACGCGCTGGACAAGGGCGCGCATCAGCCGAGCTCGTGCGCCCAGGGCGGGTTGGCGCCGGCGCGCGACACGGTGACGGCGGCGGCGCGGATGCCAAGGTCGAGCGCCGCGGCCAGATCGGCTTGCCCGAGTGAGGCGATGGCAGGCTTGGTCAGCCGCCCGGCGCCGTGAAGTGCGGCCAGAACGCCCGCGTTGAACGTATCGCCGGCGCCGACCGTGTCGGCGACCGTCACCCGGCGGGCAGGGGCGAAGACGGTCTGGCTGGGAGTAAAACCTCGGGCGCCCTTCGCGCCTTCGGTGATCAGCACGACCTTGGGCCCCCGGCCAAGGATGCTGCGCGCGAGCGGCGCGATGTCGCCCGGCCCTTCGAGCCAGTGCAGATCCTCGTCCGACAGTTTCACGATGTCCGCGGCGGCGATCATCCGCCCGATGCGCGCGCGGTAGGGGGCGTGATCCTTGATGAAGCCCGGGCGGATGTTGGGGTCGATCATGGTAACGCGGGACGGTGCGACACGCAGCATCATCGCCTCGTAGGTCGCGCCGCAGGGGTCGTTCACCAAACTTATGCCACCAAAGAAGCAGGCCGTGACGGCGGCAGACAGGGTGGGGATATCACTTTCGGCCAGCATGCGGCCGGCGGTGGCTTCGTCATAGAAGGCATAGCGCGCCTGCCCGTCGACCAGCTGGACGAAGGCCACGGTCGACGGGCGGGCGCTGCGCACCACATGGGCGGTATCGACCT
>JGI24770J26754_10003165_pt1 | contig 11060 bp, 11 predicted proteins | sample LakOneMetagenome_FD_26754 | JGI IMG/M metagenome (IMG submission 26754) | reverse complement strand
GCCTTGCCGTAACAGCAAGGCGTTTTTGTTTATCTTTAGAACATGACAACAGCCATTATCATTACCCTTTGTGTTTTATTGCTGATTGCCTATGTATTTGANCTTACTTCCTCAAAAACAAAGATCCCTTCTGTAGTGTTACTTTTGTTGCTGGGATGGGGNGTTCGGCAGCTGTCAGAGGCATTGCACATTTCCATTCCTGACCTTTCTTCCCTGTTACCCTTGTTGGGAACAGTAGGACTCATACTCATTGTACTGGAAGGATCGCTCGAACTGGAACTGAACAGGTCCAAAGGGCCGGTCATACTGCGGTCAACCATTGTTGCCCTCCTGCCGATGATAGCACTTGCGTTCTTACTCAGTTATACTTTTCAATATTTTCAACCGGGTCTCTCTTTCAGGGATGCAATGACCAATGCCGTTCCGTTTTGCGTTATCAGCAGCGCCATTGCCATACCCAGTGTGAAACACCTGGGCGCACCTGACCGGGAATTCATTACCTACGAAAGCAGCCTGTCTGATATTTTCGGTATCATTTTTTTCAATTTTGTTGCCCTGAATGAACTCAGCCAGGCACACACCGTCGGTGAATCTGCACTGCAATTACTGGTAATGATCGTTGTTTCATTCATCGCGGCTGTTGTGCTTGCTTTTTTATTGGGAAAGATAGAGCATCACATAAAATTTGTACCCATCATCCTGCTGGTATTACTGATATACGCCATTGCGAAACTTTACCATTTACCGGCGCTCATTTTCATATTGATCTTTGGACTGTTCCTTGGTAACCTGGAAGAACTGAAAAGATTCAAATGGATAAACCGGTTAAAACCTGACGAACTGGACCGGGAAGTACACAAATTCAATGAACTGATAACCGAAGCTACTTTCCTGGTACGTACGGTATTTTTCTTATTGTTTGGTTACCTCATTGAAACCAGCGAAATACTGAATACGACTTCTTTTCTCTGGGCAACCGGGATCGTTGCCGCCATCCTGATCATCCGTGCCGTACTGCTCTGGATCACCCGGATACCCATGTTCCCGATGTTGTTCATAGCACCAAGAGGGCTTATCACCATATTGCTTTTCTTATCGATCGTTCCGTTGCAGAATATTCCATTGGTGAACAGGCCGCTTATCCTGCAGGTCATCTTATTATCGGCCATTGTGATGATGATCGGGCTGATGGTTACCGGCAACAAGGAAAAAATAGACAAGATTGATGAAGCCACCGACATCTAATGACCCCCTGCATGGCAAAACCCTCGAAATGATCGTTACGCATCTCGTAGAAATGTATGGCTGGGAAGAACTGGGAAAGATTATTCCTATAAATTGCTTCCGGAGCAACCCCGGCATAAAGTCAAGCTTAAAATTCTTGCGGAAGACTCCATGGGCCCGTAAGAAGGTGGAAGAACTTTATATCAATGGCTGAATCTTACGACCGCTTCCTGTAATTGATAACCGCCCAGGTATTAAAGAAAATACCCAGTCCCAGCACCGAGAAGAATTGCGCTTTCACATCTGCAAAGCCGCTTCCCTTCAACACAACCATCCGCATCACTTCAATGAAGTAAGCTACCGGGTTTATCTTCGTGATCCATTTTGCCCATTCGGGCATACTCTCGATCGGGGTATATAATCCGCCCAGCAGCATGAACAGCATCATCACAAAAAAGCTTACAAAAGTTGCCTGTGTTTGTGTTTCGGCATAGGTGGATACCAGCAATCCAACACCCAGCAACGTGAACAGGAATACCATTCCAAAAACATAGATCAGCGCAATGCTGCCAACAGGTATGATATTATAGAACAACCAGGATACCAGCAACCCAAGTGTGAGTGTTATCAGCCCCATGATCCAGAAAGGTATCAGTTTACCCAATATGAATTCCACTTTGGTTATGGGAGATACATTGATCTGCTCAATGGTTCCCACTTCCTTTTCGTGTACAATATTCAAGGCAGCCATAAAACTCCCGATCATGGTAAGCAGGGTTACCAAAATGCCCGGCACCATGAAAAATTTATAATTCATGGTGGGGTTATACCAGTTGGAAGACGTGATCTCAATGGTAGGTTGCGCATTGAAGGCGGGAAGGTTTATCCATTGCATCTGTATCTCCGAATTAAAATCCCGGATGATATTGGCCGCATAGGCACCGCCCAGGTTTGCCTTGGTACCATTCACTGCATTTACGGCAATGAGCATCGCCCCCTTGTTTTCTTTCACAAGATCCTTTTCAAAGCCGGCAGGAATTTCAATGATAAGGTCTGCCTTATCCGATTCTATGGCCTTCATTGCATTGGTATAGGAAGGAGAAAAATCAGTGAGTTTAAAATAGCCTGAACCGGTTATTTTGCTGATGAATTTTTGGGAGTACGATGAATGGTCATGGTCCACCACCGACAGCAGCACATTCTTCACCTCATAATTTGCGGCAAACGGAAATACCAGTAACTGCACCACCGGCATCACCAGCACCATGCGCAGGATGGCCGGGTTGCGGAATACCTGGCGGAATTCTTTTTCGAGTATCACTAATAATCGTTTCATGCCAGGCGGATTTTAAATTTTTTAAAACTGATGACCAGCAGGAACAAAGACATGCCCGCAAGAACCAATGATTCTTTCCAAACGGCTGAAAAACCAAGTCCCTTTATCATCACATCTTTTACAATAAGAAAAAACCACTTGGAAGGAACGATATTGGAAATGATCCGTAATGGCAGCGGCATACTCTCGATCGGAAACATAAATCCGCCTAATAATAAGGTCGGCAACAACAGAGCCATCAGGGAGAACATCTGTGCCTCCTGTTGCGTTTTGGTAGCCGTAGAGATCATCAACCCAAGTGAAACGGCTGTGATAATAAACAGCAGTGATTCGCCCATTAACAAAATCAGGCTGCCGTTGATGGGCACTTCCAGCAGCGTAACACTCACCAGTAAAATGGTGCTTACATTAACCAGCGACAGGAAGATATAAGGAATGGCCTTACTTAAAATAAACAACAACGGTTTTAAAGGCGACACCAGCAATACTTCCATCGTATTGATCTCCTTTTCCCGGACAATGGCCACCGAGGTCATCATCGCAGCGATCAGGATCAGGATCATCGCCATTACACCCGGCACAAAATTGTATGCNCCCTTCAACTGCGGGTTGTACAACATCCGTATCTCCGGTTTGATCAGGTATGGAACCAATACATTCCCATTCAATTCCTTCTGGTAATCGCTGATGATATTGGATGCATAATTTGTTACCGTGGTAGCGGTGTTGGGATCCGATGCGTCGGCGACCAGTTGTACCTGTGCATGGTTCGTATGCAGTAATGATTCCCTGAATCCGGGCTGAAAAATAACCGCCAGTCTTATTTTACCGCTTTTAAATGCCCTTTCAATATCAGACTGTGTATTGAGAATTCTTGATACATTAAAATACCTGCTTGCATCCAGCCGCTGGCTGATGGCCCTGCTTGATTCGTCCTTTGCATTATCCAGTACGGCGATATTGCTGTTCTTGATCTCATTGGTGAGCGCAAATCCAAACAGGATGATCTGCACGATCGGCATCAGGATGATGATGAGCAGGGATTTCCGGTCGCGGAAAATGTGCCGGAATTCTTTCTTGACAAAAATGATGAACTGTTTCATCTGTTTCTTTTATTTTTTTTAGGCAGATNGGATTCGGCATAATCAGAATTTTGATGATCCTCAAAAAACGTGATGCCTCATTTCATACTTAATCTGCTGTTCGTTTTGCTCCCCTTGCCAGTTGCAGGAATACTTCATCCATTGATCCGGCATTGAATAATGTTTTTAAATTCCGTGGCGTGTCCAGCGCTTCGATCTTTCCATCCACCATGATGGAAACCCGGTTGCAGTACTCTGCTTCATCCATATAATGGGTGGTAACAAAAACCGTGATCTCCTTTTCTGCCGCTTCATAAATCAAATTCCAGAACTCACGCCGGGTTAGCGGATCAACCCCTCCTGTTGGTTCATCCAAAAAAACAATTTTAGGCTCATGCAGGATGGCTACTGAAAAAGCCAGTTTCTGTTTCCAGCCAAGTGGCAATGACTTCACCAGACTGTTTTCTTCAGCCGTCATCTGCAATTGCTCAAGCAATAAGGTCATCTTTTCTTTTATCACGGGCTTGCTCATCCCGTATATGCCGGCATAAAAGCGGATGTTCTCTTTAACAGTCAGGTCTTCGTACAAAGAGAATTTCTGGCTCATGTAACCAATATTCTGTTTGATATGTTCCGTTTGCCTGTACACATCAAAGCCGGCCACGGTAGCCGAACCGGATGATGGAAGAGATAATCCGCAAAGCATGCGCATGGCGGTTGTTTTACCGGCACCATTGGCACCCAGGAAACCAAATATCTCTCCCTTCTCCACTTCAAAGGATATCTGGTTGGTGGCAACGAAGTCGCCGAATTTTTTTGTAAGCTTATCAACTTTTATAACAGCCTCTTTCATGATCGGTCTTAATTATTGTTCATCAACTGCATAAAACAATCCTCAATATTTGGTTGCGCAGGTTTTATATCAATGTGCTCATGTCCATGCTCCTGCAGGTATTTTAAAACTCCATCTTCAGCCATCTCATCATTTTTTAAAACCAGGTGATGGTATTCGCCAAAACTGTTGCAGCTTTCGGTATTGGGGTAATTTTTCAGGTCTTTCAGCAGGCGATACATTTCTTCCGAACGCACTGCCCAAAGATGTTTGTTGAATTGGCCGATGATATTTCCGGGTGTATCGATGCTCATTATTTTTCCTGCCTGCATCAATGCCACCCGGTCGCACATGGCGGCCTCATCCATGTATGGCGTGGAAACCAGGATGGTGATGCCCTGTTTCTTAAGATCCTTCAGCATCTCCCAGAACTCCTTTCTCGAAACGGCATCAACACCTGTGGTTGGTTCATCCAGAAACAAAACAGAAGGTTTATGGATGAGGGCGCAGCATAAAGCCAGCTTCTGTTTCATGCCGCCCGATAATTTTCCTGCACGGCGCTCTTTGAATGGTTCTATCTGTACATAGATGTCTTTTACCAGGTCGTAGTTTGCTTCAATACTGGTATTGAAGATACTGGCAAAGAATTCCAGGTTCTCTTCCACCGTCATGTCCTGGTAAAGCGAAAACTTACCTGGCATATAACCCACCCGGTTGCGTATTTGTTTGTATTCCTTTACCACATCAAATTCATCAATGCTTGCCGTACCAGTATCAGCCAGCAACAAAGTGGTCAGTATCCGGAACAGGGATGTCTTGCCTGCCCCATCCGGGCCGATGATCCCAAACAACTCGCCTTTTTCTACTGTAAAAGAAATGTTGTCGAGCGCTTTTACAATTTCTTTTTTTGAGCCATAGGTCTTACCAATATTATTTACTGCAACTGCATTCATCATCATTAATTTTAAAACAGCACTTCGCCGTACATGCCGATCTTTAAATAGCCGTCGTTCTTTACATTTATCTTCATGGCATAAACCAGGTTGGCCCTTTCCTCTTTTGTCTGAATTGTTTTGGGTGTGAACTCAGCTTTATCTGATATCCAGGTGATCACGCCGGTAAGCTCCCTGTATTTCCCTTTGCCATCATCCACTTTCACTTTCACAGGCTGATTCAGTTTCACCTGCGCCAACTGATCGCCGGTTATGTATGCCCTGAGTTTCATCGTAGACAGGTCTGCAATTTTGTACAAGGCTTTACCGGTTGCGGTAAATTCATTCTGCTGTGCATACTTAGTAAGCACGGTGCCGGTAACCGGGTTTGTAATGATCGTTTTCCTGAGCTGGTCTTCTATCTGTGCTACTTTTTTTTGCATAGGGTCCTTTTCACTCAGTATGCCCCTGTTCTGTATTGCCACCATGCTGCGTTGTGAACTGATCTGGCTATGCAAAACATTCAGTTGTGTTTTCGCGGCAATGATCTTCTCTTTTAAAACACTCACCTGCCCGTTGATATCATCCAGTTGTTTGGCGGGCACCGCATCGGCCGCAACAAGTTTCTGGAAACGCTGCTGTTCTTTTTGCAGCACTTTCAATTGCTCTTCATCCACCCCTATCTGCCTCTGCTGCAACTGCAGCTGCGACTCCAGGATATTAACCTGTGGCGTAGCATCGTTTGTTTTTTGCTGCAAAGCTTCTACAGAAGAGGAGGCCTGTTCTTTCTGCAATTCGATGGCAGCCGGGTCTATCCTCCCAACAACCGAATCCTTTGCCAGGCTGGCGCCTTCCTCAATATTCAATTGCAGGATCTTACCGGTGGCTTCGGCAGATACGATCACTTCTTCTGCTTCAAAAGTTCCCGAAGCATCGTATTTACCATTGCCATTGTTGCAGGAAATAAAACCAATGATGGCAAGAAGCGGAAATAATTTCTTTAAAACTGATTTCATAAAATTTTATTTGACGTATTTATTTACCAAGAATGAGTTTGTAATTGTATTGCGATTGCAGTAATTGTATCTCATGCAGCTTTTGGGTAAGCATAGCCTGGTTCTCTGCATTCAGTTCGGTGATGTAATCACTGGACGTGATGATCCCGTTTACCAGCCGGAAAGAAGCATTCTCTTTGATCTTTTTTCGTAAGGCAACGATCTCGTCATCCGAAGAAACCAGTTCCCGGTATTTCTCTGTTTCGTTTTTTTGCTGAACCAGCAGTTGCCGGTTGTTATTCAGGAAATTTTCTTTCTGCCTGTCAACGATCTGTTCCTGTATCCTGATCACCCGTTGGTCACGTTGTTTTGTGAACTGCCCGGTAATGGGAATGCTCAGCTTTACCCCGCCGATGTAAAACCACTGGAACTCATTCTTCAGCATGTTCAGCCCGGGCTTGCCATACCCGCCATTGGCAAAGAAGGAAAATTTGGGATTTGCCTTTGCACTGATCAGCTTCGACTGTAACCTGAACTGCTGCTTCTGAAAATCGAATAATTTTAATTCGGGGCGATCCAAAATTGTTTCCTCCGCATTGGCATTTCCCCCCGGCTTTGCAAGCGAAGTGTTTTCGGCGATGGCTGTGCCGGTAAGTATTTCCAGCATTTGCAGGGCGGCTTTACGGGTTGCATTGAATTCGATAACCTTCTGCGATGTTTTCAGCAACTCGGCCTTCAATATATCCACGTTGCTGTTTGTGGCAATACCATTTTCTGCCTGCGCACTTACTTTTTTGATATTGTTGCCGAGGTCTTCCTTCACCAGGTTCATCAGCCTTATATTTTCTTCCATCAGCAATGCCGTAAAGAAGTATGCTGTAACTTTCAACTTAAGCTGGTACAGATCCACTTCCACCCGCTGGCTTTCTACATTGGTAGTTGCATGCTGCAGTTTTTTCTGCGTACCGATGATACCACCGTCGTAAATCGGTTGCACAAGGTCAAGCGTTCCCTTGTACTGGTCTTTGCTCAACTCATCAACGGTTATACCCGGCAGTTTTGCGGGAAATGATGTTACGGCCGACTGATAAGTTGCCTGCGCATTTATGTCAACCTGGGGCAGCCATTTCATATTTTGATTTTTCTCTGCCATGTTCCCGGCAACAATGGTCAGCGCTTTTTGCTGCGCCAGCGGGGAATTGGCAGCGGCTGCTGCATAGCACTGCTCTACTGTAAGCACCGGTTTATCCTGGGCCATCAGCCGGTTACCGGCAAACAACAGGCAGTAGATCAATAATTGTTTAATCCTCATAAAATATGTTTATTCATATTTAAAAATAAAATGGTCATGCTTTGATAGCGGCAATGATGAATTGGGCAACTTCTGTTTTCCGTTTCTGTATCATGGCCATGTAAGTCTTGTCATCCAGTTGCATCAGTCCTTTGATCATGGGCCGGGCAATGAAAGGAAAAATACACAGTGACTGAATGTTGATGAACAGTTGTTCAGCCCTTATCTTTTTGATCGTTCCTTTTTTTATCTCCGCATTTATCTGTTTCTGAAAAACGGCCAGTACTTTCTCCACGGGTATTTTTTTCAGGCGTTTCAGGATCACGTCCGGGTTGCGGCTCATTTCGTTCAATACAAAAATGGGCAGGCCCGGAAACCGGCCCAGGTGTTCAATATCCAGCGAAATAACCTTTTCAATTTTTTCAAACAGCGGCAGGTCAGAAGAAATGATCATGGCCAGGTTTGAAAAAAGATTTGTGAACTCCTGCTCAAATACCAGGTCGAACAGCTTGTCCTTGGACGTAAAATAATAATGCACCAGGGCCTTGTTGAACCCCGCCTGGTCGGCAATGTCCTGCATGCGGGCCCCGGCAAAACCTTTCTGTATGAACACCTTCCGGGCCGTTTGCAGGATCACCTGTTCGGTATTTTTATCCTTTCTTTTCATTTTTTAACCATTTGGTTAATTCTGCAAAACTAAACCGGATTTTTTATTTTCCAAATAATTTTTAACCAGTTGGTTAAATTTGCGGATGGGTTGTACAATTGAGGGGATGGAGCGTATCCGGCCCGGCCATAATGGGGTTGCCGTAAAAAGGGTTAACTTGTGTGCACTAAATTTATGGAAACACAAAAAGACATACGCCTGGCGGTACTGATAGATGCCGACAATGTTCCGTACAGCAATGTAAAGGGCGTAATGGAAGAGATTGCCAAGTACGGCACCCCTACTTTCAAACGGATCTACGGCGACTGGACCCGGCCCACCGTTTCGGGCTGGAAGAACGTGCTGCTGGAAAATGCCATCACCCCTATTCAGCAATACAGTTATACCAGTGGTAAAAACTCCAGCGACAGTGCTTTGATCATTGATGCCATGGACATTTTATATTCCGGCAAAGTAGATGGGTTTTGCATTGTGAGCAGCGACAGTGATTTTACCCGGCTGGCTTTGCGGTTGAGAGAAGCCGGCATGAAAGTATACGGCATCGGGCAAAAGAAAACCCCCAACCCCTTTATCGTGGCCTGTGATAAATTCATTTACATGGAGATCATCCCGGTNTTTGGGGCAGAAGAAACAACAACAGTAAAAGCAAAGACCAATAAACCCTCCCCCAAAGCTTCTGTTGACAAACTCAGCCGGGAAACGATCAAACTGATTGCATCAAGCATCGATGACCTCGCTGATGAGAATGGCTGGGCATTTTTGGGAGACGTGGGCAACCTGCTGCTGAAAAAGCAACCCAACTTTGACCCAAGGAATTACGGGTTTCAAAAACTTACGCCGCTGATAAAATCAATTCCGCAGATAGAAGTTGATAAGAAGGAAACAGATAAGGCCGGGATCAAGCTGGTGTATATCCGGAATAAAAGCTAATAAAGCTAAGGGAGACTAAGTTGAACATTGAGAGTTGAACATTGAATATTGAATATTTATTGGGCATATTGGACAAAAAATGTTCAATACACAATTCTCAATACTCAATGCTCAATCGACCCTTCTGGTACCACTATACAACTCATACTCCAGCAACCTGCAATCAATTTTACTTGTGTAGAATTCAATCCGCCGGTTCGGTTTCAGCCCGATCTTTTTTGCCAGTTCCAGGTTACCGGTAAAAATATAACCGAAGTATCCCTTGCATTTCTTTTTCAGGAAATCGCCAAGGCGTTTATACGTTATTTCCAGTTCGGCTTCCACACCAAGCCGGTCGCCGTACTCGGGGTTAAAATAAACAACACCGTTCCCTTCTTCGGGAACAATGGTTTCTTCAAAATCGCAAACGGCGAATTCAATATATTCTTCCACACCGGCAATACCGGCGTTGATCTTTGAAATGTTCACCGCATCTTCACTGATATCCGTAGCAATGATCTTTAATCCGGGCACATCGATCACCTGCTGTTCTAATTTTTTAAACTCATCTTCATACATTTTTTCATCGTACCCAACCAGGTGCATGAATGCGTAATTGAAACGGAGCAGCCCGGGCTTGCGGTTGGTTGCCAGTAATGCCGCTTCAATAGCAACGGTCCCTGATCCGCACATTGGGTTAATAAAGACCGATCTTCGGTCCCATTTAACCGCCAGCAACGTAGCCGCAGCCAATGATTCCAGCATGGGTGCTTTGCCGGGGATCTTCCGGTAACCATGCTTGGATAAGGTTTCACCGGATGTGTCAATGAAAATTTCAGCCAGCGATTCTTTCCAGTAAAGATGAATGACTGTCCGGTCAAGTTCAGGACCGGAGTTGGGGCGTTCGCCTGTTTTATTTCTAAATCTGTCTACGATGGCATCCTTCACTTTTACATTGGCGAATAGAGAATTGTTGATGGTATCGTTGCTCACATTGCTGCTGATGGAAAAATATCCGTCCACGGTTAAAATATTTTCCCAGGAAAGATCGATCAGAGCCTTGTACAGGTCATCGGCATTATCAGCCCGGAATTCTTTTAAAGAAAATAATACCTGGCTGGCGCAGCGCAGGTTCAGGTTCAGCCGGATGCAGTCGATCAATGTTCCTTTTAACTCTACCCCGGTTTTAAAAACACGTTCGGGCCTGTATCCCAGCCCGGCCACTTCCATCTGCAGGTAAGGAGAAAGGCGGTTGCTGCAGGTAATGATGATGCGGCTGGAGGTTGTGAAACTGGGCATGCTGCAAAAGTAGTTTATACCGTTTAACATTGTTGAAAATGGTTGAATGTTGTTTAGTTTGTATCCCAACAGTAATTTTCATCTCTCCTTCAACTATTTTCAACAACATTCAACTAATTTTGCAACATGCTAAAAGTAAGTAACCGTGGAATGCAGATGCCTGCTTCCCCCATCAGGAAACTGGTTCCATATGCCGAAGCCGCCAAGCGTAAAGGCACGAAAGTTTATCACCTGAACATCGGTCAGCCCGACATTGAAACACCGAAAATGGTTTTGGATGCCGTACGCCATTCTGATTTTAAGGTCTTGGAATACAGTCACAGCGCCGGCAATGAAAGCTACCGTAAAAAATTGGTGCAGTATTATAAGAAAGTGGGTATTGATGTTACGCCTGAACAGATCATCATTACCACCGGCGGCAGCGAAGCCATCATCTTTGGCTTTATGGCCTGCATGGATGCCGGCGATGAAGTGATCATTCCTGAACCCTTTT
>JGI24770J26754_10003160_pt1 | contig 11074 bp, 8 predicted proteins | sample LakOneMetagenome_FD_26754 | JGI IMG/M metagenome (IMG submission 26754) | reverse complement strand
GTCCCGGTCGCGTGCGAGCAGCGGATCCCAGTAGCCACCCCACAGCAGCTTGATCACATTCCAGCCGGAGCCACGGAAATCGCCTTCAAGCTCCTGAATGATCTTGCCGTTGCCGCGCACCGGCCCGTCGAGGCGCTGCAGGTTGCAGTTGATGACGAACACCAGGTTGTCGAGCTTTTCGCGCGCCGCCATGCTGATCGCGCCGAGCGATTCCGGCTCGTCCATCTCGCCGTCGCCACAGAACACCCAGACCTTGCGGCCCTCGGTATTGGCGAGGCCACGCGAATGCAGATATTTCAGAAAGCGCGCCTGATAAATGCCCATCAGCGGGCCGAGGCCCATGGACACGGTCGGTAGTTGCCAGAAGTCCGGCATGAGCCACGGATGTGGATAGCTTGAGAGGCCCTTGCCACCGGTTTCCTGACGGAAGTTGTCCATCTGGTCCTGGGTCAGGCGATCGAGCATGAAGGCGCGGGCATACACGCCCGGCGCGCTGTGGCCCTGTACGTAAATCAGGTCGCCACCGTGATTGGCCGATGGCGCATGCCAGAAATGATTGAAGCCGACGTCGTAGAGCGTCGCGGCGCTGGCGAACGACGAAATGTGGCCGCCAAGTTCGAGATCCTTCTTGCCGCCGCGCAACACCATCATGGTGGCGTTCCAGCGCACGTAGCTGCGCAGACGGTTCTCCATCTCATGGTCGCCGGGGCTCTTTTCCTCCAGTTGCGGAGGAATCGTGTTCAGGTACGCCGTGTTGGGCGTGAACGGCGCGCGGGTGCCGGTGCGGCGCGCCTTGTCGAACAACGCTTCGAGCAGGAAGTGAGCACGCTCATACCCTTCGTTGGCGATGACGCTATCCAGCGAATCGAGCCAGTCGCTCGTCTCTTGTGGATCGAGGTCCTGTGGACCCGATGAATTGGGGTTCTGCATGTGTCTCCTCCTTGATTTCCCGACGCGCACTGCCCGCTTACGCGGCGTTCACACACATTGTCGCGCGTGTGCAATGCACAATAAAACGGTGCGCTAATCGCACGTCACAAAAATAATTCTAGACAAAATTTCATCTGATGGAAAGCGTTTCCATTAAATATTTTTCGGGATACGACTTTTCGTTGAAACCATTATTTGATAAGGGCTAAGTGTCCGTTTTATATAAAGTCGACTTGCATCATTTACCCGCTGCAGCCCCAATGCAGTATTGCATTCATAAAAAAGCTGCTGCCGCAGAGTCGGGTTTCCACCGCCTCCGCTGCGCGCGGCTTCCTAAAATCGGGGGTGACCCATCCATCCCCCACAAGGCATTTCATGCAGATTCGTCGTCTCTTCGTTGCGGGCGCCATGCTCCTCGCCGCGCCGCTGGTGTTCGCGCAGGCGTATCCGAACAAAACCATCAAGTTCATCGTGCCATTTCCTGCGGGCAGTGCGACGGATGTCGTGGGCCGGGTACTGGCCGAGGCAATGGGCAAGGAGTTTGGTCAGGCCATCGTGGTCGACAACAAGGCCGGCGCCCAGGGCACGATTGGCGCCAATGAGGTCAAGGGCGCAGCCGCAGACGGTTACACGCTGCTGGTGACCACCAGCACCACGCAGGCGGCTGTCACCAGTCTGCTCAAGAAAATCCCGTATGACCCGGTCAAGGATTTCACCCCGATCGGCAAGATCGCCACAACGCCGTTCGTGCTCGTGGTGAACGACAAGGTGCCGGCGAACAATCTCAAGGACTTCATCACCTACGTCAGGGCCAATCCGGGCAAGGTGCGCTTCGGCCAGGGCTCCAGCGGCTCATGGGTGTCCGGTTCGCTGTTCGCCTCGATGATCAACGGCGACATGCAGATGATTCCGTACAAGGGCATCCCGCCCGCCATCACCGACATGCTTGGCGGCAACATTGAAGTGGTCTTCGCCGACCTTGGCAACGCGCAGGCACAGATCAAGGGCGGCAAGGTCAAGGCATTTGGCGTAACGAGCCTCAAGCGTTCTGCTGCGCTGCCGGACTTGCCGGCGATTACTGAACAGGTGCCGGGCTACGAACTGGTGCCGTGGTTTGCGCTCATGGCGCCAGCTCATCTACCGAAGGATGTGGCGGCAAAACTCACGGCCACCTTGCAGAAAGTGCTGGTCAGCGCCGAAGTGAAACAGAAGCTCAACGCGGGCGGATTCGACATCGATTCAACCGATTCTGCCGGGCTCGCCAAACTGATTGACAGCGAGATCAAGCGCTGGGGACAACTCACCAAGGCCGCGAAGATCGAGGCCGAATAATCGTGACAGTCCGGCCGCGCGTTCGTCAACCGGCATGAACGACGTACCGATCGAAATTGTCAGCGCGACGCGGCTGTCAGAGCAGGATTTCTGGCAGCGGGCCGCGCTTGGCATCTCGCTTCGTCGCCTTGCGGTCAACGATCGCATCAGCTTCTTCGTGGCATTCGCCAATCAAAAACCTTTGCCATCCGTTTACAACAGCAGGATCCGTGCAGAGAACGCGAATCGGCGACTGGTATTCGTGCACGACGACGTATGGATCGATGACTATTTTTTTGTCGACCGCATCGTCGCGGCGCTGGAGCAATACGACGTGGCTGGCGTCGTCGGCAACAGGCGGCGCGTCGCGCGCCAGCCCGCGTGGTGCTTCATCAACGACGCCTTCGCCTGGGATGAACGCGGGAACCTGTCAGGCGCAATTGCACATGGCGTCAATCCGTTCGGCGACGTAGTCCGCTTCGGTCCGACCTCGGTTGAGTGCGAGCTGCTGGACGGTGTCATGCTCGCCGCCAACCGCGAGACACTGCTGCGCCACAACGTCGGTTTCGACGAGCGCTTCGACTTCAACTTCTACGACATGGACTTTTGCCGTACTGCCCGTGCGGCGGGCTTGCGTCTCGGCACCGCGCCGGTGTGCATCACCCATCAGAGCGGGGGTGGCGGATATCTGTCACCGGCCTGGCGCAGCAAATACGCCGAATATCTTGAGAAATGGGAAAGCGGAGCAGCAGGCGCCAGTCCCGCGTAGCAGCTACATCGTGTAGTTCAGCGCCAGCCGACCGCCATCAGGATAAATCGTCTGTCCGGTGAGATAACTGGATTCCTCGCTCGCGAGAAACAAGGCAACATTTGCCACTTCTTCCGGCTCACCGAGCCGAGCGAGTGGCGTGCGACTCATCACCCTCGCTTTCGCCGCCTCACTGCCGAGCACAGCCTTCCGCGCGAGTTCGGTGGCGATGGTTCCCGGTCCGATACCGTTCACGCGAATGCCGTGCGGCGCGAGGCTCATGGCCATGACCTTGGTAAGCTGGTTGACACCGCCCTTGCTCACGACGTAGGGCACCTGATTCGGAATCGCGAGCACCGCGTTGACCGACGACATGTTGATGATGCTGCCGCGAATGCCCGCCCTGACCATTTCACGCGCAACCGCCTGCCCGCACAGGAACATGCCCTTGAGGTTCACGCGGAGTACACGATCAAAGTCTGCTTCCTCGAGGTCAAGAAAATCGGCGGCGTGGGTGACGCCCGCATTGCTGACCAGCACATCAATGCGGCCATAGCGCTTGAGTGTGGCGGCGACCAGATGCTCGACCCCTTGCTTGCTTGAAACTTCGACCTCTACAAACAGGGCATCCTGGGTTGTCTTTGGCGGATGGATATCGGCCACCACCACCTTCGCGCCTTCACGGGCAAACACTTGCGCGCACGCGGAGCCAATGCCGCCGGTGCCGCCGGTGACGATACAGATCTTGTCTTTGAGTCGCATGCTGTTCCTCTCCTCAATCGCGTGCGTGTTCGTCAACGCGTTGCAAATGCCAGCGCAATACATGCAGCATATTTGCCTCGGATGCGATGCCGCGCCCGGCTATATCGAACGCTGTTCCGTGATCCACGCTGGAACGTAAATAGGGCAGACCGATGGTGACATTTACCGCGCTATCGAGACCCAGCAGTTTGACCGGGATCAAGCCCTGATCGTGATACATCGCGAGCACCACGTCAAACTCGCCGGTCCGCGCCCGCATGAAAACGGTGTCCGGTGGCAGCGGGTCGGTGACGTTGATGCCGAGCGCGCGCGCGCGAGCGATTGCTGGCACCAGGACACGTTGCTCGTCGTCGCCGAGCAAGCCGCCTTCACCCGCATGCGGGTTGATCCCGGCAATTGCGATGAGCGGATTTGCCCGGCCCAGCCAGTGGCCAGCATCATGCGTGAGCTGGATCTTCTGCATCACCAGCTCCGGCGTGAGCGCAGCGAGCGCCTGCGCGAGCGGCAGATGAATTGTCGCCAGCACAACCTGCAAACGCTCGCTCGCAAACATCATCGCAAAACGCTGTGTGCCTTCAAGTCCAGCCAGCCGCGCCAGGATTTCGGTGTGACCCGGTTCCGCCACGCTGGCGGCACGCAGGGCGAGCTTGCTCACAGGCGCCGTAGCCATGCCGCAGGTATGCCCCTGCTGGCTAAGTTGCGCCGCCTCTACGATAGCGTCGTACGCCGCGCGGCCCGCCGCTGCGCTGACATGCCCCATCGCCGGCAACTGCTCCAGCGAACGCACGGCGTGCAATGCGATATCGTGCTCGTGCAGCTCGGGTTGCACGCTGCGCAGATCAGTCGCTGCAATACGAAACCCCTGCGCGTAACGTGAAATCGCATCCTGCAGCACCAGCGGATCGCCAAGCACCACGACACGATCCCGCAGCACGGCATCGTGCGCCAGCGCCTTGACGACAATTTCAGGGCCGATCCCCGCCGGATCGCCCATCGTCAACGCGAGCGGTTTGGCCGAATTAGCCACCGGCACAAAGCTCACAGTAAGCGCGCGTCGCCGCCTCAAGCCCCATCAATAGCGCGTCCGCGATGAACGCATGTCCGATCGACACTTCATCGGGCTTCACCGCCGACAGCAGCGCCGGGAGGTTTTGCAAATTCAGGTCGTGCCCGGCGTTCACGCCCAAACCCAGCTTTCGCGCCTCATTCGCCGCGGTGGAGAATGGCACCAATGCTTCGTTGCCCGTCCCGCGCGTGAACGCCAGTGCATACGGCTCCGTGTAGAGCTCAATGCGATCCGAACCCGCCTCAGCCGCCGCGCGAACGCTCGCGACATCCGCATCGACGAACACACTCACGCGCGCGCCTAGTGCCTTGAGTCTTGCGATCAGTGGTTTCACTGCATTCATCTCCGCGCCAGCGGCGAAGCCACGGTTCGAGGTCGGCACGTCCAGTGCGTCGGGCACCAGCGTGACTTGCTGCGGCCTGAGCTCGCCAAGGCTCTCTACAATCTGCATGAGGTTATGGTGCGGATTGCCCTCGATGTTGAATTCGCGACCGGGATATTTTTTTACAAGCGCGGCGATCGGCGCAACGTCGGCGGCGCGAATGTGGCGCTCATCCGGGCGCGGATGCACGGTAATCCCCGCGGCTCCAGCGTCGAGAATGATGCGGGCGCAGGCATTGAGGTCCGGCAGCCCGTTATCGCGGCTGTTGCGTAGCAGGGCAATGCGATTGATATTGGCGGAAAAATGAGTCACAGACGATCCAGGACGCAAGATGCGAACGGTTGAAGACAGAAACGACATTGTGCAAGAAATGCGCGCCCAGGGCTTTTGTCTGGTGACGCCCGCAATGCTTCAGGCGTGTTTCGGCGTGGCGCCTGCGGCTCTCGCGCCGCTGCTACCAAGCTGGGATGATTTGCCGCGTGATGGCTATCTCAAGGATGGCGGCAAGTATCGCGCTCGCCGTCACGGCAGCTTTGTGCAGACGATCACGCCGCCGTCGCTCGTGCAGGTGCCGCATCGCGCCCACTGGCAGCCGCTCGACTACAACGCACTGCATGGCGGCATTGAACGCTGGTTCGAGCCGATCGAACCGCCCGTGTGCGCTACGGCCGCGTGGCGGACGCTGCTGACACAAGTAGGTGAAGTGTGCGCAACCGTTTCGTCACAGAGCAAATGGTTCATTGAAGCGCATCAGTTCCGCATCGATACGGCCGAAGGCATCGGGCGTCCTACGCCGGAAGGCGCGCATCGGGACGGCGTGGACTTCGTCGCCGTCGTCCTTGTGAATCGTCGCGGCGTCAAGGGTGGCGAATCTCGAGTGTTTGACGCTCACGGGCCGAACGGCGTCCGCTTCACGTTGACAGAGTCTTGGTCAGTGCTGTTGCTTGACGACGCGCGCGTCATTCACGAGACGACACCGATCCAGCCAGACGGAGAAAAGGGCGTACGCGACACGCTGGTGCTGACGTACCGGGCCGGCGGGTTTCAGGATCCGGATTAGTCTTCGTTTTCGAGAGCGGGTTTACCCGCGACACGGCGAACAAAAAACGGCCCCGCAGGGCCGTTTTTCTTGGGGTGAAAAGTTACGCCGCTTTCTTGTCCAGATCGCGCAACTCACGCCGCAGAATCTTGCCAACGGGCGTCTTCGGCAGATCCGCACGGAACACCACGTACTTCGGTTTCTTGTAACCCGCGAGATTGGCCTCGCAGTAGTCGCGCACCTGCTGCTCGGTGAGGTTCGGATCTTTCTTGACGACGAACACTTTGACCGCTTCACCTGACTTGTCGTCAGGTACGCCAATCACCGCGCACTCCATGACGCCGGGACAGCTCGCCACGACATCCTCCACCTCGTTCGGGTAGACGTTGAAGCCGGAGACCAGCACCATGTCCTTCTTGCGATCGACGATCTTCACATAGCCGCGCTCGTCCATGACACCGATATCGCCCGACTTGAAGAAGCCGTCGGTCGTGAACACGTTGGCGGTCTCGTCGGGACGCTGCCAGTAGCCGGCCATAACCTGCGGGCCCTTGATGCAGATTTCACCCGGTTCGCCCTGCTTGACCGCATTATTGTCATCATCGCGAATGGCGATTTCAGTCGATGGCAGTGGCATGCCGATGGTGCCGGAGTAGGCATCGGTGTCGGTCGGATTGCAGGTCGCGGATGGCGAAGTCTCCGACAGACCATAGCCCTCGACGATCGGGCAACCCGTCGCAGCGAGCCACTTGTCGGCAACTGCCTTTTGCACCGCCATGCCGCCGCCATTGGCGACGCGCATGTCACTAACGTCCAGTTCCTTGAACGACGGGTCGTTGACCAGCGCGTTGTAGAGCGTATTGACGGCCGGGAACATGTGCAGTTTGAATCCCTTGAGCGCCTTGATGGTGCCGGGAATGTCGCGCGGATTCGGGATCAGGATCGCGTGTCCACCGGTGCGTGTGACGAGCAGGTAGCAGATCGTGAACGCAAAGATGTGATACAGCGGCAACGCGCACACTGTGTTTAGCTGATCCGGAGCTTTCGGTTTTTTCGGATTGTTGAGCGCCGGCTGCATCCACGCTTCCGATTGCAGCACGTTGGCGATGATGTTGCGATGAAGCAGCGTTGCGCCCTTCGACACGCCCGTGGTGCCGCCGGTGTATTGCAGCACCGCCGGGTCTTCGAATTTGGCTTTCGAAGGTGACAGCGCAAGCGGCTTGCCCTTCGCCAGCGCGTCGTTGAACTTGACGGCGGTCGGCAGGCTGAACGGCGGCACCATTTTTTTCTTGCTACGCACGACGTAGTTGACGAGCGCCCCCTTGATCAGGCCGAACATGTCACCCATCGCGGCAACGATCACGTGCTTGACCGGCGTCTTGTCGAGCACTTGCTGCAGCGTCGCGGCGAAGTTTTCGAGAATTATGATGGCCTTGCTGCCCGAATCCTTGAGTTGATGCTCAAGCTCGCGCGGCGTGTAAAGCGGATTCACGTTCACAACGACGAAGCCCGCGCGCAGGACGGCGGCCACGGCGATGGGGTATTGCAGCACGTTGGGCATCATGCAGGCGACGCGATCGCCCTGTTGCAGCCCGAGACTTTGCAGATACGCACCGAGCGCACGCGAGTACGCGTCAACGTCTGCATAGGTGAGCGTCTTGCCCATGCAGGTGAAAGCCGGGCGCGTTGCGTACTTCTGATAACTCTCTTCGAGCAGTTGCACGATGGACGCGTACTGGTCGTACTTGATCGTCGCCGGTACACCGGCGGGGTAATTTTTTAGCCACGGTTGATCCATGGGGGCCTCCTTCTTTTCGTGAATCGACAGCATGGGTCGCCGCACTTTCCCCGAAGTCCTCGCGCGCGGTGCCCTGCTCTGCGATGCATGATAGCAGCGGTTTCGCGTACCGCGATGCACCAAAATCCGGGCGCTTGCGCGTTGAAAAGCGAGGCACACCTTACCTAACAACTTTGTCTTCCAGCCCTTTATACGTAGGGGCAAAACGACTATTTGGCCAAAAGTCGACTTTAATCGTATTTGGCTGTTAGCCCATATTGTGTGGGGCTTGTAGCAAAAAGCTGCACATGCACTCACTACACTAGCAACATGGCTCTTCTCACTCTGCAAAACGCTCACCTCGCCTTTGGTCTCGCCCCGCTCCTTGATGGTGCGGATTTCGCTATTGAAACGCGCGAACGGATCGGCCTCATCGGCCGCAACGGCGCTGGCAAAAGCTCGCTGCTCCGCATCCTCGCCGGCGCGCAAATGCTTGACGACGGCGTGCTTGCCCTGCAAAGCGGACTGCGCGTGGCGACCGTGCCGCAGGAGCCGGCGTTTGCCGGCGACGAAACCGTGTTCAGCGCCGTTTCAAACGGGGTTCGCGTCGCCCGCGAGTTGCGCGACCGCTATGAAGCGCTCGCGGCCTCCGGTGGCGATGAACACGAACTAGCCGATCTGCAGCACGAAATCGACGCCGTTGACGGCTGGGCCTGGGAAAGCAAGGTCGAGACGACGCTGTCACAGCTTTCGCTTCCTGGCAGCACGAAGGTCAGTACGCTCTCAGGTGGACTCAAAAAGCGGGTGGCCATTGCGCAGGCGCTGGTTGCCGCGCCCGACGTGCTGCTGCTCGACGAGCCAACCAACCATCTCGATCTGGCCGCGATTGCGTGGCTGGAAAACCTGCTCACCGGTTTCAAGGGCAGCGCCGTCATCATCAGTCATGACCGCGCGTTTCTCGACAACGTGGTTACCCGCATCATCGAGCTGGATCGAGGCAAGCTCACGACCTTTCCGGGTAACTACGCCGCATACGAAACGCAAAAGGCCGCGCAGCTCGAATTTGAAGCGACAGTCAACGCCAAGTTCGACAAATTCCTCGCGCAGGAAGAAGTGTGGATCAGGAAAGGCGTCGAGGCGCGGCGCACGCGCAACGAAGGTCGCGTGCGGCGGCTCGAGCGTCTGCGCAACGATCGCGCAGCACGACGCGACACACTCGGCCGAGTCAAGCTGGAAATCACTAGCGGCGCGCAATCCGGAAAAGTCATCGCCGAGTTGACCGACGTCTGCAAATCATTCGGCCAAAAAGTGATCGTGAAGAACTTCACAGGTACGGTCCTGCGCGGCGACAAGGTGGGCCTGGTCGGGCCGAACGGTATCGGCAAATCCACGTTGCTCAAGCTGATCCTGGGCGAGCTTGAACCAGACAGCGGCAAGATCAAGCTCGGCGCCAATCTTCAGGTCGCGTATTTCGACCAGATGCGCGACGGCCTCGACGAGGAAGCCACGCTCGGTGAATTCATTTCACCGGGTAGTGACTGGATTGAGGTGGGCAACAAGCGCACGCATGTGATGACCTATCTCACCGACTTCCTGTTCTCGCCGGAGCGCGCCAACGCGCAGGTGAAGATGCTCTCGGGCGGCGAGCGCAACCGTCTGCTGCTGGCGCGTCATTTCGCGAAAGAAGCCAACGTGCTCGTGCTCGACGAGCCGACCAATGATCTTGACATCGACACGCTGGAACTGCTGGAAGACAAGCTCGCCAACTATGAAGGCACTGTCTTCATCGTGAGTCACGACCGGCGCTTCCTCGACAACGTCGTCACCAGTTGCCTCGTCGCCGAAGGCAATGGGCTGTGGCGAGAGTACGAGGGCGGCATTACCGACTGGCAGGCACAGGCGAAGGTCATGGCGCTGATGCAGGAAAGCGTGGCCGCTGATGCACCGCTGTCGCCAGCCGCCGCGCCGTCTACGCAGGGCCGCGCTGCCCCGGTCACACCTCAAGGTGCGGTCAAGAAGACCAAGCTCTCATTCAAGGACCAACGCGAACTGGAAACGCTTCCAAAATCCATTGAGGCAATGGAAAAGGAACAGACGGACATCAACGCCAAACTGGCCGATGGCGCGATTTTTCAGAGCGACCCAAAAGGTGCGACCGAACTATCGAAACGAACCGGCGAGCTGGATGACTTGATCCTCGAAGCAATGGCGCGCTGGGAAGAGCTGGCTTCGCGCTAGAACGCGCCAACCCTTGCCGACTAGCGCTGGCACACGGAGCAAAACACCGTTGCCCGTCCGCCATGTCGCATGAGTTTGAGCGGCGTGGCGCACACTTTGCACGGCTTTCCGTCGCGTCCATAGACAAAGTAGTCGAGCTGGAAGTAACCCGGCTCACCAGCAGTGTTGACGAAATCCCTGAGCGTTGAACCGCCGGCCTTGATGGCTTCGGTAAGTACCGCTTTGACCTCGCTCACGAGCCGTTCATAGCGTGCCCGCGAGACGCGGTTNGCCGCACGATCCGGATGAATGCCGGCACGGAACAGCGATTCATTCGCGTAAATATTGCCGACGCCGACCACCAGCGTGTTGTCCATGAGCGCCTGCTTGATCGGGCCGGTACGGCGGCGTGTCTCGCGGTAGAGATATTCGCCCGTCAGCGCATCGGTGAGCGGTTCCGGGCCGAGGTTCGCAAGCAGCGGCTGTCCGGCATCCGCCCCCGCAAAGTAGTGCATGGAGCCGAAGCGACGGGGATCGTTGTAGCGAAGCACGTAATCGCCCTCACGCGTCGCGAGCCGGACATCGACGTGATCATGCGTCCTGAAGTCGGGCAACGCCGCCGCCCGGTGCGTGATGAAACTGCCGGTCATGCCCAGATGCGCGAGCAGTGTTCCCGGAAGCTTCCCGTTCAACCGAAACAGCAGGTATTTGCTGCGCCGTTCGATGCGCAGGATGGTCCCGCCGGAGAGGTTCGCCTCAAAGTCTTCGGCAATCGGCCAGCGCAGCCGACGATCGCGCACGACAACGGTATCGACCCTTGCCCCGACGAGCAGCGACTCGAG
>JGI24770J26754_10003159_pt1 | contig 11075 bp, 13 predicted proteins | sample LakOneMetagenome_FD_26754 | JGI IMG/M metagenome (IMG submission 26754) | reverse complement strand
GGGGGGTGAGGTGTCAGGGGGTGGCGGTGAAGGGCTGTTCGAGGAGGTAGCCGTTCGGGACCTGCTGGCGGACGCCGTCGGTCGTCTCGATCTCCACCGTGGTCGGGTGCACCCGGACGATGCGCCCACACAACGTGTCGCCCGAGGGGGACTCGCAGCGCAGCGTCCAACCTTCTCGGAGTTGGGCCCGCAGCGCCCGCCCGGCTGCGAGGTGCGACGCCACCGTCCGACCGCCGAACGCAGCGAGCAGTGCCGCAGAGAGCGCCGGAACCGCCAGGACTATGACGACGAGGACCGCGATCATCGCGTCGCCGACACCGGCCTGGTTCAACGCCAGGAGGATGGCGATCACGAGGATCAGGATGCGGAGCATCCGTTCGAGGTTCTCCTGGCGAACGCCGGTCGCCCGCCTCGCCGACTGGCCGACTGCGGCTGCGACGCCGACCGCGACGGCATAGCCGACGATGACCATCACGAGCGCCAGGAGCAGGTTCGGCAGCACGGCACTGATCGTGTCGCCGATTCGGGCCAGGGCGTCGCTGTCGAGCACGCCGACCGCGACGACGAGGCCGACAGCGGTGAACGCCCAGAACACGACTGACCCGACCGCCTTTGCCGTGCTGCGCACATGCGGCGGTCGATCGGCTCCACCTCGTGCCGCCCGCACGAGGCGGCCGCCGATCTCGCCGAGCAGCAGCCCGCTGCACACCGCGACGAGGGCCCAGATCCATTCGATCCTCACGGTGCGGCCGTCCCTTCTGGTCGGTCTTGCGGTCCTGTCGACCGGCGGTCGGTCGCGTCGTCGTCGCTCCTGTCGGCAACTTCACCGTCGTCGGTGAGGAACCACGCGAACGTCCGGATGCCCAGCCCGAGCAGATCCAGCGCCGTTCCTGCGGAGGAGCGACCGATCAGCTGCTGGGTGACGGTGTCGGTGACCCTGTCTTCGATGTCGGCAGGCGGTGCCAGGAGCGCTCGCAGGGAGCTCTGGAGCGCGTCGTCACCCCGTTCGAGCTCGTGATCGAGGTCGGCAGGCGAGAGCTCGCCGCCCTCCAGTTGGTCGTCCCCGTGGTCGGTCACGTGGCCTCCTCCTCTGGTGTGGCTGCCTGGAGCGCTCGTCGGGCTCGGAGCAGTCGGGTCTTGACCGTGGGCACCGGGACNCCCAGCGCNTCGGCGATCTCCTGGTACGACATGCCTTCCACCTCTCTGAGCACGACGATCGANCGGCTGGTCTCGTCGAGCGAGGCGAGCNCNCGTCCGACCGCTGCGAGACTGTCTCGGCCGATGGCTTGCGCTGCGGGATCGGNTGGATCGGTGAGCTCGGGCATCTGGTCGGGAGCGGTCGCCTGATCCCGGCGACGACGCAGCGCATCGATCGCGGTGTTGTGGGCGATGCGCAGGATCCACGTGCGTTCCGATGCGTCGCCCCGGAACCGCTCGAGTGACGTCCACGCCTTCATCATCGTCTCCTGCACCACGTCCTCGGTCAGCTGCCGGTCGTGGAGGATGCCGAAGGCGAGGCGGAACACCGCGTCGGTGTGCTCGTCGATGAGATCGCCGAGTTGACGGTCGAGCGCGTTGCGGTCGACCGCTCGAGGTTCGGCCCGGCGGGGTCGTCGGTGACGGGGGAGAGCAGGCACGTCCCCGTCAGTCTGCGGGCGTCGGCATGCAAAGCGTCGCGCTCGAGTGGCGGTGCTCGCCGCATGAGTGCGCCGGTCGTTGCAGTGCGGCGCTGGGTCGTCAATGCTGCGGCGGATGCAAGAGTTCGACGTGGGAATCGGTGCCGTGGTCGTCCTGCACGGGCATGGCGACGAGCCATCCGCTGCGCGGGAGTGGGGGAGGAGGGTCGCCCCGGCCGGGTGGGAGGTCGTTGCGCCGGGCGCACCGCGAGGAAGCGACGGGCTGCGCAGCTGGTTCGAGACCGGTTCGCGAGGGGCCGACCTCGACGGCATCGAACGCTCGACGCGGAAGGTGGCCGAGCTGGTCGAACAAGTCCGAGGGCAGGGCAGACCGGTCGCCGTCGTCGGGTTCTCTCAAGGTGGGGCGCTGGCGCTCTGCCTTGGCTTGGCGGGTTGCCGACCCGATGCGGTGGCTGCGGTGTGCGCGTTCCTGCCCGACGTCGACGATGACTCTTTCCTCGGTCGCGTCGGCACCGGCGTCGACGCCGCTCCGCTGCTGATGGTGGCAGGCGGCGATGACGAGATCGTGCCGTCGTTCCTGTCGACCGACGCTGCGACGCTCCTGGCCTCGGACGGACGACACGTGACGACGGTGGTGGAACCGGGTGGCCACGAGGTCACCACGGTTGCGGCCGATCGGGTGCGCACGTGGATCGACGGTGCGTTGTCGAGCGGCGTCAAGGCGTCGCTCGCGCTGCCGGTCGACCGCACGTCGACCGGCGCCGAGCTCGTGTCGGGCGACGCGATCGCCGAGCTGTCAGCGGCATACGAACGACTCGGGTTCGACGCGGCGTACGTGACCGACCATCCGGCGCCGGATGACCGCTGGCTCTCCGGCGGTGGTCACCAGGCGATGGAACCAACGGTGGCGCTGGCCACCGCGGCGGCGGCAACCCGGAAGCTCCTGCTGCACACCAACGTCTACGTGCTGCCGTATCGGAACCCGTTCGTGGCGGCGAAGTCCCTGGCGTCGCTCGACGTGGTGTCGGGCGGACGGTTGATCGTCGGTGTCGCCGCCGGCTACCTCAAGCCCGAGTTCCATGCGCTCGGCGTCGACTTCGACGACCGAACCGCTCGGCTCGAAGATGCACTTGAGGTGCTGCCCCGGATCTGGGCCGAGGACGGACTCGCGGTCGATGGTCCCGGTTACTCCTCACGCGGCGTCACGGCGTTGCCGAGGCCATGGCAGCGTCCACACCCGCCGATCTGGGTCGGCGGGAACAGCCCCGCTGCGATGCGTCGAGCGGTCGACCATGCCCAGGGGTGGTCACCGTTCCCGACGCCGGCGGGTGTGGAGTCAGCGGTCCGGACGAGCGCGATCGCGGATCTCGATCAGCTTCGCGTCGCGCTTGGACGTGCGCGAGAGCGCTGTGACGCGATCGGTCGAACCGAGCCGCTGACGATCTGCTTCGTCCCGTTCTCGTTGCAGGGATATCTGCAGGACCCCGTGGGCGGACTCGACGCGCTGGTCGACGAGGTCGCGACGTTGGTGTCGATGGGCGTCGACTGGGTTGCGCTGTCGGTGCCAGGACTGGTTCGGAGCGAGATCATCGACCGCGCCGCAGCGTTGGCGGCAGCGCTCGATCTGCGCTGAGTGCACAGCCGGCAGGTCAACGCTGCGCGCCGACCGGCCAACGCTGCGCGCCGACCGGCCAACGCTGCGCGCCGCTGGCCAACGCTGCGCGCCGCTGGCCAACGCTGCGCGCCGCTGGAAGATTCAGATGAGGGCGTCGACGGTGGTGATCGTCGCGACCATGGCGAGCGTGTTCGCGATCACGGCGTCGCCGTAGTCCGCCGGAACTCCGACGACGGCGTCGCTCGCCACGACGACCCGGTAGCCCAGGTCCGCCGCCGTCAGACATAGGCCGAGCACCCCGACGTTGAGCGACACCCCGCACACGATGACGGTCGTGGTGCCGAGTGACCGGAGCACAGCGTCGAGGTCGGTCCCGGTGAACGGCGTCAGCCCGTGGCGTCGGACGCTGGTCAGGTCGTTGCTCGTGTCGCCGAGCTCGTCGATGAGCTCGACCGCGTCAGAGCCGGCGAGGATCTGCGCGGGATTGCGCGCGAGGGCTCTGGTGAGCGGTGCGTTGAGCGCGGTGCCGCGCCGATCGGCGCGCCATTCGGCGATGCAGTGCACCACCGCGACGTCTTGTGAGCGAGCGGCGCTCACCAACCTTCCGCACGCGTCGAGCGTGCCGCGGTCCTGTGCGCAGTCACGCAGCTGAGTCAGGGTCGCCAGATCTCCGACCACGCCGCGTTCGAGCTCCATCGTGACGACGGTGGCACCCGGCCCCAGGAGGGACGGAAGGCCCGACGGCGCGTCGGTGGGCGACGGTGCAGAGGGTTCGGTCACATCGGCGAGGGTACCGGTGACACACTCATCGGTCATGGGTGGCGGCGCTTCACACGATGGCGAACACGCCGGCACCGATGCGGCGGCGGAGCCGATCGTGCTGGCGTCCGGATCCCGGTATCGGGCGGAGCTGTTGGCATCGTTCGGGATCCGAGCCGTGATCGATCCGCCCGACGTCGACGAGCGCATCTTCGACGTCCGGCTGGACGAGCTGGGGCCTGACGGGCTGTCGGTCGCGCTGGCGCTGCTCAAGGCGGACGACGTGGCCCCGCGACACCGCGGTCGGTTCGTCGTCGCAGCGGATCAGGTCGGCGTGATCGAGCGGGCTCCCGGTGCTGCGGTGCTGCTCACCAAGCAGCCCGATGTTGAAGCGGCGGTGTCGCAGTTGATGGTGATGTCGGGAACTTGCCATCACCTGGTGAATGGCGTCGCCGTCGTCGGGCCCTCCGGTGTGGTGACGACCGGCGTCGACGTGCAGGTCGTGACCATGAGGGCCTTCACCGAGGCGGAGGCGCGTGACTACGTCGTGCGCTTCGAGCCGTTCGACACGTCGGGCTCGTACCGCCTGGAGGACGGCGAAGCGCTCGAGCGCCTGCACGGAGCGGGTGCCGCCCTCGTTGAGTCGGTGACGGGTGAGGATCCGAGCGGCGTCCTCGGCATGCCGATGCCGCTGCTGCGTCGGATGCTCGCAGAGCTCGGTTGGCCCTGAACTGGGTGGCGCAGAAGTCGGCCGGTGTCCCTGAAGCCGGAAGCGGCCGCCGGCTGATGACGGTGAGATGTACGCCCGATGCCGGAACGAGACCAGATCCTTCCCTCTCGTGTGACATGTGGCGCTAGAGTGCCGCCTTGTACCGATCGGTCGCACCGGAGGGCACTTCGAGCGTGGCCGACAGGCACACAGAACTGGGGTCAATCGGGGCAACAGGGGGCGAGCATGCGTTACGAGTTGGTTCGTGTCGCGCAGTTGGTGTTCACGTTGGCGGTGATATTCGGCGCGTTCTCGGCCGGACTCGCGGCAGGGTGGCTGCACTGGGGGCGTGCGCAGCGCAAGGATTCCGCCGGCCCGCAATCACTGGAAGATGTGCCGCGCATCGTCAAACCCGACCTCTTCTCGCCGGCGGTCGTGCCGGCGGTCCGAGATGCCGCAGGCCGGTTGGGCTCCGGGGTCACGTCGTCGCTGCAGCGTTGGACCGATGACCTCGACGTCGTCGACGCCGAGGTCATCGGGTTCGAACAGGCAGCGGGTCGCTGAGGTGGAGGACGGCCTGACGCCCGACGTCCTCGTCGAGATCGAACGCGTGAAGCGTGTGAAGTACGCGTACCTGCGGTGCCTCGACCAGAAGGACTGGGAGGGCATCGCGGAGCTGTTCCTCCCCGACGCCGTCGCCGAGTACAGCGGCGGCAACTACAGCTACGCAGGTCGTGACGAGATCGTCCGCTTCATCGCCACGAACATGGGCTCCGAGTCGTTCCACTCGAGTCACCGAGTCCACCATCCCGAGGTCGAGGTCGTCGGCGACACTGCGACCGCGATCTGGGCGTTGGAGGACACCGTGCTCGACACCGACTGGGGCTTCTTGCTGTTCGGCGCCGCCTTCTACGAGGACACGTTCCGCAAGGTCGACGGTCGCTGGCTGATCGAGCGCACCGCCTACCGCCGTAGCTTCGAAGCCATGGTGCCCACGGCGTCGATCGCCGGGTTCCAGGTTACCGCCAGCTGGTGGGCGACCGACGGTCGCAGCTCGTTGCCCGTCGTCTGATTGCGAGCGGCCCCAGGTTCTGTGTGCGCTGAGTCGCCCCAGGAGTGACCCAGTGCACACAAAGCGAGCGGGCGACTTCTGCGGCACGGTTCCACCGACCGGGAACCCCGGGGTACAGTTTCTGACGACCCGTCAGAAACTCTGTGCGGGGCGGCATCGACCCGGTCAATACCGGGGGAGGAGGCACGGTGAGCATCACCGATCCGAGCACGGACACCGCTGCGAGTTCCGACACCGTTCCAGAAGCCGGCGAGCTTCCCTGGATCGTCAGCGTCGATGACCACGTCGTCGAGCCTCCGCACGTCTGGGAGACCTGGCTGCCGAACAAGTTCAAGGACCGCGGACCCAAGATCGAGCGTCGTGGCGTCGGCGCCATGAAGCACATCGGCGGTGGGGCCTACGAGCAGGAGTTCACCGACGACGGCCGGCAGGCTGACTGCTGGGTCTTCGAGGACCTCGTCTACATCCACAAGCGTCACGTCGCCGCCGTCGGCTACTCCCGCGACGAGATGACGATGACGCCGATGACCTACGACGAGATGCGCCCGGGTTGCTATGACCCCAAGGCCCGCGTCGAGGACATGTTGATGAACCACGTCGACGTGTCGCTGTGCTTCCCGTCCTTCCCCCGGTTCTGCGGTCAGACGTTCACCGAAGCCAAGGATCGAGAGCTCGGCGAGGCGTGCGTGTACGCCTACAACGACTGGATGGTCGAGGAGTGGTGCGGTGACTCGAACGGCGCCTTGGCTCCGTTGTGCATCATCCCGCTGTGGGACGCGGAGCTCGCCGCCAAAGAGGTGCGTCGCAACGCCGCCCGTGGCGTCAACGCCGTGTGCTTCTCCGAGATCCCGCCCCACCTGGGCCTGCCGAGCATCCACTCCGGCTACTGGGACCCGCTCTTCGCCGCCTGCGAAGAGACGAACACCGTCGTGTGCATGCACATTGGTTCGTCGTCGCGGATGCCGGCGACCTCGCCCGACGCTCCGGTCGCGGTGGCGGCGTCGCTGAGCTTCAACAACTCGATGGCGTCGCTGTCGGACTTCTTGTTCTCCGGTGTGCTCGTCCGGTTCCCGAACCTGAAGCTGGCGTACTCCGAAGGCCAGATCGGCTGGCTCCCGTACATCCTCGAGCGCGTCGACGACGTGTGGCGTGAGCACCGGGCCTGGGGTGGCGTGGCGGACCTCATCCCCGAGCCGCCCTCGACCTACTACTACCGCCAGGTGTACGGCTGCTTCTTCCGCGATCAGCATGGCTTGAACAGCCTCGACGTGATCGGCGTCGACAACGTCACCTTCGAGACCGACTACCCGCACACCGACACCACCTGGCCCAACACCAAGGCCGTGGCGGAGAAGATGATGGCGGACCTGTCCGAAGAGGTGAAGTACAAGGTGCTGCGCGGCAACGCGATCCGCATGCTCAGCCTCGACATCACCTGAGGTTCCATCCGCCATCGAGCGCAGCGGACCAGATGAGCCCGACGCGCACCCCACCGACGGCGGGGTGCACGAGGCGCTCGATCTGAGAAGCTGTCTCGATGGCGGAACGCACCACCAGATATCACCTCCTCCTCTCCGTCCCCGACCTCGGCGACGAGAACTTCGACCAGAGCGTCGTCTACATCGTCGAACACGACGACGAGGGTGCGTTCGGTGTGGTGCTGAACCGACCGTCGATCACGCCGATCAGCGAGCACCTCCCGGAGCTGGAACTCAAGGTGCTCGACCCGCCGGTGTTCTTCGTTGGTGGCCCGGTCTCGATCGGCGGCCTTCTGGCGCTCGGTCGACGAACGCTCAGCGAGGAGATGCTCAACATCGCGGCGTTGCCGGGAGCGTTGGCCCTCGTCGATCCCGAAGCGCTCATCGAGGGCGGCGTCGGGGGTGTCGACGGCATCCGGATCTTCACCGGGTACTCCGGCTGGAGCGCCGGCCAACTCGATGCTGAGATCGCGGCGGGGGCATGGCACGTGGTCGAGGCGATGCCCGATGACGTGCTGTGCGCCGATCCCGATGGCCTGTGGCGTCAGGTGATGCGCCGCCAGGGCGGTGCGCTCGCCAGCCAAGGGCTGTACCCGGATGACCCATCGGTCAACTGACCGAGCGCGGTCTTCGGCGCGGGTTGCTGGTCCCGACGACCTCAGCGCGCATCGAGGATGCTCTGGCGCTGCGCTTCGGTCAGCGGCTTGATCGCTTCACGGATCGTGACGCCCGAGGCCCGGGCGCAGCGAGGGAGGAGCCACTCGAACACCAGGTCGGGCCGCTTCTTGGCGGTGTCACGCAACACCCATCCGATCGCCTTGCGGATGAAGAACTCCTGCTCGTCGAGCATGGAATCCGCGTAGCGGCCGAATCGATCGAAGTCACCCGCACCCCGCCGCAGCGGGACGAGGAGGGCGAGGAGCGATGCTCGCCTGATCCAGCAGTCGTCGTCGGTCGACCACCTGTCGAGCACATCGGCTGCGTCGCCGTCTCGCTCGACCACGCGACCGACGACCGATGTGGACAGGCCATCGACGATCGCCCACGTCCGAGCTTCTCGGAGCAGGCGCTCCAGCAACATCATGTCGTCGGCCGAGAGGAGCGTCTGGAACTGAGCGAGCAGCTCGACGCATGCCATCCGGTGTTCGTGCACCGGATGCGACCACAGTTCCTCGACCAGTGAGACGAGCTCGGAGTGGCTGAGCTCGGGGTGACCGCGACGAAACGACACTGCAACCGAACGGATCGCCGGGACCGAGCAGCCGAGATGTCCCAGAGTGCTCTTCAGGTACGAGCGTTCGCGCTCTGCCCGTGACGGATCCGCCGCGGCGGTGAGTCCTGCATCGATCTCGGACACGAAGTTGGAACGGTGGGCGCTCAGCCCTGGATCACGATCATGCGGCGTTCGGTCATCTCCTGCACCGTGTAGGGCGGCCCCTCTCGGGTGTTGCCCGAATCTCGGACACCGCCGTAGGGCTGCTGGTCGGCCCGCCACGACGGGATCTCGTTGACGAGCACGCCGCCGAAGTCGAGTGCGTCGGTGGCGATGAGGGCCTTCGCGATATCGCGGGTGAACACGGCGGCCTGGAGGCCGTAGCGGGTGTCGTTGGCCAGCGCGAGTGCGTCGTCGAACGAGTCGTAGGGGGCAACTCCGACGACTGGTCCGAACACCTCGTTGCGACACACCGCCATGTCGGGGTGCACGCCGTCGAGGAGGGTGGGGGACAGCACGTTGGGTTCGGCTCGGCTTCCGCCGACGACGATGCGGGCGCCTTGAGCGGTGGCTTGGGAGATCAGCGACTCGACACGGTCGCTCTCGCCGGGGTCGATCAGGGCGCTGACGTCGGTGCTCGGATCCGAGGGCGAACCCACGGTGAGCTGAGCGACCTTGTCGGCCAAGGCCGCGACGAAGTCCTCGTGCACGCCGCGTTGGACGTAGACGCGCTGGACCGAGATGCAGGTCTGGCCCGCAAAGGAGTAGCCGCCGACTGCGATCTTGGTGGCAGCGGCACGCCAGTCGCCGTCCGCCTCGATGATGACCGGTGCGTTGTTGCCGAGCTCCAGGCTGACGCGCTTGCGAGGGGCGTCAGCTCGGATCCCCCAGCCGACCTCGGGTGAGCCGGTGAAGGTGATCATCGCCACGTCGGGGTGCAGCACCATGTGGTTGGCGACCCGGCCGCTGCACGTGACGACGTTCAGCCAGCCGGGCGGCAGACCGGCCTCTTCGAACAACCGGGCGATCTTGAGCGCCGTCAGGGGAGTGGAGGAGGCCGGCTTGAGCACCACCGGGCAGCCGGCGGCGACGGCCGGAGCGATCTTGTGGCACACCAGGTTGAGCGGGAAGTTGAACGGCGAGATTGCACCGATCACGCCGATCGGTACCCGCTTGGTGAAGCCGATCTTGCCGATCCCGGCCGACGACGCGTCGAGCGGCACCATCTCGCCGGTGAACGTGCGGGCTTCGGCCGCGGAGAACCTGATCGTGTCGACGGCACGCTGCGCTTCGACACGGGCGGTGGTGATGGGTTTGGCGGACTCCGACGAGATCGACTGGGCGAACTCTTCGTGCCGCTCGGCGAGGAGGACGGCCGCTCGGTCGAGGATCTCGGCGCGCTCGAACGCAGGTGGCGGACCGCAGCGGTGTCGGTCGAGCGCAACCGCGATGGCGCGGTCGAGGTCGTCGGTGGTGCAGGCAGGCACCGCTCCGATCGTGGCGCCGTCATAGGGGGAGTGGACTTCGCTCACCTGCTCGGCGAACACGTCAACTCCGTCGATCAGCGCCGGTGTGATGTCGGTCATGGGCCGAGGCTACCCACGAGACCCGGAGCGCTGGGCGGCATCTGCGCTGCATTGTGATGCATCTGGGGCCCACGCTCGTGTGGCTGGCGCTGCCGGCACTCACCGGTCGTCGTTGACGATCTCCGCGTCGACGATCTCATCGTCCCAGGCGCCGGATCCCGGAGGGCGGGCACCTGGTGTTGATGGTCCGGCGGTCCCTTCTGGCGGCGGATCGTCGACGATCTCGCCGTCGCCGGCATCCTCGGTGACGGGCGAGTACGAGGGTGGCTCGGGGCTCAGACCACCGGAGAAGTACTGCTTGGCGGCCTTGCCGACAGAACGGGCGAGCACGGTGTTGCCCGCTGCGCCGACGCCGGCCCCGATTCCGTAGGGCACAAGTGCGGCCAGACTCCACGGCCCCTTGCTGTTGGACAGCTTGGCCATCGCCTTCTTGGTGACGCCAGCAGTCGGCGGGGGAGCGGGGCCCGTCGGGAGCTTCGCGACAAGGCGCGCACCGCTGCGTGAACCCACGCGCGCCGCAAGGCCGGTGAGCCCGACGGCTGCGGACTCCGACAGGCCCAGGACGGCGAAGACGAGTGCGGTCCGTTCGTCGACGGTGTGCTGCGGGTGGCCGTAGATCAGGCCGATGCCCATGATCATCTCGGACAGGCGACCCATCGAGTAGGTGGCGTCGGCGCCCGTGGTCGCGGCGGCCATCGCCACGCCGGCGACGGGTGACGCAGCAGCGCCACCGGCGACTGCTCCGCCGACGGCGAGGTCGCGGGTGCACCGGCTGATGAGTCGATCGGCGAGCTCATCGGTGGTGGCACTCGGGTGCTCGGCGCGGAGGCGTGACACTGCATCCACCACCGTCGCGAACCGTGCGTCGACCAGTCGGTCGACGAAGGGGGCGAGGGCTCGATCGTCGGTGCGTCGACGGGTCACGCCGTCACGCTACCGAGTTGTTCTCGCTGGCGACGGTCGCTCAGCGCAGTGACGGGTCGGGCGCTCAGGAGAAGCTCCTGAG
>JGI24770J26754_10003156_pt1 | contig 11076 bp, 9 predicted proteins | sample LakOneMetagenome_FD_26754 | JGI IMG/M metagenome (IMG submission 26754) | reverse complement strand
CCCAGTTCGCGCTGGTTGATCAGGCATTTCTTGCTTTCATGTACGAATTCGATCGGGTCCTCGACCGTGAGGATGTGGCCCATGATGTTTTCGTTGGCGTGGTTCACCATCGCGGCCAGCGTCGTCGATTTACCGGAACCCGTTGGTCCGGTCACCAGAACCAGACCGCGTGGCTTCAGCGCCAACTCGGCAAAAATCTTGGGCGTGGCGAGATCTTCCAGCGACAACACGCGCGACGGAATGGTCCGGAACACGGCCGCGGCGCCGCGGTCCTGATTGAACGCATTGACGCGGAAGCGCGCCAGGTTGGGAATCTCGAAGGAGAAGTCAACTTCAAGGTTTTCTTCGAACACTTTGCGCTGCGCGTCGGACATGATGTCGTACACAAGGCTGTGCACGTCCTTGTGTTCCATCGCGGGCAGGTTGATTCGGCGCACGTCGCCGTGCACGCGCAGCATCGGCGGCAGACCCGACGACAAATGCAGGTCGGACGCCGTGTTCTTCACCGAGAAGGCGAGTAGCTCCGCAATATCCATCCCTATAATCCTCTTTCTGATCACGCCCGGTCAAACGGCGCGAGCTTCGCGCGGCTGCGGGTCGACCCCTGACTTACGCCTGCTTCATTGCATGACATTGCCATTATGACCGCAAGCTTCCTGCCTTCGCAAGCGAACGAGCGCCTCGCCAACGTGCAATCGCGTATCCGCGCGGCCGCGCAACACGCCGGGCGCGATCCCGGCGAGATTGCGTTGCTCGCCGTCAGCAAACTGCAGACCGCAGACAAGATTCGTGAACTCCATGCTGCAGGTCAACGCGCATTTGGTGAAAACTATGTTCAGGAAGCTGCGGAAAAAATCGCTGCACTGGCTGATCTGAGTGACATCGAGTGGCATTTGATCGGACCGCTGCAATCGAACAAGACCCGCAGTGTGGCGGAAACGGTGCACTGGGTGCATTCGGTCGATCGCCTGAAAATCGCCGAGCGACTGTCTACGCAACGACCTGAACATCTTCCGCCGCTGAACGTATGCGTTCAGGTCAATATCAGCGGGGAATCGTCCAAGAGTGGCGTCGCACCCGGCGAGGCGCTTGCGCTGGTTGCGGCGGTCGGCGCGTTGCCCCGACTGCGCGTGCGTGGGCTCATGGGCATGCCGGAGCCCGGTATTGGCGACGCCGCGACACGGGTGCAGTTCTTGATGCTGCAGAGTCTGTTTGCCGACGCGAGGCAGCGCGTGGCTGGCGTGGATTCCCTGTCGATGGGGATGTCTGACGATCTGGAAATTGCGATCGCGTGTGGCTCGACAATGGTGCGGGTTGGCACCGCGTTGTTTGGCGCGCGCCCCGTGCATTAAGTGTGAGGATTTCGGCGTGAAGAAAATATGTTTTGTCGGTGGCGGGAACATGGCGACGGCCATGCTCATGGGTCTGCGCAATAGTCATCCGGAACTCGTATGCGACATCATCGAACCGTTTGCGCCTGCGCGCGAGAAATTCCGTGGGTCGGGTGTTACGGTGCACGAGGCGGCGAATCGCGCGGCGGTAGACGGCGCCGACGTGGTAGTGCTCGCCGTCAAGCCGCAGGTACTCAAGCAGGTGTGCGCTGAACTGCTGCCCTGTCTGCGCGGCGAACTGATTGTCAGCATCGCCGCCGGCACACGCAGCAGCACGCTGCGCCGCTGGCTCGGTGGTCATGCACGCATCGTGCGCACGATGCCGAACACGCCCGCTCTGATCGGGCAGGGGATTACTGGCCTCTACGCGCCGGATACGCTGGCCGAGAGCGACGTAGCGACGGCGACCGAATTGATGTGCGCTACCGGCGTCGTGGTTCGCGTCGACAACGAAGCGATGATCGATGCGGTCACGGCTGTGTCTGGGAGCGGCCCGGCCTATGTTTTTCACTGGATCGAATCGATGCTCGCTGCGGCGAAAGGCGTAGGCTTCAGCGACGCGGACGCTCGCACGCTGGTGCTCGCCACGCTCAAGGGAGCGACTGCGCTCGCGGAGGCGTCCGAGGAGCAGCCCGCCGTGTTGCGCGAGCGTGTGACGTCCAAAGGTGGCACGACGGCTGCTGCGCTGGCGGTGATCAACGATCGCGGCGTGCAGCAGGCGCTGATCGACGCGGTCCGCGCCGCACGCGATCGCGGTGCCGAACTGGGCGCGATTCTCGACAGTGAGTAGTCCAGTCTGGCTGCGCGAAACGGCGGATGGCGTGGAAATTACGCTTTACGTGCAGCCCGGCGCGAAGAAGACGGAAGTGGCTGGCGAATTTGACGGTGCGCTCAAGCTGCGCATCCTCGCGCCGCCGGTCGAGGGGAAGGCCAACGCCGCCGTTCTGGCCTTCATTGCAAAGCAATGCAGCGTCAGCAAGAGCCGGGTTCTGCTGGTCGCTGGCGAGCTGAACCGGCACAAACGGATACTCATTCAGGGCGTCGACGCGTCGCAAGTTGCTCAACAGCTTTGCGAATAGTGGTCGTGTAGCCCTTATGTAATAAGGGCATTCGCGCAAATTGACGAAAACTCAATTTTGTCAAAATTGAGCCCGTAGCCCATAGCGAATAGGGCTTAACGAAAAAAGCTGTTGGCAGACGATCACCAAGACCCTCTGCTCAGCCAGCGTATGGCATTCGTATGTCGGTCAGCCTGCCCCGAGTCCGTTTGTACCCAGACATCCTTCATCCTGTCCTCGGGTACTCGGAAAGCCTTATGTTCGTTTCTTACCTCGCCAGATTTGGCGATCGCATCAGCTCATCTGGTTGCACGGTTGCTGTCCTCGCTGCTGTGTTGGCGGCGGGCGGCACACACGCACTGCCCGGTGACCATGACCTCACGTATTCCGCTGACGGCAGAAGCTCAATCCTCATGGGNNCGTTNGCCGGNGGCCGCNTTTCGACCACGCGNTCTGTGCTCACGGCGGATCAAAAGCTGNTNATCGCTGGNGAATGCACGACNGGCGGCAATACGACGTTCTGCTTGACNCGNTTCAACNCCGANGGCTCGCAGGACGNCNCATTCGGNGCNATCGGTCTCGCGTCCGGGCCCAGCGCGCAGCTCAATCTGACCAATGTCACCGGGCTCGCGATTGATCCACGCAATCAGGCGCTCGTGGTCGGCGGCGAATGCAAGCCGCTGGGCGCGGCCAACAAGACGTTTTGCGTCGCGCGCTTCGCACAGAACGGCGCGTTCGATATTTCGTATGGCGCGCCGGGCGGGAGCGGCACCTCATTTGCCTTTGGTGACGCCAGGATTGGCCGCCTGCGTGTCGCCGCCGACGGAAAAATCCGTCTCGGTGCCGGCTGCCCGCGCGGTCCCGCTGCGGCCAACATGGACATGTGCATCCTCGCGCTCAACGCGGACGGTACGCCCGACCTCGCGTTCACGGGCACCAGCTCACACTACCTGTTGATACCGCAAATTGCTACTCAGCGCGCGGAAAGCGTGGCTGATCTTGAGTATCTGGCCGACGGCCGCCTGTTCTATGTTGGGCCCTGCAAGAACGTGCCGACTGCTACGGTTTATAGCTACGTCTGCTACGGCAGCGTCAACCCCGATGGCACGCAGGCCGCGGGGCGTGGCAGTTTCTATGTGACCGATTACGATGACTACCCGACACAAGTGCTGCGTGGCAGCGACGGCACGCTACTGATCGCGGGTTACAGCGAGATCTCATCCAATTTGAACAATGCGGAGATATTCGCCCGTATTAACTACAGTGCAACGACAGGGTACACGCTGGACACCACGTTCAACCCAGGGGGCATAAATCCCGGGAGGCTGACTGGCATGTACGTCACGTCGATCCATCCGGGGTCGCTGACCTTCGCACTTTCAGGCAATCAGGAAATCTATGAAACGGTGGTCACACATGGGCCGAGCGGCGGCGCGGGGCCCTTTGTTCCGAGAGTCATCCTTCGCCACAGTGACGGCAGCACGCGGTCGACCTGGGGCGGAACGGCGAACGCAGCCTATGACACCACGTACGAGAACATCCTTCTCGATGATGCTGGAAGGGTAATGCTTAGCGGACGCTCGAACTATCTGAGCACTGGCGGCACGATCAACTTTGGGCGACTGCAAAACGACAGCACCGCTGGATTCGCTTGCACCATGGACATCGACGGTGACGGCAAAGTACTTGCGACGACGGACGGCGTGCTGCTGGCTCGCGCCATGCTCGGCATCAGGGGCACCGCGCTTACCGTGAACGCCGTGGGTGCCGGGGCACTCGCACTGATGCAGCCGCGATCACGGCGTTTCTGGTCAACCGTTGCCGGATGAAGCTATCGTGATCGGCACCGTGAGCGTTTCCGAGAAAGGCACGGATCCAGCGACGTGAGGTCTGGTCCGTCTTCTGACGGCCCACCCTGGCGACCTCGTACCGTCGCAGCACTCGACGCGCGGGGCTTGCGCTATGCTTTTGTGGGCCGCCTGCGCTGACGAAAGGTGTCCATGCCTACGACTGCTACTCCGCCTCATGACCACCGCCAGATTTCCGTCGATTTGCGGGAACAGCAGGAGGTGCTTGCGAAGTCGCTGTATGGCGAGATGCGTCGAATAGCGCAGTCACTGTTTTCAGGCGAAGCGCCGGGGCNCACCCTGTCACGCACTGCGCTGATAAACGAGGCATGGATGCGGCTGACCAGACAGCCAGTGCCGTCCGCGCCGACTGATTTTCTGCGCCTGGCAGCCCGCGTGATGCGCAATGTGCTCGTGGACCATGCGCGCGCGCGAAATGCCCAGAAGCGGGGANGCGATGCTCACGTCACAAGCCTCGACCAGACGGTCAGGCATTACGCGAACGCTTGCGCAACAGGACTCTACCCTTCCGACGGCGACACTGCGGTCGCTCAGCGTATCGCGCGCGAACTGGACCTCGACGCGCTTGATGNCGCAATTGCAGCACTGGAGGAACAGAGCNTGCGTCAGGCGCAGGTCGTTGAACTCAAGTTCTTCGCCGGCCTCGGTATCGATGAGATCGCAGCCCAGCTCGGCGTTTCGTCGTCGACAGTGAAACGTGAATGGACCGTCGCCCGTCTCTTTCTGCTGCGGGAACTGTCCGAAGCACAGCTCCGGGACAAGCAGACGGAGATCTGACCCGATTTGCCAGCGTTTGCGCTTTATGGGCATGAACAAACAAGGTGTTACGCCATGAGCCGTCGCACTCCTCTGGATCCAGCGACCTGGTCGCGCGTCGGCGATGTGCTCGACGGCGCGCTGGCGATTACCGACGCCACCGCGCGCAATCTCTTTGTCGAACGATCCTGCGGCGGCGATACGCGGCTGCGGGATGAAGTTCTGTCGTTGCTGAGCGTTGGCGATAAGGTTGACATTGCCTTGCCCGCGACCCGTTGGATCGACCATCAAGTGGGCGTGTCCGCTGCGCAGCTATCCGACCCCGAGGCATTGATTGGCCAGCAGCTGGGCCCATGGCGCGTCGATGCGCTGCTTGCGGTCGGCGGCATGGGAGTGGTCTACCGGGGCAGTCGCGCAGATCACAATTTTGAAAAAAACGTCGCCATCAAACTGCTGCCGCGCGGAATGGCTGATCCTGACCTTGTCGGGCGATTTGAGGCTGAACGGCACATCCTCGCCGCGCTGGATCATCCGGGTATTGCGCGGCTGATTGATGGCGGTACCTCCATGGACGGCACACCGTGGCTGGTCATGGAGTACGTCGAGGGCGAACAGGTCGACCGATATTGCGATCAGGGGCAACTTTCGCTGGCGCAGCGACTGAGCCTGTTTGTCACCGTCTGTGAAGCCGTGCAGTTNGCACACCAGCACCTTGTGGTTCATCGCGACCTGAAACCGGGCAATATTCTGGTTGCGCCCGATGGAAACGTGAAGCTGCTGGACTTCGGCATTGCGGCAATAGTGGCTGACCCGTCGCATGAATCAAACGAATCAGCGCAGGGTCTTCGGGCGATGACGCCACTGTGGGCAAGCCCGGAACAAGTAAACGGCGAAACCGTTACGACNGCGAGCGACACCTACTCNCTCGGTGCGCTGCTATATCGTCTTCTCGCGGGACAGATGCCGTATCAGTCGAACCCGAAGGACGCGGCCGCGCTGGTGCGGGAGATCAGCGAAGGCGAACCGATTCCGCCAAGCCATCGTATTGTGGACACGCGAGCCGCGCAGGCCGCGCCTCTGCCGTACCGCGCGCGGGCGGTTCAAGGTGATCTCGACGCCATCGTATTGCTGGCAATGCGCAAACGCCCCGAGCAGCGCTATCAAACTGTGGCACAACTCGCTGACGATATCCGGCGTTTTCTGCGTCAGGAGCCGGTAGCTGCGCGCGGCGATGCGATGACCTACCGCGCGGGCAAGTTTGTTCGGCGCCACCGCGGCTCGGTCGCGCTGGCGGGCGCCGGTCTCATGGGGATTTTGCTGGCTTCGGGCACGGCACTTTATATCAGGCCTCCGTCGCCAACGACGCGCGTCAACAGGCGGAGGCAGAACGCACGCGCGCCGAGCGCAATCTCGTGCGCGCGCGCAAACTTGCCAACGACTCGCTGTTCGCGGTGCACGACGCGTTGCGCAATGTGCCGGGCACGACCGCAGCGCGGGCACTGGTCGCTGAAAAAGTGTCGGTGGCGCTGGATGAGATGGCGCGTGATGGCAGCCAGATTGATGCAGATCTGATGCGCGAGGCCGGGTCCAGCTGGAGCCGGCTGGCCATCATTCAGAGCCAGACCGCGGGCGCCAGTACCGGTGAAACACACAGGGCCGACAGCAGTTTTCGGCATGCTATCGAGCTGCTCTCGACCGCGTTTGTCGCCAAGCCGGAGAATCCGGATATCGCCAAGGATCTGGTGCGCAGTCTTCGCGTCTATGGCGTCTATCTGGCGACCAATAAACGCGTGGCCGAGGCGCCCGTGTGGCTACAGCGCGCGGTCACCATTGCTGCAGCGTTTGCGCGGCCCGGCCCCGAAACACGCCGGGTGCGGATGGAGGCTTCTGCTGCGGCCAGCAGCCTCGCCTTTTATGCCCGCGCCGAGACGCCATCGCAACGCGCCGAACGTCGCGCGAACGCGCTCTCGGCGCGCGATGCGCTGGAACAACTGAATACTGAAACGTTGACGGATGTGGAGCGCNTCGAACTGGACGACTATCGTATTTATCTGTACGGAACGCTCGCGCGTGCGGCGCATACTGGCGATGACGGGCTCGTTGACTGGCGGGGCGTGCTGGACTGGGCACAGCGCGCTTTATCGATCTCGCAAACGCGAGCGGCTGCCAATCCGGCGCGAACCTATCTCGCCGAACAACTTGCGACCAGCCATCTGGATGTCACGGCTGTTGCGAGCGAGCTCAAGCTGGATGAATTGGCTGCCCAACATGCCGCTGATGCTGCTGACGTGCGCGAAAGGTTGTACGTGGCTGATGGCTCTGATCAGGGCCGCGTTTCTGCGTTCGCCTACGCCCTGGCAACACTCGCCGAAGCTCAGGTCAAATTGCCCGATGCCGGTCCGGCGCGGGCAACACTGGACCGGGCTAGAAATCTGATGCAACAGGTTTCACCCGATGTCCTCGGACAGCTTGATATGGTCACTGCGGGCATGGGCATCAATGCAGTGTCCGCCCGGCTCGATGGTCGCGCCGCCGCAGCAACCCGGGACGCGACAGCGCGCGGCACGCTGTGTCAATCAGCTCAAGCCGCGCTGGCGTCGGTTCAGAAACAGCAGCCGCGCTGGGAGGCGTTTCACAAGCAATCGCTGAAGCCGGAGCTTGATGACATCCGGCGCGAAATGAAGGTTTGTATTCACTGAAGTCGCGCGCGACTACGACCACGAGGTTTCAGCCTCATGGCGCCATACCCGGTACACCGCACTTCTGCTCAATGTGCGAGCGCATCGCCGCCCAAGTCGTGCGCGTGCCGGGTCCGGTCGAACCGTTACTGACTGAGGTACCACTTGAGCCCTTGAGAGCCCGTGCGAGCAGCACGCCATCGGTCGTCACCTGTGCCACGCCGTCGCCGTCAAGGTCGAGTGCGCAACCGGGCGCGGCAACGTATTGCGGCGTGGTTTGATACGTGCCGCCGTGTCCGTGCCCACCCTGACCGAATTCGTTCATCCCCCAGCAGCGGAGCCCGCCGTCGGTCATGATGACGCAGCTTGATTCGTTGCCCGCAGTGATGGCCGTGGNTACATTGATACCGCTGGCCGCGACGGGCAGGCCGACCACGGTTTTCGGACTAACGCTCCCNTTGAACGTACCGTCGCCGAGTGAGCCGTGGATGTTGATGCCCCAGCATTGCACGGTCTGGTTGATCAGTATCGCGCAGGTGTGACCGGCGCCTGCTGCGACGCTCGATGGCGTAACACCGATTGCGCCGAGACCCGCGACCGTGACTGGCGTGCGGCTGATGCCGCCGCTGTTGCCATCACCCAGCTGCCCGTCCTGGTTATTGCCCCAACACACAACGCTGCTCAGGCTCAACACNTTGCCGGGCGCGAGCAGCGCNCAGGTGTGGGCGCGACCGGCGGATATCGCGACGGCGNTGCTGATGCCAGACACCAACCCCGGAGTGTTGCGTGAGTTGACCAGCGAACCGTCGCCCAGCTGACCATCGGTGTTGGCACCCCAGCATGACACGGTGCCGCCGACGCGGGCGCAGGAGTGGTACGCCCCGATCGCGATCTCGTCGACGTTGAGGATCGGCACACTCCACACGCGGGCACTGCTGCCAATGATCGCCGGGCTTGCCTGACCATAGTCGTTGCGACCAGCACAAAAGACCTGCTTCGCCTGAGACAGCACGCAGGTGTGCTCCACACCCAACCCGAGCTGGATTGCCGGGCCGGCCGGACCGAATCCGAGCAGGGTCACAGGCAACGGCGAGTTGGTGAAACTGTCCTGACCAAGCGCGCCGCCGGTGCCACGACCCCAGCAGCGTACCGAGCCATCAGTCAAACGTGCGCAGGTGTGAAACAGGCTCGCACGTACCTCCACTCCGGCGCTGATGCCGCGCACTGCAACGGGCACGCCGCTCGCGGCCGTGCCGCCATTGCCCAGCGCGCCGAATACGGTGTTCGCACCCCAGCAGTGAACCGTACCGTTGGTGGTGACCGCGCAACTTTGGCCGTCGCCCGCGGAGACCTGCGTGTAAATCGGTTGCGCAGCCACTGGCACTGCAGCGTATGTGAACGCGCTGAACAGTANGGCTGGGGTGATGTGACGGAAGGAATTTTTCAACGGCTTCATGGTGCCAGCCCCGCAACGCCACAGGCGGCTTCAAGAAATTTGCGGATCTGCGGCCACGTGGTTCGTGTCGCTCCGGCGCCCAGCGCATTGCTGGTCACCGCAGCGCCCGCCATACCCGCCAGCGCGCGCGCGGCGAGCAGGCCATCGGTAGCGGCGTTGAAGTTGCCGTCGCCGTCAATGTCCAGCTCGCAGTGCGGCGCAACGAACTGGGGCACGGTATGAACGTCACCCGTGCCGAAGCGACCGCTGCCAACCTGCGCGAGCACGTTGCTGCCCCAGCATTTCGCGCTGCCCGCGATGGTGAGGCCACAGGTGTGCAGGCGCCCGGCNGTCACCGCGACAAAACTGTCGATGGCGAATACGGTCACCGGGNTGAGCACCGTCGCTCCGGCNGAGTCTCCGTTGCCGAGGCGGCCGCTGCCGCTGTAGCCCCAGCATCGAATTTGTCCGAAGTTGGCCGAAACGCGAACACATGTGTGCAGTTCGCCAGCCGCGACCGCCGTGGCCGCATTGATGCCTTGAGACTGCACCGGCGCGTTGCGGTCNGTGGTCGTGCCGTCGCCGAGGATGCCGTTGCTGTTGTCGCCCCAGCAGTAGACGCTGCCGCTGTAGGTTGAGCAGGTGTGGTTCCAGCCGGCATCAATACTGGTTGAAACGAAACTGGCGATCTCGACTGGTGCGTTGCGACTGGTAAACGTGCCGTCGCCGAGCGCGCCGTTGTTGTTGTAGCCCCAGCAGCGCACGCGATTGTTGGCGAGCAATGCGCAGGTGTGTAACAGGCCGGCGCTGACGGCCACGGCGTTGGTGATGCCCACGACGTCGAGCGGTGTCATGCTGGTAAACGCCGCGCTGCCAGCACCCAGTTCGCCGTCACCGTTGTAGCCCCAGCATTTGATGGCGCCGCCACTGATGAGTGCGCAGCTGTGATCGCCACCTGCTGCGACGGCGATGGCATTGGCAACGCCGCTGACGGGGACCGGTGCAGACTGCGCGGTTGTATTGCCGTTACCGAGCTGTCCGCGAAAGTTGTAACCCCAACAGTAGACCTGCCCGTCCTTCAACGCCGCACAATTGTGCTCGCGCCCGGCAGCGATGTGTGCTGCGGTGTTCTGGATGCCCATGACGCGCACCGGCTCGGGCTGCTCCCGCCCCGTTCCGCTGATGCCGTTGCCAAGCTGGCCGCGCAGATTGAGTCCCCAGCAGTGCACGGCGCCGCTGTCGAGCAGGGCGCAGGTGTGGTTTTCGCCGGCGCTGATCTGGGTGTACGGCTGCGCCAGCGCGTACGGCGTGCACGTGAGCAGCGCGAACGTGCCGAGCGCACGCAGCGCACGTACGACGAAGGACAGCGTGTGCGCTCTGAGACGAATTGAATGAAGGAGTCGCTGCATGGGAGGTCCGAAACAGTTCCGATACCTCTAAAGCGCAGTCTCGCGAAAACGGTTCAAACCGGGCTGGTGACTGACGTGCGGATAGCATGCATGACGGTGCGCTGAGCGCAGATTTAGGCATTCAGCTTTTTTCTGAAACACCCATTCAATAAGGGCTTAGGGCACCGTATTGACATTTATCGACTATTGGCAAAGAGGCTGATATACCCTGCGTGGACGCCATTTCAGAGAAAAGCTGATAAGCGCTTTGTAGCTCTCGCTACTGCTGTGCCGGCACTCGCTGCCGCAGCAATTGCAGGTACAGCGCACCGTCAAGCGCCTGCCCGGTGCGTTGCGATTGCCACAACGTTTCACCGAGGCATTCGAGGATTTCGTGGGTGGCGGCGTGCTCGTCGTCGTGTTTTGCCGCCAGCTGCGCATGAATCGCGCGAATGCCGTGCGGCTGGTCGATGTCGAGCTGCTCCCGAACCGCGAGATGAAA
>JGI24770J26754_10003154_pt1 | contig 11079 bp, 7 predicted proteins | sample LakOneMetagenome_FD_26754 | JGI IMG/M metagenome (IMG submission 26754) | reverse complement strand
CTATAGCAGCTTATGCAGGTTTGGTCACTGGCTTCATTTGGGCGACGGTCTTTGTATGCCCCCTGTAAAGATCAGTTTCCTGGTCACTGAAGTGAATGGCACTTTCACATCTGCACTTAACATTGCAATGGTTGGCGGTATCATCATCGCTTTTCCTTTTCTCTTTTGGGAATTATGGAAATTCGTTAAGCCGGCACTTTCTCCAAAAGAGATCAAATATGCCCGGGGAAGTATTTTCTGGGTATCCCTTTGCTTTTTTGCCGGTGCTGCATTCGGATATTTTTTATTGGCTCCCTTTACTTTTAATTTCCTGGCAACATTTACATTGGGTAAATCGGGCGTTATACAATACCTGCCCAGTATCAATGATTATGTAGATACGCTTACCAATCTTATCCTTGGTTGCGGCATTGCCTTTGAATTACCCGTTTTGGCTTATGTGCTCGCCAAGATCGGTATCATATCTGCAAAATTTTTAAGAACCTACCGCAAATATGCTTTCGTGATCATATTGGTTGTGGCAGCTATCATAACGCCTTCTCCCGACTGGAGCAGCCAGACCATCGTGGCCATACCATTACTTTTCTTATATGAAATAAGTGTTATCCTTTGTGCCCGTGTAGACAGGCAAAAAGCAAAAGAAGAAAAAGAATGGAGTTAGGTTAATGGATAATTAAAGAAATAATAATTGATAATGTTTTAATTTTGCTAAAGGGGTTTGATTCAGTTAAACCAATTATCAATTATCCATTAACTAATTATCAATTATTGATCATGTACACATTTGATAAGACCAAACCCATTGCCATAGGATGTGACCATGCAGGCTTTGATTGTAAAGAAGACCTCATCTCTTTTTTGGAAGGAGAAGAAATGGCTTACGAGGATTTTGGCACATTCACGAAAGATTCTGTTGACTATCCTGATTTCGCACACCCCGTTGCAACAGCAGTTGAAAGCGGCAGGGCTTCATTCGGCGTATTGCTTTGCGGAAGCGCTAACGGTGTGGCCATAGCCGCCAACAAACACCAGGGAATAAGAGCTGCCATCTGCTGGGGAGAAGAACTTGCAGAGCTTGCACGCAAACACAATAATGCAAATATCATTTGCATACCGGCCAGGTTTGTGCGGGACGGTGATGCAGAAAAAATGCTCGATGTTTTTATGAACACTGCATTTGAAGGAGGAAGGCATCAAAACAGGGTTGAGAAAATTCCCATTTGATAACAGGTAATTATTCCACTACAACTTCCGGGCTTTAAGGTTGTTGCGTACCATGATTTATCAACCTTCTATTTAAAAAGTATAGCGAACTTTCTTATATCTGTATTCCCCTGCCAACCCTGTCAACCTTTCCACCGCTTATAAAAAAGAATATCAAAGCTTCCCCGCTTTCATTATTTTGCTTAAAATAATATCGTACATGAAAAAAATATTTTTTATACCTGCCCTGTTTTTTGGCTTGCAGCTATTTGCACAAAAGAATGATGCAGGCAAGTATGCGGCTGTTATAAAAGCCGATGACCTAAAATCATATTTAACTGTTATTGCCGGTGAAGAAATGCAGGGCCGTGAAACCGGCACAGAGGGCCAGCGCAAAGCAGCTGCATATATTGAAGCACAATTCAAAGCAATAGGACTTAAGCCTGCAGCAGGTATGCAGGGCTACCAGCAATTTTATCCATTGTACAAAGACAGCCTTACGAACAGCAAATTGATCATCAACGATTCTGCACTGGTTTATGGAGTGGATTATATATCCCCGGCAAATACCAATGAAAAAGGTTCATTCAACGGGAATGAAATTGTTTTTGCAGGCTATGGTATTGAAGACAATGCCTACAACGATTACGAATCGCTGGATGTAAAGGGAAAGGTTGTGATACTGTTCCTCGGAGAACCCAAAAAAGATGGGAAATATTTGATCTCCGGCAGCATAAAAAGCAGTGAATGGTCTACACAGGGCTTAACGAAAAGGCTGGCACTGGCAGCAAAAAAAGGTGCAACAGGTGTTTTGATCATAAACCCACTGCAGGATTCATTCAATGGACGCCTTGCCGAAATGGGCAAAAAAACGAATGTATATTTCCCCAGGCCTTCTGCAGATAAATTATTGAATTACGCCATCCTCAGCCACGCATTTACAAAAATGCTCCTGGGTGCCAACACCGATAGCCTGATAAAACATGCAAGGGCATTCATTCCTTTCGAAAAAAATGAATTATCGGTAACCAAAGCTAAAACTGTTTTTGAGTTTGATAAGTACCGTACCACGATCAATGCAAGCAACGTGATCGGGATCATCGAAGGCACGGATAAAAAAGATGAATATGTTTTTCTTACCGGGCATTATGATCATTTGGGAATACGCGATGGCAAAATTTATTATGGTGCTGATGACGACGGCAGCGGAACCGTTGCAGTAATAGAAATGGCCAAAGCATTTGCCAAAGCCAAAGCCGCCGGAAAAGGCCCACGCCGTACTATGGTATTCATGACGGTAAGCGGCGAAGAGAAAGGGCTTTGGGGAAGTGAGTATTACAGTGAACACCCGGTATACCCGTTAGACAAAACTTCTGTTGACCTGAACACCGATATGGTTGGAAGAATAGACACTGAAAGAAAAATGGCCGACACTTTGAATTATGTATATGTTGTCGGGCATGATAAACTCAGCAGCGACCTGCCGGTAATCAATGAAGGGATGAATAAAAAATATACGAACCTTGTGTTGGATTATAAGTTTGATGACCCCAACGATAAAGAAAGAATTTACTTCCGCAGCGATCATTATAATTTTGCACGCAAGGGTGTGCCTGTTTTATTTTTTTACGACGGCATGCTAAAAGCCGATTATCATAAACCCACCGATACGATCGAAAAGATCAACTGGCCATTATATGAAACCAGGGTGCGCATGATATTTCACACCGCATGGGAAATTGCAAACAGGAAAGAAATGTTGAAAAGGGATATCCCCTTACCGGCAAGCGCTGCAAATGGCAGGTGATCTATAAATGGAATGATGATGGATAATTAATGATGCCAGGGCTACTAATTATCCATTATCATTTATGAATTATCATTTAGCCTCATAAACATTATCCTTCTTGTTCACGTCGGGCACATAAGTACTTCCTAATTTAACAGACCTTATTTTTTTATCCGAATTGATATTGATAAGAACGTTCTTATTTCCCTTTTCCCAAACGGCAATGCTGCGATGGATCTTTTCTGAACTCCCATCTTTGTAAACAATGCTGATATCAACCGGCACAGGCTTGGTCCCTTTTGATTCTATCAACAATTGTTTTTGTTTTCCCTTTTCCGAAACTTTTGCAATGGCAAGGTCCGGCACACCATCATCAAAGAACCAGCGCTTCCAGAACCAGTTCAAATTCTTACCAGCCCCAACATTCATGCTATTGAAAAAATCGTAAGGGATTGGATGCTTACCATTCCAGTTGCGGATATAATTATGCAGCCCTTTATAAAATAACTCATCCCCCAGCATATCCTTGACAAATAAATAACCCATGGCCGGTTTCGGATAACTGTTGGTGAACATAGACGTTCCGAATTCCTGCGTGGTAAGCGTGATGATTGGCAGGTCAATTTCATTGCCTGCGCTTTTTTCATATCCCAGCACACCATATTCATCCACGATGGTTGTATCGATCATNGGAGAAATAAGCCACTCCCCGATCGTTGCCCAGCCTTCATCCATCCAGCCATATTTTGTTTCATTGATGCCCATGTAAAATGGGAACATGGTATGAAAGATCTCATGGTCGGTCAATTCAATGCTCTCTGCCCTGTCCTCAAGGGGATTGTCATTCACCATCATCGGGTATTCCATTTGATCAAGCCCGTCGAAAACGGTCTCATGGCTGTAAGGGAACGGCCATTTCGGAAATTGATAACTCATGGCCGCAACCGTTTTATGTGCATCGGCTGCTACAAAAAAATAATCCTTGTGCTTTGGGTTGAAAGCTGCATCCACCCTTGTTCTCCTGCCGGTTGCTTTATCCACCACCAGGCTTGAACTCTGCCACATGTAGTGGTTGCTTAATGCAAACACAGCGTCTGTTACATTGCTGGCTTCAAATATCCAGGTATTGGAACTGCCGGGTTTTGTTACGGGTTCATTCAGGTCTGTGCTGTCGATGATCGTAACATACCCATCTGTTGTTTCAGCCTGCTGTATTCTTTGCTGGTATTTTTCTTTAAACAGGGCTGCACTGTTCTTTAGGTCGCCNGTTGCCCATACNACGTAATCNGCAGGTACGGTAACGGCCGTTTTAAAATCACAGAAATCATTGTAAAATTCCTGTGTGCCCAGGTAAGGGTTGCGGTTCCATCCATCAATATCATCATACACTGCAATGCGTGGGAAAAAATAAGCTATGAAATAAGCGCCTGATTCCACTTCTCCTGTGCGCATGTGCGAACCCTTGTTAAGTGTGTAAGAATAACTGATATTAAATTTCANGGATGCTTTCGGAAGCAGTGGCCTGATACGCACACTCATATTGGTAGCATCTATCCTGTAATTTTTATCGGGCAATAATTCATCATTGGCAGCAAGCTTTTCGATCTTCACACCATCAGTAATATCTTCCGGGCCCAGGTTGGATAAACGGGATGCCCCTTTTTTATAAATGTTCGGGTATAGTTTAAAAACAATCTCTTTTAATGTATCCGGGCTGTTATTGATATAGTTGATGGAAGCAGTTCCGTTTATGAGCCTGGTAGCCGGATCAAAATTCACAGCAATATCATAGGAAGCATGGTTTTGCCAGTAATTTTTACCGGGACTGCCATTGGCGTCCCTGGTACCTTTATCAAAAGCTGTTTTAATATTTAGCGGGACGGGTAATGTTGCCTGTGCATTTACATCTTTCGCAAAAATGAGCATGCAGAAAAAAACAAATATTTGTTTCATCACATATTTTTTTAAAGTTAGATCATTGTAAATGTATAAACATCTATGAACATGATCGGTAAAAACCAGGCGGGTATCTGAATCGGGAAAAATGACGTTCATCATAAATCCATAGTTTTTTACCGATTTTTATAAAATATGTCTTTATTTTGCTGAATATTTCAATATCATTTGTAAAATCCTCCCAATTTCCTTTTGCTGGGCGATCCAATATCTTATATATTAAATCAAACCGGACAAAATGAAAAAGTTACCTTTACTAGCTACTGCTTTATTCTTATTATTATGCTCTCTCTGTACAAATGCGCAAGGCATTTACCAGTTATGGGGCATGTCCTCCACCGGCGGTGATGATTATTTAGGCTCCTTATTTAGCAGCAATGCATCGGGAGATAATTACCAAAAAAGATACCAGGTCACCAGGATCGACCAGGGCTATAATCCACAACACGCAGATCCGGTTGAATACAATGGAAAGCTCTATGGCACTGCATCCCTTGGTGGCGCACAAGGCTATGGAGTGATCTTTGAATGGAATCCCGCTACGAATATTTATACAAAAAAAATTGACTTCAATGATGTTGATGGAAAATATCCTTTTGGAAGTTTAACCTGCAATAATGGCAAATTTTATGGAATGACTTCTGCCGGCGGAGCTAATGACAGGGGAGTGATCTTTGAATGGAATCCAACAAGCAACACTTACACAAAAAAGATAGACCTGGATGATGCAGGTGGCAGTTACCCGCAAGGCAGCCTGTTATTCAATAACGGCAAGTTCTATGGAATGACTTCTGCCGGTGGTGTTAATGATAAGGGCGTGATCTTTGAATGGGATCCAACCAGCAATACTTATACAAAAAAAATTGACCTCACTGCAGCAGGTGGAAGCGCCCCTCAGGGAGGATTAGCATTTAGAGACGGGAAGTTTTATGGATTGACTGCTGAAGGCGGCNCCAATGACAAAGGGGTGATCTTTGAATGGAACCCAACAACGAATACTTACACGAAAAAGATAGACCTCAGTACAACGGTCGGCAGTACGCCTTATGGAAGTTTGGCAGTGAAGGATTCTAAACTTTATGGAATAACTTCTGCAGGTGGCGCAAATGACAGGGGTGTTATTTTTGAATGGGTGCCTGGCTCAAATACTTATACAAAAAAGATAGACCTGAGTGCTTCTACAGGCAGCTCCCCTTTTGGCAGCCTGGCCATGAATGGAACAAAGTTTTACGGCATGACACGTACGGGTGGCACGAATAATAAAGGAACCATTTTTGAATGGGACCCTGCTTCCAATACTTACACAAAAAAAATGGACCTCAGTACCAGCAGTGGATGTTCGCCAAGAAGCAGCCTTTCTTTGAGCGGCAGTAAGTTTTATGGCCTCACCTGGCAGGGCGGCAGCATCAACAACGGGGTACTCTTTGAATGGGATCCTGCAACAAATGCTTATGCAAAAAAGATAGAACTGAACGTAGGTTTTGATGGAACCAATCCTTCAGGAAATCTCACAAGACTGAATGGAAAATTTTTCGGTGTTACAGGCCAAGGCGGCAACAACAATATAGGAGTGCTCTTTGAATGGAACCCGGTAACGGAAACTTATACCAAGAAATTTGATTTNACAGGAAGCAATGGNAGCGCACCGCTTGGAAGCCTTCAATGTAATGNCGGTAAATTATATGGCATGACCTATAAAGGGGGAAGCAATGACATGGGAGTGATCTTTGAATGGGATCCTGCAACAAATACTTATACAAAAAAAATAGACCTTGACGGCACTAATGGAAGCTATCCCCAGGGCAACCTTACACTGAAGGACGGAAAATTTTATGGCATGACCTACCGTGGCGGAGCCAATGACCAGGGTGTGATCTTTGAATGGGATCCCGCCACAAATACTTATACAAAAAAGATAGACCTCAATTCAACTGATGGAAATTATCCTCCCGGCAGCTTAACGCAAAACGGCACCAGGTTTTATGGCATGACCGAATATGGAGGTATCAATGACGCAGGTGTGATCTTTGAATGGGATCCCGCTACAAATATTTATTCCAAAAAAATTGACCTGAGCAATGCAGGTGGAGAGCACCCCCCGGGCAGTTTAACTTTTAAGAACAATAAGTTCTATGGTGTGACGAACAGTGGGGGTGCCGATAATCAGGGTGTGATCTTTGAATGGGATCCGCTAGCGAATGTTTATACAAAGAAATTTGATTTTAATGATATCGATGGAAAAAGCCCGCAAGGCACATTAACCGTAAGCGGTGAAAAACTATATGGTATGGTCAATGGTGGCGGTGCCGATAACAGGGGTGTATTCTTTGAATGGGATCCCATCAATAATATTTATACAATAAAAAGAAATTTTGTACAATCTGACGGTAATGGCCCGGGGCATGGAAATGATTTTATCCTTTCCCCTGTACCGGTAGCCAAGGGAACGCCAAACAGCTGTACTGGTTTTGCTTCCGTAACGATCAATAACAGTAATAATAATGTGTGGGTACCGATCGTGGATAATAACGGAGATGCCGTTGCAGAAATAAAAGCCAATGGCAATAACCTCGGTGTGGTCAACACATCTATGTACATCAATAATGGAACGGTGAGGGAAGACGGAGCAAAAAGATTATACCTCGACAGGAACCTGACCATCACTTCACAGACAGCACCCACTTCGGCTGTAGACCTCCGGTTATACATAAAGAACTCGGAATACGAAGCGCTGAAAAGTGCCATTAATTCTGATGGCCAACCATCCGGTATACTTGGTATTGCCGATCTTGGAATTTATAAAAATGAGAACAGTTGTTTGCCGGCTGTTATGGATGGCCTTGTTGGGGTCAGTACTTCCAATGACAGCTGGGAAGCTGATTATGTATTATCCGGAAGCGTGGATATAGGTACTGTTTCCTCATTTTATTTCCTGAGTAAAGCCAACGGAAGCCCGCTACCGCTTGCCCGGATAGAATTTGATGGCCAGCTTGTAAACAATGATGGCAACCTGGTATGGAAAACATACGACGAAATAAACACACAATCCTTTGACCTGGAAAGAAGCACTGATGGCAGGAACTTCAGCACAACAGTTAATGTCTTTGCAGTTAACAGGCCAGGCACTCATCAATATTTTTATACAGATAAAAGCATCAACTTACTGGGCGTTCCGGTTGTATACTATCGACTTAAATTAAAAGACAGGGACGGGCATTTTATGTATTCAAGTATTGTTGCGCTCAATATCAAAGGCGGCGATCACATTGCTTTATTATATCCGAACCCTGCTACCGATAAAGTGAATGTGAGCATATTTGTAAATAAAAAAGAAAAGGCCCAGCTGAGGATAATAGATGAATCAGGCAGGATCATCAAACAACAGCCGTGGGAATTAGCTGCAGGTGCCAATGCGCTTCCCATTAATATAAACAATCTGGCCAACGGGGTTTATTATGTAGAACTGCTGGGTGAAACGATCAATGAACACAAGCGATTCATCAAACAATAATATTCTTAAAATAATTTTGAATTTACCCTCCAAAAAAGCCCATCAATGTTGATGGGCTTTTTTAATTCTTTTAAGCACTGCGCTTACCAGCCCAATATCCANGCAAAGATCAATGGTGCTACGATAGTGGCATCACTTTCAACAATGAATTTCGGTGTATGTATATCCAGTTTGCCCCAGGTAATNTTTTCATTGGGTACAGCACCNGAATAAGATCCGTAAGAAGTGGTTGAATCAGATACCTGGCAGAAATAACTCCAGAAAGGAACATCATGCCATTCGAGATCCTGGTACATCATCGGCACCACGCAGATGGGGAAATCGCCGGCGATACCACCACCGATCTGGAAAAATCCCACACCCTTCCCGGCTGAATTATTACGGTACCAATCGGCCAGCCATACCATATACTCGATACCACTTTTCATGGTAACGGCTTTTATTTCATTCTTGATAACATAGGAAGCAAAGATATTTCCCATGGTACTGTCCTCCCATCCCGGTACTACAATAGGAATATTCTTTTGTGCAGCGGCGAGCATCCAGCTGTTCTTCGGGTCTATCTCGTAATACTGTTCCAACACGCCACTGAGCAACATCTTGTACATGTATTCATGCGGGAAAAAGCGTTCGCCTTTTTCGTCTGCTTCTTTCCATATTTTATGAATATGCTGCTGCAGCCTCCTGAAAGCTTCTTCTTCCGGTATACAGGTATCGGTTACCCGGTTGTAATGATTTTCGAGCAGGTCCCATTCTTCCTGTGGACTAAGATCACGATAATTCGGAACTCTTTTGTAATGGCTGTGTGCCACCAGGTTCATGATATCTTCTTCCAGGTTTGCACCCGTGCAGCTGATGATGCTAACCTTGTCCTGCCGGATCATTTCGGCCAGGCTTAAACCCAATTCTGCAGTACTCATAGCACCTGCCAGTGTTATCATCATTTTTCCTCCTTCATCCAGGTGTGTCACATAACCTTTTGCTGCGTCCATCAAAGCAGCTGCATTAAAATGACGGTAATGATGTTCAATAAAACTTGAAACCGGTCCTTTACTCATAATAAATGTTTAAGGCTGCAAAAGTAATTTTTTTTATGTAGCCGGCAGTTGATTTTTTAAAGCATTTGACACAAAAAAAGATCGAAAATGTTTGCATATTATTTTTATTATTTAGATATTTGTCTAAATATACAAATAAACAGATCATGAACCTGCTCTTTAAGGCATTGAATGATACTACCCGCAGGGAAATATTGGAGTTGCTGAAGAAAAGCGACCTAACTGCCGGTGAGATCGCTGACCGCTTCAACATCAGCAAGCCCAGTATATCACATCACCTCGACCTGTTGAAACAGGCAGGATTGGTGGAGTCTGTAAAAGAAGGGCAGTTCATCCGCTACTCTATTAATACTACCGTATTGGATGAGATCGCAAAATGGTTCATACAATTCAAAACAAAAAAATAAATGTTCAACAATGAAACAGTCTAAATTATTCCACCGGGTATTCCCTTTTGTTATGATGTCAATACCCTGGATATATATTGCGTTCATATGGGATAAACTCCCATCAACCATACCCACTCATTTTGGAATAGACGGAACAGCGGATGCCTACGGGCCGAAAACGGAGATCATGATCCTGCCGCTCGTTTTTTCGGTGATCGGCATTGGCGTATATTTTATATTGCGCAATATTAGTAAGATAGACCCGAAGAGAAAATATGCTGCATCCACTTCTTCTGTGTTGTCTAAACTTGCAAATGCAGTGATCATCATATTGTGTGCTGTTTGCCTGTTTGTTTCTTACTGGACACTCAAAGGAAAAATAGAAAGCATGCAGGCGGTCTTCTGCTCCATGGGATTGTTCTTTGCTTATATCGGGAATCTTCTGCACAGCATTAAGCCGAATTATTTTGTAGGATTCCGGTTGCCNTGGACATTAGAAAATGAAGAGAACTGGAGGAAGACACACCAACTCGCCAGCAAATTATGGTTCATCGGAGGGATCGTGTTAGCGCTCATTTCACTGATCATAAATTTAAAGGTTCTTGCAATTATTTTTTTTGCCGGCATATTGATCATAACGATCATCCCGGTCGCTTACTCTTATAATCTTTACAGAACTTCCACCGCAGGAAATGACAATGGTAAATAAAAAAGATCCTCCGCTTTTTACAGACGGAGGATCTTCTTAGAAAAAATATTTGGCTGCTTATCTTTTATTATTTCTGTTTGATCACTTTAACGGTGATCTTTTGTGTATCTGTAACAACAGTTAACAGGTAAACGCCGCCGGCTAAATTATCCAGCTTATCCAGCAATACTGCGTTGCTGCCTTTATTTAAGGCCGTATTCTGTTGCAGTATCTTCTTGCCGTCGAGGCTGTTCAGTGTAATAACGGCATTCTCTTTTTGAGTGGCATCTATCTGTACCCTTAACTGATCTGCAAATGGATTCGGTGAAGCTTCTACATTAAATCCTTTGATGCTCAGTTTTATCTTAACGATGGTGCTGTATTTAACCTGGCCAGAGATGTCAACCTGCATCAGCCTGTAATAGAACAGGTTTGAATTTATGGCACTGATGTTATCAGTATAATTATAATTCTTTGCTGTACTG
>JGI24770J26754_10003153_pt1 | contig 11080 bp, 6 predicted proteins | sample LakOneMetagenome_FD_26754 | JGI IMG/M metagenome (IMG submission 26754) | reverse complement strand
TCCAGGCTGGAACCGCCGGAGGTCGACTTGCCGAACGTGCCGAGCTTGGCGGCAGCGGACTGCAGGCGCTGGAAGTAGGGCGGCAGCCAGACGACCTGGCGCAGTTGCGGTTCCTCGACCATGCGGCAGTCGGTGCCGAGCGTCGCTTCGACGGAATCGCCGTCGAAGTCGCTGGCGACGAGGTCGAGCGCGGTGAGGCTGTTGAGCGCGTTCGAGGTCTCCGTGTAGAAACTGCCGCTGAAACTGGCGGGATTGGACGTGTCGGTCAGGTGCCAGATCGAATGCAGCAGGTTCTGCGTCTGGTTGCGCGACAGCGTCATCACCTCGGCGATACCGTCCTTGTCCATGTCGGCGACGGCGACGTTGACCATTGCGAGGTCGCTGGTGCCGCTGACCGGGTAGTAGCCGGCGTACGTCGGCGTGGTCCTGACGTGGTACATGAAGCCCGGGGCGCTGCCGCCGTTGCTGCTGCCGCCGACACTGACCGTGATCGACTGCTGGTACGTGCGCGTGACATTGAGATTGTCGACGATCGTGAGCTTGACCGTGCGCGTGCCGGCCGCGGTGTACACGTGCACCGGGTTGATGTCGTGGATCGCGCCGGTGGCGTCGCCGAAGTCCCAGGTATAGGTCGCGATCGGCCCGGTCGACGTGTTGTCGAACTGCACCGTGAGGCCGTCGGCGACGTACAGATAGCCCGCGGCGAGATCGACCTCGGCCTTGAACACCTCGACCGCGAGGCGCGTGTTGGTGTCGTCGCGCGCGAGCACGATTTCCGACGGCGACACGCGATCGACGTTCGCGATCGTCGCTTCGAAGCTCTTCAGGCCACCCTCGTAGTCGCCCTGCACGAGGTGGCTCGAGTCGAACTCCTCGCCGCTGCCGCGGCTGGCGAAGCCGATGTCGGTGATCGCGTTGCCGGCGTCGCGCGTGGTCGTGAAATGATGCAGGCGCTGGCCGATGTAGTTGAACGACGATTGGCGGAACTGTGTATGGACGACGAGTTCCGCCGCCGCGCTGTCGACGACATCACCCGCGTCGGCCTCGATACGATCGATGCTGTCGATGCCCGGCGTGCCGTTGTCGGCGGTGTAGGAGAATCCGAGCACGCTCTGGAACGACTTGCTGCCGATCGCGGTGTCGCTGCCGACGATCGGCAACGCCGCCGTCGTCGGCTGGTATTCGAGCAGGTGGTAGTTCAGCGTGCGCGTGCCGCCGGAACCGGTGTCATCCACCACCACTGCCTGCGCGCGCCCGTCCAGCAGCATGTCGTCCGCGGCCAGGCTGATGTTGCCGACCGCACCGCTGCGGCTCCAGTGGCCCGCGCTGCTGTCGTCGGCCTGCGCGATCGTCCCGTTCGCGCTGCCGGTGAGCACGAAGACCTGCATGCCCGAGGCCGTGCGCACGAGCACGGCCAGCTCCTGTTTGCGGTCGGTCGAGCCGTCGAAGTCGCCGGCCGCGAGGTCCACCGCGTTGATCGACTGGTTCAAGGTCCAGCTGTCGATGAGCTCCGCCGAAGGCGCGCCGGATCGGCGGAATACGCCGAGCCGCAGCGCATTCGAGCCGGTGACCTTGTTCGCCGTCACCACTTCGTCGGCGCCATCGCCGTCGAGGTCGACGCTCACCGCCTTGACGAATGTGGTGCCGGCGAGATCGCCGGGAAACAGGCCGCCGCGGATCGTGCGCGTGAGCGGCGGCGGCTCGGGGTCTACTGCGGGCTGGTATTCGTCGAACGCGTTGAATCCACTCGCGGCGATCATGTCGATCGCCTCGGCTTCGCCGCCGAGGGTAACGCGACGTCCGAATGGCGTGTTGTCGCATCCGATGTCGGTGCGCACGTGGGTCGCGAAACGCGGCAGGGGCGCGGCGGCGCCCGTGGCTGCGAACAGGCACAGGCCGGCCAGCGGCAGGGCAAGGCGCGCGAGGCGGGTTGCGGGTGTCTTCGGGTGCATTCGGGATTCCCCCAGGTTCGTCGGAGCCGCGCGACCGTCCGCCGCTGCGGGCGGAAGTTCTGCTGGCAACGAGGTCAAGCGCGGAAAGGGGCAGCGACGTATCAGCGTCGGCGGAAATTCCCTCGATGCGCCGATGGCGGCGGTTGCGCCGATATGATGGCGGCGGCACGGGGGCGGGGAAGGGCGGACGATGGATGCCGGGCAGTGGAATCGCGTGCGAGCCATGTTCGAAGCAGCGCTGGAGCTGCCGGAGGCGGAGCGCCGCGCATTCGTCGAGGCGACCTCCACCGACCTCGCCTTGCGCGATGAAGTGCTCGCCCTGCTCGCCGCCGATGCAGGCACGGTGGCCGTTGCGACCGACGTGGGGGATGCGGCACCGGACCTGCTCGCCGGGATCGGCGACGATGCGGTCGCGGACGAACGCGGGGCCTTGGTCGGTACGCGCGTCGGGCCGTGGAGACTCGAGCGCGAACTCGGACGCGGCGGCATGGGAGCGGTGTACCTCGGTGAGCGCGTCGACGGCGATTTCCGCCAGTTCGCGGCGATCAAGCTGGTGCGGTCGAGCTGGGAAGCAGGCGAGCTGCAGCGGCGCTTCCGCAGCGAGCGGCGCATCCTCGCGAGCCTCGATCACCCGAACATCGCGCGCCTCGTCGACGGCGGCGAGACGGCGGACGGCAAACCGTACCTGGCGATGGAGTACGTCGACGGCCAGCCGCTGTGCGCGCACTGCGATGCACGGCGCCTGGCGGTCGCCGATCGCCTGCAACTGTTCCTCGCGGTGTGCGCGGCGGTCGCCTACGCGCATCGCAGCCTGGTCGTGCACCGCGACCTCAAGCCATCGAACGTGCTGGTCGGCAGCGACGGCGAGGTGAAGCTGCTCGATTTCGGCATCGCGCGCCTGCTCGAGAACGATGCCGCGATGACCGGTTCGGCGATGCGCGTGTTCACGCCGGAATACGCCGCGCCCGAACAGGTGCGCGGCGACCCGCTCACCACCAGCGTCGACGTGTACGCGCTGGGCGTGATGCTGTTCGAGCTGCTGACCGGGCGTCGGCCCTATCGCCTTTCCGCGACGACGCCGGCGATGCTCGAACGCGCGATCCTCGCCGAGGAGGCGCAGCGCCCGTCGCAGGTAGCCGTTTCCGGCGACGCGTTGTCGTCGCCGCTGGCGCATGCCCGTGCGAGCGAGCCGCACCAGCTCGGCGCGAGCCTGCGCGGCGATCTCGATGCGATCGTGCTGAAGGCGTTGCGCAAGGAACCGCAGCAACGATATGTCTCGGTCGAGGCGCTGGCGAACGATGTCCGCTGCTACCTGGGCCGGCAACCCGTCGCGGCGCGACGTGGCAACTGGCGCTATCGCGGCGTGCGCTTCCTGCAGCGCCACTGGCTCGCCGTCGCGCTGGGGTCGATCGCCTTCGCGGGCATCCTGACCGGGCTCGGTGTCGCGCTGTGGCAGGCCGAGCGCGCGCGACAGCAGGAGCTCGTCGCGCAGAACGAAGCGCGCAAGGCACGCGCGGTGTCGGAGTTCCTGACCGGCGTGTTCAAGGCGGCAGAGCCCGGCAGCAGCGACGGCCGCGATCCGCGCGCAAGCGAACTGCTCAGGCGCGCGGCGGACAAGGTCGGGGCGCAGTCCGACATCGCGCCGACCAGCCGCGCGAGCATGCTGATGGCGATCGGCAGCGCGTACCTCACGATGGACGACCATCCGCGCGGACTGGAGCTCATGCGCAGCGCGCACGAAGCGGCGTTGCGCGGCGACGATGTGCGCCTGCGCGCCGAAACGCAGCTCGAGCTCGCGCGCGCGCTCGACTCGGACGGCCAGTCGAACGCGGCATTGCACGAGCTCGAACAGGCGCAGTCGTTCGTCGCGACCGATCCGCTCAGCGACGGCGTGCTCAGGCGTCGCTTCGGCTACCTGATCGCGGTCGTGTACAACAACCTCGACCGTGCGGCGGACGCATTGCCGCATCTGGACCGGGTCTATCGCGAAGCGGTCGCGACCGACGGCCTCGGCAGCGCGGCAGTCGGCAAGTTCGTCGACCTGTACTCCTCGCTGCTGATCTCCGCGCATCGCGGTGGGGATGCGATCGCGCTGACGCAGGCCAATTACGAGGCCTCGCGCCGGCGCCCGGACCTGCCGCTGCTCGAACGCTCCAATTTTGCCGCGGCCTATGGCCTTTCGCTGCTGCGTGCCGAGCGCGCCGCGGAGGCCGAAAGCGCCTATCGCGAGGCACTCGCGCTGGACGAGAAGCTGTACGGCGTTGGCAACCTCGCGACGGACATCTCGATGAACAATGTCGCCGCGGCGCTGCGCAACCAGCGCCGGTTCGCCGAGGCAGCCGAGTTCGGCGCGCGCGTGCTGGCGATGCGCAGGGCGCACCTGCCGGCGGATTCCGCGGCGATCGCGCGCTCGCTGGCGATGCTCGGNGACATCTGGCGCAGCGCGGGCGACTTCGACAAGGCGGTGCCGTTGCTGCGCGAGAGCGTCGCCATCTTCGACAGGCGCGGCGAGGATGACCGCGCTTCCGCCATCACGGCACACCTCAACCTGATACGCGCGCTCGAAGCGGCGGGCGCCTACGACGAGGCGTTGCAGGTGATGAGCCACGTACTGCCCCACACGCAGCGCAGCAGCAGCCAATACGCCGGCGCCGGCGGCGCCGAGGTGCGTCTCATGCATGCGCGCCTGCTCGCGCGAGCCGAGCCGGAGGGCAAGGACTGCAGCGCGATCGCGCACGTGCTGGAGGTCGCGCCCGCCGGCGAAGCCGTCGCGGTGGAGGCACACGTGCTCGCCGCCGATTGCGAGCGGCGCAACGGTCGCACGCAGCCGATGCAGGAGCACCTCGCCGCCGCGGGTGCGGCGCAACTGCCGCCGGATCGACTCAGCGCCTATGCGCGCGAGCGGCTGGCCGAGCTCGGCGCCCGCCGTTGAAGGGCCCGGTCGCTGCGCCGGGTCGCGTCCGGCCGACCGCGTCGCCCAAGACGTGGTTCGTCTATATCCTCGAATGCCGTGACGGCAGCCTCTACACCGGCATCGCGATCGACGTGGCGATGCGCTTCGCGCTGCACGCGGCCGGACGCGGTGCCCGCTACACCCGTTCGCATCCGCCGNTGCGCGTGCTCGCGAGCTTCGAACATCCCGACCGCTCCAGCGCTGCCAAGGCCGAATACGCGATCAAGCAGCTGACGCCAGCGGAGAAGCGCGCGCTTGCCGGCGCGTCCAGAGGGCGCNGAGCGATGCCACCCCCGACGACAGGCACATGCAAGGTAGTTGTTATATTGTAACCATCTTGGGGTGTTGCTCCCTCGACCCGGAACCGCTTCGCATGCGCTTGCCTGTCCTCCTCCTCAGTTCCACCCTCGTGCTCGCGCCGCTGATTGCGGCGCGTCCTGCGTCCGCNCGCGAAGGCGCGATGACCGTGCAACAGCAACTGGATGCGCTCGCCGCGCGCGTGAAGGTGCTGGAGGCGAACGACAGCCTGTTGCGCAAACAGGCGGAGGATGCAATCGCCGCGGCGCAGGCCGCGCGGGCGGAACTGGCCGCGCTGAAGGCGGCACCGCCGCCGGCGGTCGCCGCGGTCGAGGCCGCGCCACCTGCCGCGGCGCCGTCCGGTGGCAATGCGAACGCGTTCAATCCGGCGATCAGCGTCATCCTCAACGGCAGCTACACGAGCCACTCGCTCGACCCGAACCACTACGCGCGCGCCGGTTTTCCAGTCGTCGATGAAGGCGGGCCNGGACCGCGCGGCATCTCGCTTGGCGAGAGCGAAATCTCGCTGGCCTCGAACATCGACGAGAAGTTCTACGGCCAGCTCACGCTGACTGCGCACAGCGACAACGGCGAAGACCATGTCGGTGTCGAGGAAGCGTTCATCGACACCACCGCGCTGCCGGACGGTTTCAACCTGCGCCTCGGCCGCTTCTTCTCCAACATCGGCTACCTCAACAGCCATCACGCGCACACCGACAACTTCTTCGACCGGCCGCTCGCGTACCAGGCGTTCCTCGGCAGCCAGTACGGCGACGACGGTGCCCAGCTGCGCTGGCTCGCGCCGACCGACCTGTACTTCGAAGTCGGCGGCGAGATCTTCCGCGGCGGCAACTATCCGAGCGGCGGGGCCGAGCACAGCGGCGCCGGCGTGAAGACATTGTTCGCGCATGCGGGCGGCGACATCGGCATCGAGAATTCGTGGCTCGCCGGCCTGTCGATGCTGAAGTCGAGCGCGACCGGCGCGGCCGACGGCTTCAGCGGCGACAGCACCTTGTACATCGGCGAAGCGACGTGGAAATGGGCGCCGCAAGGCAACTTCAAGGATGGCGGCGTGACCGTGCGCGGCGAGTACTTCGTCGACCATCGCAACGGCACGGCGGTCAATCCGCTCGACGAAGGCGAGCCGCTCGCCTGGCATGGCGCACGACGCGGCGCCTATGTCGAAGGCATCTACCGCTTCAACCGCACATGGGACATCGGTTACCGCGTCGACAAGCTGTGGGCCGATCGCACGGGTCCGTATGCGAGCGCGTTCGATCCCTACCGCAACACGCTGGAACTGACCTGGCGCAACAGCGAATTCAGCCTGCTGCGCCTGCAGTTCGCGCGCGACCAGCCGACGAGCAACACGACCGACAACGCGCTGACGCTGCAGTACCAGGTCAGCCTCGGCGCACATGGCGCGCACAAGTTCTGATCGGCAAGGGGCGCCCTCATCCACGATGCCCCCGGGACGAGGGCTGAAAAGCATCGCGCCTTCCGGCGCTCCCACGGGGAGTCCCGCCTGGAATCGACGATGCGCAGATTCTTGCTGTGTACGTAGGAGCGGCTTCAGCCGCGATGCTCTTGCCCTGACAGGTGGACGAATGAACAAGCTGATCATGCTGTGCACGCTGGCCCTCTGCGCCGCCGCCTTCACCGCGCCCGCGCACGCGAACCTCAAGGTGTTCGCGTGCGAACCGGAATGGGGTTCGCTGCTCAATGAACTCGGCGGCGACAAGCTCGACGTCGACGTCGGCACCTCCGCGCTGCAGGACGTGCACGTGATCGAGGCGAAGCCGAGCCTGATCGCCAANGTGCGGCGCGCCGACCTCGTGGTCTGCACCGGTGCCGATCTGGAAATCGGCTGGCTGCCGCAGCTGGTGCGCCAGTCCGGCAATCCGAAGATCGCGTCCGGCGCCGGCTCGTTCATGGCGGCGGACCAGATCACGACGCTGGAGAAGCCCTCGCAACTCGATCGCGCCAACGGCGACGTGCATCCGGGCGGCAATCCGCATTTCCAGATGGACCCGCAGCGCGTTCTGGTCATCGCGAAAGCGCTCGCCGCTCGCCTCGGTGAACTGGATGCCGCGAACGCCGCCACCTACCAGCAGCACCTCGCGGATTTCATCACGCGCTGGAGCGCGGCGATTCCGAAGTGGGAAGCAAAGGCGGCGCCGCTCAAGGGCCGCAACGTCGTCGTCCACCACAACAGCTGGATCTACCTCACGACCTGGCTCGGCCTGCACGAGATCGGTTCGCTCGAACCCAAGCCCGGCGTGCCGCCGACCAGCGCGCATCTGGCGACGCTGGTCGACACGACGAAGAATGGCCACGCGCTCGCGATCATCCGCGCCGCCTACCAGGATCCGAAGCCGGCCGACTGGCTCGCCGAACGCACCGGCGTGCCGGCACTCACGCTGCCGTTCACGGTCGGTGGCGATGCGCAGTCGAAGGACCTGTTCTCGTTCTACGACTCGACCATCGACAAGCTGCTCGGAGTCGCCAAGTGAATCCCAACTGGTCCGGTCTCGACATCGGCATCCTCGGCCCCGCCTGCGCAGCGGGCCTGATCGTGTTGTCCACGCACGTGCCGCTCGGTCGGCGCGTGTTGTCGCGCGGCATCATCTTCATCGACCTCGCGATCGCGCAGATCGCCGGGCTCGGCGTGATCCTCGCGCAGTACGTCGGCATCGACGAGGCGAGCTGGGGCGTGCAGGTCGCCGCTGCGCTTGCCGCGCTCGCCGGTGCCGCACTGCTGGCGTGGACCGACCGGCGCTGGCCCGAATACCAGGAGCCGCTGATCGGCACCCTGTTCGTGCTCGCCGCGACCGGCGGCCTGCTCCTGCTCGCGAACAATCCGCAGGGCGGCGAACACCTCAAGGACCTGCTGGTCGGGCAGATCCTGTGGGTCAGCTACGGCCAGCTCGTGCCGGCACTGCTGCTGTCGGTCGCGCTGCTCGCGTTCCTCGGCTGGCGTCGCGGCCGTCTCGATGGCGTGCTGTTCTATGGCCTGTTCGCGCTTGCGATCACCGCGTCGGTGCAACTGGTCGGCGTCTACCTCGTGTTCGCGAGCCTGATCGTTCCGGCACTCGCAACCGCGGGAATGCAGGGCCGGGCGCAACTGGTCGCGGCCTATTCGATCGGCGCACTCGGCTACGCCTCCGGCCTCGTGCTGTCGGCCGTGCTCGACCTGCCGAGCGGTGCGTTGATCGTGTGGACCCTGGTCGGCTGCGCGCTGCTCGCGCAAGCGGTCCCGGCGGTGCGCCGCTCGCATCCGGCGCATTCCGTGGGCTGAACCGTGGCCGCGTGAATGCCCTTGTGCGGTAGTCTGGCGCGACCAGTCGATGCCGGGAGAGTGGCGATGCCGAATTCACGTGGTGCCCTGCTGCTTGTCGCGACACTCGGCGTCGCCGCGTGCTCCGCTCCGCTTCATCGTCCGGAGCATGACGAACATGCGATGACGGCGACGCCGGCCGCTGCGCCCGGGCCCACTCTCTCCCAGTGGGCACGAGGCGCGCAGCGGCTCGACAACCTCGGCACCCATTCACGCGCGGTCACGACGACGTCGGCCGAGGCGCAGGCGTATTTCAACCAGGGCCTGCGACTGGTCTATGCGTTCAACCATGACGAGGCCGCGCGTGCGTTCGCGCGCGCGATCGAGCTCGATCCGGCGTGCGCGCTCTGCTACTGGGGCGCGGGCGAGGCGCTCGGGCCGAACTACAACATGCCGGCGATGCCTGAACGCTGGACCGTGTTGTGGCAGGCGCTGCAGTCGGCGCAGCAGCAGGCGGCGCATGCGACGCCGGTCGAGCAGGCCCTGATCGCGGCGCTNGCGAAACGCTNTCCGGGGCCGCAGCCGCTGTCGCCGGACGCGATGGCGCCGTACAACCGCGCCTACGCGGACGCCATGCGCGACGTCGCGCATCGCTTTCCTGCCGACGACGACGTGCAGGTGTTCTTCGCCGAAGCGGCGATGACCGCGAACCCGTGGAAACTTTGGCGCAACGACGGCACTGCCGCTCCGGGTACGGACGAAATCGTTGCGACGCTGGAGGCGGTGCTCGCGCGCAATCCCGCGCATCCGGGCGCCAACCACTACTACATCCACGCCGTCGAGGCGTCGCCGCATCCGGAAAAGGCGATCGCCGCGGCCGAACGCTTGCCCGGGCTGATCCCGGGCGGCGGCCACATCGTGCACATGCCGGCGCACATCTTCCAGCGGGTCGGCCGCTACGCCGACGCGAGCGAGGCGAACCGTGCCGGTGCGCGTGTCGACCTCGCCTACATCGAGCAGGCGAAGCCGCCGGAATGGGCCTACTACGCCGGCATGTACCTCGCGCACAACTACCAGTTCCTCGCCTACGCGGCGTCGATGCAGGGACGTTCGGCGGAGGCGCTGCAGGCGACGNGCGACATGCGCGCGCANGTGCCGGACGCGATGCTGCAGATGGGCAGCGGGTTGGACTGGTACATGGCCGAGCGCTACTTCGTGCTCGAGCGCTTCGGTCGCTGGCGCGAGTTGCTCGATGAACCGGCGCCCGATGCCAGCCTGCAAGGCTTGCGCGCGGCGCACCACTACGCGCGCGCGTGCGCGTTCGCGGCAACCGGCGACATCGCCCACGCGCGCGAGGAGAAGGCGAAGCTCGACGCGATCGCCGCCGCGTTGCCGGCCGACGCGCCGGCCGGACTCAACCTGGCGAAGGATCTGCTCGTCGTCGCGACCGACGTCGCCGGCGCGCGCATCGCGATCGCCGAAGGCAATCGCGCCGCCGCGGTCGCGGCGTTGCGCCGTGCGGTCGCGACGGAGGACAGGCTGGCCTACGACGAACCGGCCAACTGGTTCGTGCCGGTGCGCCACCTGCTCGGCGCGCAACTGCTCGCCGACGGGCGTGCCGCCGAGGCCGAATCGGTCTATCGCGAGGATTTGCAGCGCCATCCGGACAATGGCTGGGCGCTGCATGGGCTCGCGCAGGCGCTGCAGGCGCAACACCGGCAGCGCGAGGCCGAGGATGTCGCGCAGGCGTTCGCGCACGCATGGAAGGACGCAGATGTCGTGCTCGCCGCGTCGGCGTACTGATTCGAAGCCGCAGGCCACCCTGTGCGCGACGGTTGCGCTGGCACGATCGCGTCCGTGATGCCGCTGGAATGCGATCGCGTGCTAGGCGCCCGGGCAGCCGCGGGGGCCCGATCCGAGTTCCGGGTTCCATTGCCTTCTGCGGTTGCAAACGGCGTAGCATCTGTCACATCGACGACGAGATGCCGTGATGCCTGAACGCGAGCCCGGGACTCGAGTGGATCCTGGCGCGGCGGATGCCGCACCGATCGTCTTCGTCGTCGACGACGAAGAGCACATGGGCGCCGCGTTGCGGCGCCTGTTCGTCACCGCAGGACTCTCGACCGAAGTCTACGCGACGGGNGAGGCGTTCCTCGCGCGCCCGTCGCACGACGTGCCCGGCTGCGTCGTGCTGGACGTGGGCATGCCCGGCATGGGAGGACTCGAAGTGCAGGCGCGNCTGCACGCTCGTGCCGCGGATCTGCCGGTCGTATTCCTCACCGGTGCCGCGGAGGTCCCGGTGGCGGTCGCGGCGATGCGCGCGGGTGCCGCCGATTTCGTCGAGAAACCATTCGACAACGACGACCTGNTGCGCCGCGTGCGCGCGGCGATCGAACGACAGGCGATGCAACGCGTCGAGGCGCGGCGACGGCTCGAGTTCGAGCGCCGCCTGCGGACGCTGACGCCGCGCGAAGGAGAGGTGCTGGAATGGATCGTGGCCGGCAAGACGAGCAAGGAGATCGCCCGCACGCTTGGCGGCAGCCATCGCACGATCGAGATCCATCGCGGACGGATCATGGAGAAGACCGCGGCGCAAAGCCT